>OASY01000762.1_pt1 | contig 18649 bp, 13 predicted proteins | sample 1501231 | NCBI WGS metagenome assembly OASY01 (sample SAMEA2579917, study PRJEB22360) | human gut metagenome | biome: human gut; feature: human-associated habitat; material: faeces | place: Denmark | collected 2008/2010 | reverse complement strand
TTTTCTATTCACACTGAGTAAGCATGCCGTATATCAGAAAATGCTTCCGCATTTACTTTAGCCAGTCACTGTGGAACACCCCTGCCTGATCCACACGCTCATAGGTGTGTGCACCAAAGCAGTCCCGCTGTGCCTGTATCAGATTCGTTTCCAGACTTGCCGTGGTGTAGCCATTGACATAATTCATCACACTGCATAAAACCGGTATATACAAGCCCTTTTGCAGAGCGAAGCTGATGATGCGCTGTAAATCCTCTCTGCCCTGTTTCACATACTCTGTAAACTGATCGGATACAAGCAGATTTGTAAGGTTTGCATCCTTGTCATAGGCCTGATATATATCCTTTAAGAACTCTGATTTGATAATACAGCCATTCTGCCATATCACCGCAAGCTGCTTGGTATCAATATGGTAGCCGCATTGCGCATTCACGGCAGCTATGAGGGAAAAGCCCTGTGCATAGATGCTCGTTTTTGCCAGCAGCACCGCCTTATACAGATCAGCAGCCAGCTGCTCATTGCCGGTTTCTTCATCCTGTGTACCTGCATAGCACTGTTCCGCCTGTAGCCGTTGGGCTTTCATGGAAGAAAGAAATCTTGCTTCCACAGCCTCTATAAGGCTTGGCACAGGAACACCGTATTCCAGAGAAACACATGCTGTCCATTTCCCGGTTCCCTTCTGCTTTGCGACATCCAGCACCTTGTCAAGCAGCCATTCCTCCTGTTCCTTTTTTTGCAGGATATCCTCTGTGATATCCAGAAGATACGAGGCAAGATTATGCTGATTCAGCTGATGAAATGCCTTTTGCACAGCGGCACGATCCTTTGGATACAGCCTTTTCAGGATTGCATAAAGCTCCGCAAGCAGCTGCATATCGGCATATTCAATACCATTATGCACCATCTTCACAAAATGGCCGGAGCCTTCTTTTCCGATATAGGTACAGCAGGCTGTGCCGTCTTCATTTTTGGCAGCGATTGCAGTAAAGATGTCCGCAATTTCGTAATAGGCCCTGTATTCCCCGGAGGGCATGATGCTGGGACCATGCAAGGCTCCCTTTTCTCCACCGGAAACACCGCTTCCTATCAGATAAAATCCATCCTGCTGCAGGGACTGCATTCTGCGCTGTGTATCCTCATACTAGGAATTCCCGCAGTCTATCAGTATATCCCCTTTCGCAAGCAGTGGCTTCAAGGATGCAATGACACTGTCCACCACACGTCCTGCCGTTACCATTAGGATGATTTTACGCGGTTTTTCAAGGCTGTTGACAAAGGCTTCCAGTGACTCATATCCGAAAAGCTTCGGATATTTCTGTGTAAACTGCTTTGTGATTTCTGTTTCTATATTGTATACAGATACAGAGAAGCCGTGCTGCATGATATTGCGTGCCAGCGACTGTCCCATGACGCCCAGTCCGTATACTCCGATATTATTCATAGCGAGCCTCCTCTTCCTGACGGCGCTTTAATTCCTCCTTGGCCTGCTTGAGCAGCTTCGGGTTCTGATACAGCGTCAGAATACTGTTTGCCATTGCCTTGCTGGAAATATCAAGACAGTGTTTGCCGGCATCGGATATTGCGAGCTCGCGAAACTGATCGGTATGGCCGGATATCTTCTTTTCCGGAAGCAGTGTCATATAGAGATTGCATGCGGGAATCACACGGGAAACATTTCCCAGATCCTCTCCACCCGCATCACTCGGCATTCCCTCCATCATGGGCTCCCCAAGTGCCAGCATTTCCTGTCTGCACAGCTCAGCGAGCACCGCATTCGGCATACGCCCGTAACATCCCGGTATTTCCTTATAGCTTACCCTGCAGCCGCTGGCCAGTGCCATGCCTTCTGCAATGTTTATGATTTTCTGTTTGGTGGTTTCGATATCCTTTGCCCGCATGGTGGATATTTCCACCTCCAGCCTTGCATAATCCGGAATGCGTCCGATATCCCGTTCACTTTCCGCTATGATACAGCAGATATGAATAGAATCACGCAGCTGCTGCCGGGCAAGTCCCACTGCCTGATAAAACAGATTCGCCGCATCCAGTGCATTGATGCCGTTTTCCGGATGGGATTCTGCGTGTGCACTCTTACCGAAGTACTCTATTTCAAAGTCGGTAAAGGAAGCACATTCGCCTCCGATTCTTGCCATGGCACTTGTCGGATGCATCAGGAAAACAGCATCCAAACCGTCAAATACACCCTGCTTAAGCATGATGATCTTTCCTCCGCCATCTTCCTCGGCAGGTGTTCCATATACCTCGATGCTGCCTTCCAGCTCACTGCTCTCCAGAACCTGCTTTACTGCGACTGCACAGCCTAGCGCACTGGTTGCGATCAGGTTATGACCGCAGGCATGCCCCAGTCCCTTTAATGCATCGTATTCCGCAAATACGGCAATTCTTGGACCGTTTCCTTTTTTGAACACAGCCTGAAAGGCCGTATCCAAACCGGCGATTCCCCTCTTCACAGCAAATCCCTGCTCCTGCAGATAAGAAGAAAGCGCATGTGCAGCTTTCTTCTCTTCAAAGGCAATTTCAGGATTTGCATGGATATAGGAGGCCAGCTTCCACAGATGATCAAAGTGTTCATCTATAAATAAATTAACCTTTTTTTTTAATATTTCCATATAAAATCTCCCCTAATTTAATAGTTTTTAAGATCTTGTTTAAACTATATCAAAGAATGACAGTATAAGTGAAGCAATAATAATACCAATTAGGATACCGCCTTTTTTCTTCATGTAAAAATAAATACCTGTAATCACAGCAAAAGGCAATAACCCTGGCATAATACCATCTAATATATTCTGAAGTAAAATCGGATCACTATTTTCCAATTTAAAACCTGCCGTTGTTGTTAGTGATACAAAACTTGCAGACAACGCTCCCATCATCATTAGCCCTAGGATACTGCAGGCATCAATTATTCGATTCATTAGTCCACTTTGTATAAGCTTACTGATAGCGTTACGGCCAAGTGAATATCCCAGACGGCACATATAGTAGCCAATGAAATATCCAGCCAAAGGAAATAACAATACGAAGAATGCACCAATTAGATTGTTGCTTAGAGCCATCGTTGTAGCAAGTGCAAGACATATAGGTTTAAGTGTACCCCAAATCAATGTGTCTCCAATTCCTGCTACAGGGCCCATCAATCCAGTTTTCAAAGCTATTATCATTTCTCCAGAAATTTCCTTATTTGCTGCCTTTTCTTCTTCCAACGACATCGTAATACCATGAATTACAGAACCTATAGTTCCCTCCGTATTGAAGAATTGCAAATGGCGAAGCAGTGCCTCCTGATACTCCTCATCATTTGGATATAGCTTCCGTAATGTATTTTGAATACTGGCACAGAAAGATAATGACTGCAGTCGATCATAGCAATGTGAAACTTCACACAGCCAATACCATTTATTATAAGCTCTGAATAATTCTTTTTTTGTAATCTTTGATTTCTTAACTGCTGCTGTCATGATTACACCTCCCTTTCTTTTTTATTTTTAAGGAACAAATATAATAAAGCAATACATGTTCCGAAAATTGCAACTCCCATTGTAGCTACTTCAAAGTATATAACTAAGAAATATCCAATTACAAAGAATGGTAGAAATTCCATTTTTCCAATTGTATACACCGCCATTGCAAAACCAATTGCGGGTAATACGCCGCCTGCTACTTCAATACCGTGCATAGCCCATGTTGGAATTGAATTGATTACCCCTTCAACGAGCGTAGGTGCCAGTATATTAGCGAGAAAAATCGGTATAGCAGTTAGAAAGAACGTGAGTATAAGTGGGTATACAGAAGCATTACGTGTAACTGCTGCATAATTTCCGTTTTCTACGCTTTTTTGTGCGCGAATAGTAAACGTTGAGTTGATTGAATATTTAACGTTCCATAGTATAGAACCCAGTATTCCAAAAGGGACTGCTAAAACAGTTGCTGCGTGTGCATCAAGCCCTGTACGGAGTGCAATCGGAATAGCTACCAATGCTGCGCTAGAAGCACACGCTGGAACAGTACCTCCTGGATAAATGATTCCTAAATACATTAACTCTAAAGATCCCCCAATCATTAAACCTTGCTCCACCTGTCCAGTTAAAAGTCCAAGAAGCGCACCTACAAGAACAGGCTGTCCCAGAGTATCACTCAGGGTATAACCAAAATCTGTCGTTGATACAAACTGCCAAATCCCACAAAATGCTGCAATCAGCAATAAACTAGTATCCATATTCATTTCCTCCTCTATTCATTGAACTCTAATTTTTCAATCACTTTCTCTATTTCATATTTCTGCTGTGTTGGTACAACCTGTATGTGAATATCACTTCCTTCCGCTATCATTTCCTTCAAAAGTTGTACATCCTTTGCATCAAACGAGATTCCACTGGAAGTATTGATTCTACCAGAACCTCCACCAAGCCCTCCAATTTGTACCTCAGGAAGAGGGAAGCCTAGCCTCTGAAGATTTCGTATATCACTAACGTTTTTAAATAAGAGCAAAACTTTACCTTCTCCGAACTGATCTGTTGTCCACTTAGCCATTGCATCATCTACTGTAAAAATATCTACCTTAACATTAGATGGAGCAGCCATTTTATAAACACTAGCTAAAAACTCATCCTTAGCCAGCATATCATTAACGATTATAATTCGATTTGCATTTGCCTGTTTCACCCATTTGGTAACTACCTGACCATGTATCAGACGAAAATCAATACGCACTAAATTTATATCAGCCATATAAAAACCTCCTTATTTGCGCTCATTAAGCAATTTTATAACATCTTTTCCACTATCTCTCAGTATTTCCAGTCCTACTTCAACTAACTCCTGTCTAGGGCGAAGATTTCTTTGTGAGGTCACCTCGATATACATCGCCAGATTCAATCCGGAAATCACCTGCATGTCATATGTTTTCGACAGAATCGCACATGTCGTACACGGTGTTCCGCCAAACAGATCCACCAGGCACAGAACCTTACCATCACCCAGCTTCTCCAGCTGCTTCTCCAGCATTGCTCTGTAATCCTCCGGCTGCATTCCCGGCATCAGAGAAAACGCAAATACATTCTCTGCCTCACCGGCAATCATCTCAGCGGATTTCATCAGTTCTTCACCGAATCTGCCATGTGTACAGACGAAGACCCATACATTATCCTCCATAACTTACTCCTTTCTTATTACCTTCACTCATTTACTAGCAAGTCCCATGCCAAAATAAAAAAGTGCCTGTTTATCAGCACTTTTCCATCTCTGTATGCTAGTGTGTCATTCTGTGTCAAAGTTATCCATGATGTAAGCCACTTCTGTGTCAGAGATGCGGATTTGAAATTCCCGCTCAATGATTTTCATCGCTGTACGGACAAGACGATACAGCTTTTCATTTCGCTGAATACGTTCCTGACAGGCATCATATTCCATCTCCGCACCACGAATACAGCGCTCAATCATACATCCGACATGCATCATATAACCAATCAGTATCCGGTTATAGTCGTCAATATCCCACATTTTGGATATGACCTGGAAGGATTTGCGTATCACATCATCTGCTTTTATCGGGTCAAGGAACACAAGCGATTCCTTCAGAAAATTATTCATGACGATATTGGAGGAAACCGGCTCCCTGTCTTCAACCCCAAGTGCTGTGGATATGATTTGTGCGATTTTTGCCAAACCGTCCTCCAGAATGATTTTATCACTGGAAATGTACAGCGTATCCTCCAGATGCAGATCTCTGGCACCGACAACGGCAAGAATACGTTTATTTTCCAGATGCTTTTCTTTAAAGGATTCCGTATTGCATGCAACAATATCGATATGATATTCGTCTATGGCAGGAATGGCGGAGCGAATCAGGTCTCCCAGCTTAACCGCTGCCCCTTCGCCGCTCAGACAGGTCGTTACAATGACATTCTGGTGCAGGGCCTTTTGCTTGATTTCCTTGGAGTACAGCTTTCCGATATACGGAGTATAGCTTCGCAGCTCGCGATACAAATCGTCCAGTGTATATTCGCTCAGCATCGTTTTCCGCAAAGCTTCCAGTACAAACGGTGTGGATATCATATCGATTGTCTTTGTTGGAATTCCTGTTTTCTGTGTAATGATTTCCCCAAAGGATAGCAGGGAGCCCATATCGACAAGAATGAACACCCCCTTTCCCTCATCAATTTCCTTCACTTTGCGTGTCACCGTTTCCAGAAAATCATCCACACTCTGATGCAGGCTCATATCAAGCGCATGACCATGGCGTGTGTCCAGCAGCGCGTTGGCAACATCCACCATATTGCGTGCCACACCGTTTCCATGTGCCAGTGCAAGAAGTGCAATCGCTCCGTTTACCTGCGGCTTATCCTTTTCAATACACAGAAACATTGTAAAGAAGACGATTTCCTGCGGCGGAAACGGAATTTCCAGCTCCTTCTGCAGGAAGCTCATGATTTCCATTGCCACATGATATTCATTCGGATTTTCACTGAGAACGTCGTAGATGTTTGCATTCAGCTCATGCTCCTTACGCTTGTTTTCCATCAGTGCGGATATATGCAGCGCCATTGCCGTATACACCTTTTTGGAAATCGGATAGCCAAGTCGCTGCTGAGCCAGCTGCAGGGCAACCTCTACTGCATGATATACATGAATCGGTACAATTTTGTAAAGCATTGCTTCACTCCCGGATTCCTCAATCTGATTGCTTAAGGTTTTGATATAGGTTTCGATATACATGCGCATATGACGGTTGATGTTTGCATTGTCAAAGCCCTTTGCCTCATAATCCTGAAAACGGCGGTTCATTTCCTCATAAATATTCAAAAACTCGCCATCATAGTGTTCCAGCTTTGTTTCCTGATCATAGACGAAGATCTCCTGATCATGCATCGTCAGAAAATCATCAACCTCCTTCTGCTTGCCGGAATTTAAAAGACCGTGATAGATATGCTCCTGCAGTAAGGACAAAGTAATGCGAATCACGTTATCCTGACGGGATATATGCTCCAGAAAGCCGTTGGCACATAGCAGGCGGATATCCGCCTTCAGCTGCCCGATGTTCCCCTTGCAATCGTAGGACAGCAAAGCCCGCATGACCTTGGCCTTAACCTGAATAGGAATTTTGACCTGGTTATATTCCTGACGGAAGAATTTTTCAATCAGCTCATAGCGCTCTTCAATGGAGCGTTCTTCCAGAGAAGGCATGGTGATCGTCATCGGTATCCTTCGTAAAAAGGTCTGAAGCAGACTGGATTCCAGGTTTTCCGTTGTTGCGGCGATGATCAGCACTCTGGCATCCTTGCTAGTTTCATTGGCTCCCAGCTTGCGGTATTCTCCCTTGTCCAGCAGCATGAACAGCATTTCCTGCCCCTCCGGAGGCAGCCGGTGAATTTCATCCAGAAAGAGGACACCGTTTTGTGCCTTTTCCACCAGACCTTCACTTTCCCTGTCTGCGCCGGTATAGGCACCCTTTACATATCCGAACAGCTGTCCCAGCAGAAGCTGTGGATTATCCGCATATTCGGCACAGTTGAAAATAACAAACGGTGCAGTCTTTTGCAGTACACCATGATCCTTGGCATACTGATACATGATTTCCGCAAACATCGTCTTACCCGCACCTGTTGGTCCCACCAGCAGCGTATGCAGGCCAAACGGCGGATAGATCATAGCCGCCTTTGCCTTGTTGATCATCGTCTTCAGACTTTTATCACTGCCGATCAGCTTATCAAAATCATTTTCGGTATACACTTCTCCTCGTTCCTGCAAATATTCCTGCAGAGAGGAAACAGCAAAACGTTCCAGTGAATGCGCCAGCAGGACCTCCATGCGTTCCCTGTCGAAATAATAAACCGGTCTTCCGGTGATCTTGATAACTGCATTCTCCTGAAAAAGCTGATTCAGTTCTTTACTTACATTCGCCCGATCCATCCCCATGAAATCGGATAGCTGCTGTGCGCTGACCCCCTCATAGCCTTCCTGTATGGAAGAAAGGCTGATGTCTGCACAGAGCTGCTTCAATGTGTCTGCTACCCTGGATTTTCTCCGCATGTTTTCACCTCTTTATTCTGATACGTGTTCAATGCGATTATAAGTTATAAGTATTTGAAAGTCAAAATGTCTGTGTGAATTTCCTGAATTTTACTTTACATAAGCAGGCGGTTTCTACACATTATTTATATCGCTCCTTCCTACGTAATAATATGCATAATGAAAAAAACATATATTATATCCTTTATGTGCTTTCAGAATGAAGCGTGTTCTATACCGATTTTATAAGCATACATAACAAAGAATAAAAGGTTTGCAAAGTGTGACTGCTATCAGTTTAACACGTTTTAAAGTACTTCCAGCTGCTGTTCCCATAAGCTCTTTCACTTGCAGATTCAACTTATCTCATGATATTGCAAAAACAATAAACAAATTTTAGTGGTACAAAAAAGAGCTGAGATGATACAGCTCTTTAAAAATTACTGTAGGTATAGCTTTTTAGGATAGATGCAGAGATTGCAGAACCGTAGGCCGTATGTCTTCTTCAACATCCAGTATATTCATAGCATCCACCGCACTGACATCGATTTTCTGCATCAGTTTTTTTACATGGAGTAGTGTTGCTTCCACTTTTCCCTCTTCCTTGCCTCTTTGCTCAATGAAATCGCTAAAGTTGCACATATCCATAACCTCCTTATCTATCTCCTTCTCCATTAGTATACCATACGTCTTCTGTAATTGTTCCATTTTATCCTCTATAACGAGATTTTTTATAAACAAAATCTTTAACAGCTCTAAAAGCCTCTGCTTGTTCTCATCCTCCTGCTCTACCGCATTCGGAATATCCTGCGCTTTTCGTATGCCTTCCTTCTTTGGATACACCATGACCGCTGTGAGCAAGTCATAATCCTCCCTTGCGGCATGCCATATCTTTGTCTCACACGTTTCCTGTATCTTATAGGTGTTGATGACATCATTCTTTTGATTGTTATGACCGATACAGATCCAGATGGAACAGACCTTTTTGATCCTGTCATAATCCGAATGCTGAAATCCATCCTTGGGATGCTTCTGTCTTGCCATCAATCTACTGCAATAATACAAAGCACGCTTGATCAGAGGATAACCGGGATCATCCTTTGCCTGGCTTTCCAGATTGATGATCATGCGAACTTTCTTATCCGCAGGAGTATTCCTGCCTGCTTTCTTATGCTTCATGGGGATTGTCGCCTCGAACTGAATATCGTATTTGATCTGTGCCCCCGGTATGGTTTCATCCGTGACCTCAACCTGATGATCATCGATATATTCACATTCTGCTGTGTTTATAGAAGACATTTCGATATAGGACGGTATGTCCTCCAGTGGAATATCTGCGTATTCCGGAATACAGCCCTTCATCACATAGGCGAGAATCTGCTTGTTTGATAATAGCTTTTTACAGTACATGTCATATTTCTTTTTATGATCATAGCAGCTAATCATAGCTGCTGCTTCTGTTTTCATTTTTGTTGTCATAATCATATCCTTTCTTTCTCCTATTGCTATCTGTACTTTAAGGATATGATCCGATGGTGCTCTTGTTCTGCTGTTGTTTTCATTAGCATACAGAGGTACCTGCTGTTTCGTATCATACGCAGGAACAGATGCAACAAAAACAAGGCAGTCCTTACCGCCGACAAGCGGTGTTCAGCTGCTGTAAGCTATTTAATAACTGTAAGGAATGAATGAAAGCATAAGAAAAAACGCTTCTAGCAGGCGGTTGAGCTACTGAAAGGCCGGGGCTTTTGCGGATGAATTAGATGTGAATGGATTGTACTATTTATATAGTTTCTCATAGACCGACCTCTCCTTTTTTTGTATTTACAGTGTAGCATATATCCTGTTGGAAATACAGAAAAAAATCTTAAAATCAGAGTATAGACGAAGTAAAAAAATTCATTTGGTGAATGATAATACAGTCTTATAACTGTATACCAGATAGCCCTTATGACACGATCGTCAGGATAGATAGCGCTTAGGCGAATACAGGTTGGCACAGCAGACTTCAATAAAAGTGGAAATTGTAACTGATATTCATATCTGATAAACAAAAATAGGATGCGTAGGCTGTAAAACTAACAACAGCTCCGCATCCATTCATACACATTCTCAAATATACCTTTCAGCACTAATCCTTCTTATCCTCTTTCGGCAGCAGGTACTGCACACGCACTGATTTCTTTGCACGCTGCCCCTGTGCATCCTCGACACTCAGCTGGTAGGTTACTGTTTTTGCTTCCACAGGCAGCTCCTCATCCCATCCGGTAATCAATGCACTCAAATCGTTTCCAGATGCATCTGCAGCAGTAACACCAGCATAATCACGTACCTCCTGCATTGTGGAATTGGATTCAATAACAAACTGAAAATCCGCATGTGCCGCCTGTATAACCGGCTTTGCGTTTTCCACAACCTTAATTGCAAAGGATACACGCTCCTTCTGTAAGGATGCAACAGCCTGATAGGTACCCGGTGTTGTAACATCAACCGCAGACAAATCCAGCTTAACCTTTTTTAATACATCGGAATCTGCATTTACATAGGTTTCCGCCTTCTGACTCAGCTTTGCATTCTGCTCAATGATAAAGGTCTCTTTCTTGGCAGCAATCGCATTGACGCTTTGTTGTTCCTCCTTCAACGGCACATAGGCTTCCGCTTTTACAAATTTCTGCTTCAGCAGTCCTGCAGTCAAAACAACAGCAATCATCAGAATACCGATTGCCAGTACAGCTTTTTCTTCCTTTTTAAATTGAAAATACTTCTTCACATCATCACTTCCCAACTTACTTCAACGTTTGTATTTTATCATATCCCTTCCTGTAATAAAATGCCTAAAAATACAATTTCAGCCTTTATTTATCACCTTTTTTACCATATGGTCCGGAAAGGTATGTTTGTGGGATTACGCATTCTGCACCTGTGGAAAATATGACATTCCATCGTTTTTCATTTGTATTTTTTTCTGCTTGATATTATAATCATACTACTCATGTTGGAAAGCTATCAGCTACCGTATAGACTATAGATGAAATAACACAGGCAGCGCGCTTCCATTCCATATTTATACAGAGCTTTTTTCATCGCTGTTATGCGGGCAATATGATATGATTATCCTGTAGTAAGCAGCACGCCAAAAATCAAAACAACATTTTCAGGAGGTACAATATGACATTTTTACAGAAATTGGGTCCCGGCAGCACCCTTATTGCCCCAGCCTACCTGCACGCAGCTCTGCGCGAGGAGCTTTTAAAAACACGCAGCGGCATGCTGGGACTGAAGCTGAACACTCTGCAGGGATGGCTGCAGCAGCAGGCAAATGTTGCAGTACCGTCCAGACATGTTGCCTTATATCAGTATAAGCAACGGATACAGACAATCCTTCCGCAACTGAAAATCTATCGTGAGGTGGCGGACTCCCCGGTATTTCTGAACGAATGCAGGTCGTTTCTGGATTCCATTTATTTCTGGAACATCCCCCAGAGTGAACTGCCTCAGGAAAGTGAAGCACAAAAAGAACTGTTTGCAATCCTTTCTCAGCTCACGGATATTGCCGTGCCTTCCAAACAGCAGCGTGCAGCATTAACGAATATAAAAACAAAGCGGCTGGATGATCTGCATATTCTGGATGTGTATCACACGCTGGAGGAAGAACAGCTCATACAGGCGCTGGTTGCGCAGGGGGCACAGCGCTGTACTCCGCCGGTGTATGAGCCAATGCCATTGTTTTTCCATGCTGTAAACAAGCGCCAGGAAATTGAAGCATGTGCACAATATATTATCGAGCACGATCTGGATGCGGATGATATTCATATCACCCTTGCCAATGCAACCTATAAGCCGATTCTTGCACAGATTTTCCAGCGTTATCAAATACCGTATACACTGCTGCAGGATTCCCATGCGAGTATACTGCCACACCGCTTTTCCGCATTGTTCTCTTATTATCTGAAGCCGGATACGGAAAATCTTCTCCGTGTTCTGGATTGCGGTGTCGTACACATGGAACAGCTGCAGAAGCTGAAGGATTATCTGGATGTATTCTCCTGTGATATCGAGGAAGCCTTTGACCATTTACAGCAGATTGAGGATGAGGGACATATTCTCGATGCACTTGAGCTGGCCAAGCTGCAAAAGCTGGAAGAAGAGGCTGAGCTGGTTCGTCAACAGCTGGTGGACTATCTGCGAGCGCTGAAACAGCCGATATCGATGGAAGCGATGATACAGACCGCTGCGTCCTATGTCAGAGAATCTCTGCGCAGGGACGATGCAGATACCAAAATTCTTCTGGATATTGAGGCGATGCTGAAGGAGCTCCATCCTTATATATTAGAAAAAGAGGATATTGCATTTTTTCTCTACTTCCTTGACGGTATGACACAAAGCAGTGCTCCCACAGAAAGAAGCGGAGCCATCGTCTGTGATCTGCGCCAGTCCCCCTTCTGCCGAAAGCATTTATTTGTTCTGGGATGTACACAAAAAGACTATCCTGCCTTTCAAACAAAAAAAGGCATTTTCGATGAGAACTATCACGCATTGATTTCAGCCTATCCTTCCATGGAACGACGTTATCAGTTTTATCTGGAACAGATATCCGCAATGCTGTACGCAGCACCATCCGTATATGTATCCTATCCGCTCGGCACCTATGAGGGAAAAGGAATGGAGGCTGCCCTGGAAATTGAGGACTATGTCCAGAAGCAGCATGCGAATCCAAAAGCGGGTTCAGTAGCTTATCCGCTGTATAGCAGCTATGAACCTGTTTCCACCAACATTACATTGTCTCCTGAAATGGCACAGGCTCTGTTTGTTAAAGATAAAATGATTCGTGGCTCCATTTCCGCTCTGGAACGCTATGTTAAATGTCCGTTCTCTTACTTTCTGCGCTATGGTCTTTCCCTGCGGGAACCGATGAAGGTCGGCTTTCCGGATTCCTATGCCGGCACTCTCGCACATTACCTTCTGGAGACCTTTACAGGGAAATATGGGAAGGCCTATACAAAGGTGGCAGAGGAAAAAATCGAAGAAGTGCTGATGAAGGAAATTCGGATTATGCAGGATGTGTTTCCATCTCTGGAAAAAAAGCTGGAAAATGTTGCACAGCGGATACTTACCTCTATGACACAGACCTTGGGCTTGCTGGATGACTTTGAACAGCATTCCATATTATCTCCGTATCTGCGTGAGAAGGAGTTTCATTACAGCATTCCCTTAGGGGATGACATCAGCCTCGCATTAAAGGGATATATTGACCGTATCGATGCGTCGGATGAATTCTTATGTATTCTGGATTATAAAAGCTCTGCCAAAATGCTGTCGGAGGCTAACGTATTTGCCGCCTTGCAGCTGCAGCTGCTAACCTATTCCATCGTCTGCAGTAAAGAATTTCATAAACGTGTTCTGGGTTCCTTCTACGTTTCGTTAAAAAATGAAAATATCCCTTATACGGCAGGCAAGCTGTCCCGGAGAAAACCGATAACACATCTTCCATCCCGTAAAGAGGAATATGAAGAAATCCGTCACAAGGCACACCGCATGAACGGCTGGGTCATGGACAGTTATATACAGGCACTGGATGACAACGGCGCACACATTGTTGGTGTGAGTCAGAATAAGGAGGGGATCATAAAGCCGCGCAAGTTGTATGATCTCGGCAGTATCGAACGTTATTTTACAAAAATGTATCAAATGATCGGTAACAGAATCATAAACGGGGACATTCGCTGTTTGCCGATGGAAGAGGCCTGTATGTTTTGCAGCTATTATGAAATCTGCCGATTTAAGGGCATATATGCAGAAAAAACACAACTGGTGGAGGTAGAGGACGATATCTATCAGCAACAGAAAGGACGTGAGGAAGATGCCTGAATGGAATCCCATGCAGCTGAAGGCGATTCAGACAAAGGAACGCAATATCCTGGTATCCGCATCCGCAGGAAGCGGAAAGACCACCGTGCTGATTGCACGTCTGATGGATCTGGTCATGAAGGATCATGTCTCCATTGACTCCATTCTTGCCATGACCTTCACGGAAGCTGCCGCAAACGAAATGAAAAAGCGTCTGGCCACAGAACTGCAGAAGGCGTTGACCGCTGCCCGAACAGAAGAAGAGAAAAGCTATATCACCAGACAGCTGACGAGTATACAGACAGCACATATATCAACCATCCATTCCTTCTGCCTTTCCATCATACAGGAATATTATTACATTCTCGGACTGGATCCGCAGCGTATCAAAAGCATTATGGATAACGGAACGATGGTTCTGTTTCAGCAGCAGTCCCTGGAGGAAGCCTTTGCGAAACAGTATCAGCTGCAGGATGCAAGCTTTCTGCAGCTGTGTCAGATGTTTTCAGCAAGAGCGGAAAACGATGAGGCCCTGCGTACCATGATTATGAATCTTGCAGGACTGGCCTCCAGCAAATCCGATCCGGAAGCCTGGCTGGATTCTCTGGCAGAGAATTATCATGAAAAGCATCTGCTGGAGGATTTACCAAAAGAGATTTATGAGAATTTCTTTGAATATCTCGTTGTGCAAACTGCACGTTATGAAGAAACGCTGATCCGTATAGATGAGCTTTACCGGTTAAAATATGATGATCAGGTAAAAAAACACGCTATAGTGGAACAGAAGCTGTTTGCTCTTCAGGACCTGCATCAGGCCTTGCAAAATCAGGATTATCAGGCTTACCGTGCTGCCTTTCTCGCCATTGTACACGCCGTTGTACCTCCAAGCCCGGATAAGGAGGATAAGGAATATGCGCGCCTGAGAAAAAGTCTTCTTGCTTTAGAGGATGCACAACTGGAAATCCTATTCAGTGAGGATGAATTTATGCGGGATATCCGTTACTTGTATCCTTATATAAAAAAGCTGGTGGATATGTGCAGGGATTATCGCAGCGCCTATGCAAGGATAAAGGAAGAGCATAAGGTCATCGACTTTGATGATATGGAGCATTTCGCTCTGGAAATTTTACAGGCGAAGGGTGGCCGTGTTGCTGATATCTATCGTGAAAAATTCGTTGAAATCATGGTGGATGAATTTCAGGACAGCAATGATGTTCAAAACCAGCTGGTAATGCTGATCTGCAGAAAGAACAATGTATTCCGTGTTGGAGACATCAAGCAGTCAATTTATGGATTCCGTCATGCCAAGCCGTCTTTGATGAAGGGACTGATCGATCATCGCGGAGAATTTGATGAGGTTATTTATCTTTCAAATAATTACCGTTCCAAGAAAATGATTGTCGATTTTAATAATGACCTGTTTAAGCTGTTGATGAATATCGATGGATTTTCCTGCAGCTATGCAAAAGAGGATGATGTAGAAACCGGTGTCCCTGCGCAGAACGAGGATAATGTTCCCATCTGTTTTCATGCTGTATACCATAACGAAATTAAGGAAGCAGAGGGGATTATCGTTTCCAAAAATGAATTAAAGGCAAGCTATATTGCCAATCAGATTTTGGAAATTAAGGAGCGCGAGCAGCGAAAGTGGAAGGACTTTGTTGTCCTCGTCCGTGGAAATGCCCGCAAGGATGATATGAAGAAGATTTTCGATGAGCTGAATATCCCGTATTTCATTGATATCAAATACGGATTCTATCAATCCAATGCCGTACAGGTGATTCTGTCCGCAATGAAGTGTATTTTGCATCCGCACGATGATATCAGCTTTACTGCCACTATGCTGTCACCGCTTTTTCGTAAATCAACTATGGATTTCGCACAGGCCAAGCTGCAGAAGGAAAAGGGACAATCGTATTATTCCTGGTTCTGTGAGCATCCGTTTCCCGGATTTGAAATATTACAGGAGCTGATTTTCCAACATGGCAGGCTGCGCATCAGTGAGCTCATAAATAAACTGTATGAGATGCAGGATTATTATCGTCTGCATACAAGCATTCAGGAAAAAACCAATCTGGATCTGCTGTTTGAAAAGGCTGTACAGTTTGAGGATCAGTATGCCTCCGGATTATCCTCCTTTCTTTCACAGATCGAACAGATCAAGGATGCTCAGACAGCAGAAGCGATTCCGATTGGCGCTGAGGCGGATGTGGTCCGTGTTATGAGTATCCACCAGTCCAAGGGTCTGCAGTTCCCCGTCGTATTCCTATGGTCTACCGATAAGCAGACACCAATCGAATTTAAGGATTTCTGTATCAGTGACTCCGAGCTCGGGCTGGCAATGAAGGCAATGGACTTACCGCAGCGCTATGTCCGCACAACGATACCGCGAATCGCCATGGAACATAAAAAGGATAAGGAAGAGCTGGAGGAGGAGATGCGCATTCTCTACGTGGCAACCACCCGTGCCCAGACACAGATGCATATCGTTGACTGTATACTTGAGCTTGATACCTATAAGCATCCGTTGAGCATGTCACAGGTATACAACCGCAATGGCTATACATCATGGATACTACAAACGTTTCTATGCAACCCAAGTCCACTCTTTACTGTAAAGGAGGTGCACCGCCTCTGGCACAGTGAGGTGCAGCAGGCAGAGGCGGGCGTATACCATCCTTTCCGGGTATATGAAAAGCCATCCAAAAGCATTGAACTGGTAACCGCTTCCGCACAGGAGACAAGGGAGCTGCCTGCGTTTACATTTGACGATGACATGCAGGGAAGTGATTATGGAACCATGATGCATAAAATGATAGAAGCACTTCAGGCTCCGGTATGGAGTCGTGATGTTATTCTCCAAGTCGCCAATCAGCAGCTGGTGGAGCTGAAGGAATGGGATATTCAGACATTGCTGCAGCTGGGAAAGGATCCGGATTATCTGTCGGCATACAGAGGGGATGTCCATCATGAAATGCCGTTTATGGTTAAGGACGGATCGCAAATTCTACATGGCTATATGGACTTTGTCAGCATTCAAAACGACCTTATGATCATCCTTGATTTCAAGACAGATTCTCTCAAAGAGGATGCGGAATTCATACAACGATATAAGGGACAGCTTGCTATGTATAAAAAGGCTATGCATATCTTATATCCAAAGCATAGTATCACGACCTGCATCTATTCTCTGCATCTGCATAGGATGATTGCCATTTCATAACAAAAGACAGAATCCAAGCCTGAGAACCTCCTCAGGTTCATGATTCTGTCTTTTTTGCTTATACTCGATTCATAACTTGCTTTCCATATTATGAATATTCCCTGTCTGTGATGTATCTGACTGTATACATGCAACAGATATGGTGTTGTTTCTTCTGCTCTATCAACAGTTACAATCGTCAACCTGCAGTATGCCTAAAGCAGGACAGCAGCCCCTTCATTAAAATATCGAGTGTCCTTCCGCACATCCAGGCACAAAGCTTCCCTTCATTTACGCTTTCGGCTCTACAGCAATAAACAGCTTATCTCTTTCCGCTATTCCGTAATTCTTTGAAAAGAAATCATACATCGTCCAATTATAATAAAAACGTTCTGCAGGGTAAATACCATAGCCGTCCTGATTATGGTCTGTTGTATCATAGGAATCCGCCACGATAAGAACATCATCCTGTGTTGTTTCCGTCCCCATGGTATCATATCCGATGATTACCTGCCAGTGTCCTCCCCAGTCATTCCATGCCACCATAACCGGTATACCTTTTTTTAAAAAATCCTGAATCATGCGCAGATTGATTTTATCGTAATCGCTTTCCCTGTAATCATACGTTGAATGAATCTGAAACCCTCCAACACCTTCGAAAATCTGTATCATGGATTGTAAAGAGGTAGCCTCACTTTTCAGTTTATTTGTGCGAAGCTGCGCAAGTGTTTCCTCATTGTGCTTACCGAGCTTCCCGTAATACTGCAATACCATGAGTGCCGCATCCACACCGCAGCTCCATTCACTCGTCTGCTGCATCGTTTTAAATTTCGGCAGCAAGGTAAGCGTATCGGTAGACTTCATATGATAGAAATCCGGATGCTTGAAATATGGTGATTCCTTTTGATCACCCTCACGCTCCACACTGTCTGCCCCGTCATCTTCTGAGAGATCCACTGTATGTGCAATCTTCATTTCATCACTATAATTTTCCTTTTCCTCCGTTTTCACACTGCAGCCGAAAAGCAGTACCGCTGCCATACAAAAAATAATCGTTTTTTTCATCATGTCCTCACTTTCTTAGTGAGTATAATACCTGCATATGCAAACGTGCATACTGATCCTGTTATATCCGCTGTGCTGTATGATTCTATGTTCATAAAAATAAAATATAAGGGATATCCTGAGTCTATACGACAAACATCTGCCTTTACTACTCTTATTGATCTTACAAGTATCGATACTCATAAAACTGGCTTTAAACCAACAACAAGACTTTACACTCACAATAATCGGCATTTGACCTGGCTGTCCGTATGGCCTTTTTTCTGGGGTCAAACGAATGCATATTGCATTCCATGCAATTAGGGTGGTGTAGCATAAAGGTTTTCAGGACATCCCTCCACTTCTTCTATGAGCGGAATTATAACGAAAAGGAAGGTATTTCACAATACTAAATATAGGTAATATCAAATACAGGAACAAACATGAAACTGTGTATCGGATGTAAAAACAAAGGGGCTGTGACGAGTAAGAGAAATTAGTGTTTCTCTGAAAATCACAGCCTTT
>OASY01000755.1_pt1 | contig 18716 bp, 15 predicted proteins | sample 1501231 | NCBI WGS metagenome assembly OASY01 (sample SAMEA2579917, study PRJEB22360) | human gut metagenome | biome: human gut; feature: human-associated habitat; material: faeces | place: Denmark | collected 2008/2010 | reverse complement strand
CATCCTCCCACAAAAGCTTGCGTATATAACGGACCAGGGATTCTTTCTGCTGGATGGAGGGCTTGATTTCCAGGCGCAGATACTGGTAAAAGCAGTATAATTCCACCTGCTCTTCCCTGTGGGCCAGCACATGGTCCCTGGCGTCGTCTAAAGCCAGGGAGGCATTGTCCTCCCTGCCGTTTAATATAAGAAGCTCTGCCTGTATCAGCTTGGCCCTCTCGTCCCCCGGAAAATCAGCTCTGAGATGCTCTGTCTCCTTCATCATCTGGTTCAGGAGAAGGGCCGGCTCATAAACCCCTGCCTCATAGTCCAGACGCAGAGCCAGGTATTTATATAAGCTCCCATGGTCCATGAAGCGGTCCGCCCCGGATTCCCGCTCAGCGCCGCCGGCCCCGTGATGCCCCTCCGCCTCCACGGAAAGAAGGAATTCCTCCCCCATGGATTTAATGCGGATGCACCCAAAATTCCTTCCCCTGTGAAGCCTGGACGGTATAATGCGGTATCCCGCCCTGCACCGGCCCTGGACAAAATCCTGGTCTGTAATACGGGAGGTCCCCAGTTCAATGAAGGGAGCATCCGCTGTTATGTCCGCCGACACATACCCCCAGGTTCCTGCCGAAATATCTATATAATCTTCCGCGATTCCGGTCAGATTCTCATAGGTCCTGGTTCCGGTCTCCAGCGTAAGCTTTACCGGTTCCTTCACCTGCAGGGCCACCAGGAATTCCTCCAGCAGATTCCTTCTGCCGGCCCTTCCCTTTAACCCGTCATAGATGGTACGGACCCGGGAATCCTGCATGAAGGGGGCCTCTGTAAAATCCTGATATTCAAACATCCTCAGCGCCTTTTCCAGGTCCCTCTTAGCCAGCAGCCCAAAGTCCCTGGGAGTCTTTAAGTTTCCCAGAACCTCCCCTGAATCGCCGGCCTGTACGCGCAAAGAATAAGGAATCTCCCTCTCACCGCCATTGGTGACCAGGTAAAAAGATCCCTTGATTTCGTCCCCATGCTCTGAAAAATCCACGTTGACTTCATATATAATCCGGTTGCGAAGCCCGCCAAAGGCGCCGTTCACCACCCGGACCCTTTCATGGCTGGAATACACCAGCCCTTTTATATGCAGGTTATTGCCGCTGCTCACCAATATCTCGCCACGGATGACCTCACCCGCGGGAACCGAAGCCTCCACCCGTTCCGGTGTCAGCACCAGCTCCGGCGAACCATTGTCAATGATTCCCCTGGCCAGACGGTTAATACGTTCCCTCATAGTACCACCTGTATCTTTATCCTTCTGTGTAAAATGTCCACACTTACGTAACATGATATCACATTTTGGGTGGTTTTAAAAGTTTTAATTACATCTTTTGTACAAACCATGGGTTCCATGTTCTTCCATTTTCCTTTTTTGCTCTCCCCCTCCCCCGGTTCGCACCGCCGCACAAGCGCCGCCATACCCAGATGATTACAAAAATGCAGGTTTGTCAAACCGCACCAATTTCAAAAGGAACTTGATAAACACTTACAAAATTGTTATGATATATAAAAATGCATTTTTGTGTTTCTACTATGATAATGAAAAGGACGGAACGGATTATGACAACCAATGAGAAAGCACTGCTGCTCCACGAGGAATGGAAGGGAAAACTTAAAACCACATCAAAAGCAAAGGTCGCCTCCAGGGAAGACCTGGCCCTTGCCTATACCCCGGGCGTTGCCGAGCCCTGCAAGGTGATTGCCGCCGACCCGGAGGCGGCTTACCGGTATACCATCAAATCCAACACCATTGCCGTTGTATCCGACGGAAGCGCCGTACTGGGCCTGGGCAACATAGGTCCTCTGGCAGCAATGCCTGTCATGGAGGGAAAAGCTGTGCTTTTTAAGGAATTCGGCGGTGTCAACGCCTTCCCCATCTGCCTGGATACCCAGGACACCCAGGAAATCATTGAGACCGTTGTGCGCATCGCTCCCGCCTTTGGCGGCATTAACCTGGAGGACATCTCGGCCCCCAGATGCTTTGAGATAGAGGAGGCATTAAAAGAGAGACTGGACATCCCGGTGTTCCACGACGACCAGCACGGCACTGCCATTGTGGTCCTGGCCGGCGTCATCAACTCCCTTAAGCTGACCGGCAAAAAGAAGGAAGATTGCCGCGTGGTAGTAAACGGCGCCGGCTCCGCGGGCATTGCTATCACAAAGCTGCTGCTGACCTATGGATTCGCCCATATTACCATGTGCGATAGGAGCGGCATCCTGAGCAGGGGCGCAGATGACCTGAACTGGATGCAGGAAAAGATGATGGACGTGACCAACTTGGATCACAGGACCGGTACCCTGGCAGACGCCATGAAGGGCGCTGACATCTTCGTGGGCGTGTCTGCTCCCGGAATCGTGACCCAGGACATGGTGGCATCCATGAATAAGGACGCCATCCTCTTTGCCATGGCAAACCCCGTACCGGAAATCATGCCTGAACTGGCAAAGGCTGCCGGGGCGCGTGTGGTCGGGACCGGCCGTTCCGACTTTCCCAACCAGGTAAACAACGTGGTGGTTTTCCCCGGAATCTTTAAGGGCGCGCTGGAAGGCCGTGCTTCTGCCATCACCGAGGAAATGAAACTGGCTGCCGCCGAAGCCATTGCAGGACTGGTGGACGGGAAGGATTTAAACGACGAGAACATACTTCCCGAAGCCTTTGACCCCCGCGTGGCAGATGTGGTCAGCAGCGCGGTAAAGGACCACATTAGAAAATAATAAGAAAACCCTGATGGAGCGTGTGTGATATGCTTACTGAACCTATGACCTTGTACAAACTGATGAATCTCTATATGTTGAAGCAGGTGAACTTCCCCCTGACGAACGCCCAGCTCACCAACTTTTTCACAGAGCATGAATACACCACCTATTTCACCCTCCAGCAGGCCTTAAATGAGCTGGAAGACGCCGGCCTGGTCCACAAGGAGGCCAGCCACAACAGCACCCGGTATGACATCACCAGGGAAGGCGAGGAAACCCTCAACTTCTTTGGCAAGAACATATCCTCCGCCATCATTGAAGACATGAACCAGTACCTCAAGGAGAATAAGTTCCGTCTCCGGGAGGAGGTGGGAACCACGGCCGACTTCTACAAGGGGACCAATCAGGACTACATTGTCCACTGTGAGGTCCGCGAGAATAAGACCACCCTGATTCGTCTGGATTTGTCTGTTCCCGACAGGGAGCAGGCAGAATCCATGTGCAATACATGGAAAACAAAAAGCCAGGAAATCTATGCCCATGTCATGCGGTCACTTTTATCCTGACTTGCTGTGCCGGTATACCTGCTTCCACCGGGAAGCGTTTTCACTAAAACGAGATTTGTTCCAATAACAGTTCTAAAATCTGCCGGGCATTTGCGTCCGGCTTTTTTTCGCATATATCATAGATGGTTGCTGCCAGCCTGAAATTCTCCCCCAGGTTCCGGATGACCCATTCCCTGGATTCACCGGCCTTTCTCAGGCGTAAGATTTTCGCTATGAGGAACAGGTATTCCTTTTCCTGGTCCGGGACGGGTTTGACGGCTTCCCGCTTGGCTGCCGGCCGTCCCCCGTATCTGGCTGCCATAACCGCGCCCTTTGCCTTATCCGTCTGGCCCTCGCCCTTTGCCTGCTTCTGCTTATAGCGTTTCTGATGCTTTTCATACTTGCTGGCTTTGGCCTTTTCCCTCTGGCTGGTGGCTGCTCCCGGCGTCCCGTACCCATGTTCCAGCCAGATAGTCTCCACCTCATACGTTCCTTCCTCAATGGTCATCACGGCCATGGAAAGGGGCAGGGTAAAACGCTTATAACCGCAGCTTCCCGGATTCAGCCAAAGCCTTCCGCTGATTTCCTGCTGATAATACATATGGGAATGGCCGAATATGACCACCTGAATATCCTTGAGCACGCTGGGAATATCCACTCTTTCGTGAGCCATGATAAATTTGACCCCTCCGATTTCAAACCGGTTCACCTGTCCAAGGCCCCCGGACCATCCCCTGTCGTTATTTCCCCTTACCGCGTACAGTGGCTGGTTCACATTCAGCTTATGATACAGCATCTGATTGTCGAAATCCCCTGCATGGACAATCACATCGCAGGTTTCGAGAATACTCTCCACCTCCGGCCGGAGCACTCCATGGGTGTCCGCCATGACAGCCACCCGTATTGGTCCCGTTTCCATTACATAATACCTCCAGATACAGCCCTGCGCGTCTGCAATCCCATCACACCGGGCTGTCTTATTTTATTTCATACCTTTATCTATTATACGCTAAATGCCGGATATGTCGAGCTGAATCTGACAGGATTCACCTGTAAATCTGCCAGATATGCTCTGACCGGAATTCGGAATGTGAGGATTTATTAGGTGAGGAAAGGGGACAGCTGACCATAGCGGTGGCCCTGATGCGTGGCTCCTGCCTGGTGGCGGCCCCGGGCCATCCCCTGGCGGAAAAAGCCATGGTCAGGGAAGGCTTTCGCTATCCCTGGGTGGATATCACATATACAGAGCATGAACCCTACATTCTGCACCCCCGGGACCAGACCACGGGCCGGATATCCGCAGGGCCGGTATATTCCGTCTTACGGTAGGTATTTTATCGAGCCGTTGAAGGAGGCTTACCGGTAGCGTAAAGGCCTGATTTCCCGCAGGCAATACCCGTCTGTCAGGAAACCGGGCCTTTCTTTCTCTTTATTAAATCAATTTTCTTTTAACAGGAATAGGGGCAGCCTACAGGCTCCCCTCAATAAGATCCCATATATCATCCCTGCCCTGCTTTGTCTCTGCCGAAAAAGGAATGATGATGCCGTCCTTTTCCATTCCCAGGCCTTCCCGCACCATCTTCACGTGCTTTTGTACCTGGCTGCGGTTAATCTTGTCCAGCTTGGTGGCAATGATGACGGGATGGTATCCGTTAAAGATAATCCATTCATACATCAGCTTGTCGTTGGCCGAGGGCTCGTGGCGGATATCAATAAGCAGGAATACCATCTTGAGCATCTGGGAATTCCTGAGATACCGTTCTATCATCTTGCCCCATTTTTCCTTGACCTCAACCGCTATCTTGGCATAGCCGTAACCCGGCAGGTCCACGTAGTACAATGCCCCGTTGATGTTGTAAAAATTGATGGTCTGGGTCTTTCCCGGCTGCGAGGAGGTCCTTGCATAGGCTTTGCGGTTCATCAGTGCGTTGATGAGGGATGATTTTCCCACATTGGACTTGCCCGCAAATGCAAACTCCGGCAGTGTATTCTCCGGCAGCTTGCTGGTCACGCCGCAAACTGTTTCCAGATTCACGTCTCTTATTATCATATCTGTTTCTCCTAATTCCTATCCGCGCTCTAAACAAATGCCTCCGACACCACATCCTCCATGGCCTTTACATACACAATGTCCAGTCCTTTGGTGATTTCTTTGGACAGCTCCGCCATATCCGGCCGGTTCTTGTCAGGTACCAGTACCTTCTCTATATGGGCCATCTTGGCTGCCAGTATCTTTTCTTTCAGTCCTCCGATGGGCAGGACCCGTCCCCGGAGGGTTATCTCCCCGGTCATGGCCACCTTGGCCTGGACGCTTTTACCTGTCACCGCGGACAGCATGGCTGTGGCCATGGTGATTCCCGCGGATGGTCCGTCCTTTGGCACCGCGCCCTCCGGGATATGGATGTGGAGATCATGCTTCTCAAAATAATCGTCGGCAATCCCGTATTCCGGACACACGGACCGCACATAGGTCAGGGCTGTCTGGGCGGATTCCTTCATCACATCACCCAGCTGTCCGGTCATCAGAAGGCTTCCCTTGCCCGGCATCACATTGACTTCTATCTGAAGGGTATCGCCTCCCACACTGGTCCAGGCCAGGCCGCGGACAATTCCGATTTCATCTTCCTCATTGGCATTTTCAAAGGTCACCTTTTCCTTGCCCAGATATTTTTCTAGATTGCTCTCCGAAATCTTGATGGACTTCTTCTTATCCTCCAGGAACTGTCTGGCTGCCTTGCGGCAAACATCCCCAATGCGGCGCTCCAGATTCCTGACGCCCGCTTCCCTGGTGTAGTTGTGTATGATTTTTTCCAGGCTCTTATCGGAAAATGTAATCTGGCTGTCCTTCAGCCCGTTGCGCTCCATCTGCTTTGACACCAGGTAGTCCCTGGCTATGTGAAACTTCTCATTTTCCGTGTAGCTGTTGACCTCAATCAGCTCCATACGGTCCAGCAGGGGACCCGGTATGGTCTGGGTGGTGTTGGCCGTGGCAATAAACAGGACCTGGGACAGGTCAATGGGAAGTTCCACATAATGGTCCCTGAATTTCACATTCTGTTCCCCGTCCAGCACCTCCAAAAGCGCGGAGGAGGTATCGCCCTTGTAATCGCTGCTGACCTTGTCAATCTCATCCAGAAGCATCAGAGGATTGCTCACACTGGCCTGACGCATGCCTTCCACAATACGGCCGGGCATGGCGCCCACGTAGGTTTTCCTGTGTCCCCTGATTTCCGCCTCGTCCCGGACACCTCCCAGGCTGATGCGCACGTATTTCTTATTCAGGGCTCTTGCCACGGACCGGGCAATGGATGTCTTGCCGGTTCCGGGAGGTCCCACCAGACAGATGATAGGACTGGTGCCCTTCTTAGTCAGGGCGCGGACAGCCAGGTATTCCAGGATTCTCTCCTTTACCTGTTCCAGTCCGTAGTGGTCCTCGTTGAGTATCTTCTCGGCATGTTTGATGTCGTCATTGTCCTTGGACATCTTCTTCCATGGCAGGTCCAGCAGGGTTTCCACATAGGTGCGCAGCACATTGGCCTCCTGGCTTCCGGCCGGCATATTGCGGAAACGCTCAATCTCTTTGTGGAGCTTTTCCTTTACTTCCTTGTCAGCCTTCAGTGCGTCCAGTTTCTTCTGGTATTCGTCTGCATCCGACACAGCATCCTCTCCCAGCTCCTGGCGGATAACCTTCATCTGCTCCCTGAGGATGTATTCCTTCTGGTTCTGGTCGATATCAGCCTTTACCTTTTCCTGGAAATCCTTCTTAATCCTGTATATCTCCATCTCAGTCAGCAGAGTATGCATCACTACCTCATACCTGGCTGACAAAGAGCTGTTCTCCAGCACCGTCTGGCGGATGGTATAATCCCATGGCAGCTGAATGGCAATCTGGTCCAGCATCTCATTCAGATCTGTAATAATCAGCAGATTGGGCAGAATCTCCTTCGTAATCTTGGAATTAACTCTTCCATATTCTTCCAGCCTATCCTTCAGGATGCGCAGCATGGCCTCCTGAGTCAGGCTGTCCAAATCATCCTCCTCCGCTTCTATGGCTGCTATCTCGCCCATCATGGCCGGTTCCTCGGCTTCCAGACACAGAAGCTCAGCGCGCTCCAGTCCTTCCACCAGCACGCGTACCACCTTGCCCGGCAGTTTCACCAGCTGCTTCACCACTGCCACAGTCCCCACCTGGAACAAATCCCCCTGCTCCGGCTCAACGATTTCAGGATGTCTCTGGGCCACAAGGAACAGTTTCTGGTCTCCCACCATGGCCCGCTCTACGGCGGCCACTGATTTCGGCCTGTTTATATCGAAATGCAATACCATACCCGGAAGTATGGTCAGCCCCCTGAGGGCCACCACGGGCATCGTAATCACTTGTTCTCCCATTCTCAATTTTCACCTCTTGTATCTTAACCATTTGAAAAGCCGCTGCAATGCAGGTGCCGGACCGGCCGGAAAACAAGCCTTCTGGTCCGGGTCATATCTGATTTGCAGCGGCCCTTTCTCTCTTCTAAATTGTCACAGGAGCATGACAGCCTACGCAATTTCTCCTGTCTTACTGTCCCCCCTAAGCCGTTCTGACAACGGTTTTCGGGCAGATGCAGGAGGCATGTCGCGGTATACTAATTCCGGCTGTCCTGCCTTTCTCACTACGTCTCTGGTAATGGTACAGATTCCGATAGAATCATCGGACGGAATCTCATACATAAGGTCCATCATCACTGATTCAAGGATAGAGCGCAGTCCTCTGGCGCCAATCTTGCGGTCTACTGCCAGCTGTGCAATTTCCTCCAGAGCCTCCCGGGTAAATTCCAGCTTCACATTGTCCAGCTCAAACAGCTTCTGGTACTGCCTCATCAGGGCATTTTTCGGCTCTGACAGAATGCGCACCATAGCTTCCTTTGTCAGCTGTTCCAGAGAAACCATCACAGGCACGCGGCCTATGAACTCGGGAATCAGCCCGAACTTGGTCAAATCCTTTGGCTCCACCTTCTTGAGCAGCTCATCGATGTTCAGATCATTCTTGTTTGTCACCTCGGCGTTGAAACCAATGGAACCGGCGCTGAGACGCTGCTCCACAATCTTCTCCAGGCCATCAAAGGCACCGCCGCAGATAAACAGGATGTTGGTGGTATCAATCTGAAGAAGCTCCTGGTGCGGATGCTTCCTGCCGCCCTGAGGCGGAACACTGGCAACTGTACCCTCCAGAATCTTGAGAAGCGCCTGCTGGACGCCCTCGCCTGAAACATCCCTGGTGATGGATACATTTTCGGATTTCTTGGTAATTTTATCAATCTCGTCAATATATATAATGCCGTATTCGGCACGGGAGATGTCATAGTCAGCTGCCTGGATAAGCTTTAACAGAATGTTTTCCACATCCTCGCCCACATATCCAGCCTCTGTCAGTGCAGTGGCGTCCGCAATGGCAAAGGGGACATTGAGAATCTTAGCCAGGGTCTGGGCCAGATAAGTCTTGCCTGAACCCGTGGGCCCTAACATAAGGATGTTGCTCTTCTGCACATCCACGTCCATGTTCTGGCATGCCGTCACCCTCTTGTAGTGATTGTAAACCGCAACGGACAACACCTTCTTGGCGTCATCCTGTCCGATGACATATTCGTCTAAAAATGCTTTGATTTCCTTTGGCTTCAGGAGACGTATATCGGCCAGCGCGGGGCTCTCCCCTTCATCCTGGCCTTCCAGCTCCTCTTCCAGAATCTCAGAGCACAATTCTATGCACTCGTCACAGATATACACATTGTTGTTGCCTGCTCCGGCAATCATCTTTCGTACCTGATCCTGTGTCCTTCCGCAGAAGGAGCACCGAATCGTGTCATCTGGTCTCATTGGCATACGATACCTAACCTTTCATATCCTTTACTTGCTGTTTTACGTTACCGGCCTGATGCCTTAGCGCTGGGCCGCAGCACTAATGATGTGCGATGATTTCATCAATAAGGCCGTATTCCTTGGCCTCCAATGCAGACATGTAATTGTCACGCTCCGTATCGCGCTCAATCACTTCCAGGGGCTTCCCTGTGTTTGCTGCCAGGATTTCGTTTAATTTCTTTCTTGTCTTTAAGATATTCTCAGCCACAATTTTAATCTCAGTGGCCTGGCCCTTGGCCCCGCCCGAAGGCTGATGAATCATGATTTCTGCATTAGGCAGAGCGAAACGCTTGCCCTTGGCCCCTCCGGAAAGAAGGAACGCGCCCATGCTGGCTGCCATGCCGATACAGATGGTAGACACATCGCACTTAATATAATTCATGGTGTCATAGATGGCAAATCCCGCGGATACGGAACCGCCCGGGCTGTTGATATACAGATGGATATCCTTGCCCGGGTCCTCTGACTCCAGGAATAAGAGCTGTGCCACCACAAGGCTTGCGGACACATCGCTTACTTCCTCGCCCAGGAATATGATCCTCTCCTTCAGTAATCTTGAATAAATGTCATAAGAACGCTCGCCGCGGCTGGTCTGCTCAATGACATAAGGTACTAAACTCATTTAACCATCCTCCTAGTTATAGGCACTTGGCGCCTGTCATTCAGACACCTGCGTGCAATTCATGTCATCCCTGCCAGGAGCGGCATCTCACCGCCCGGACAAGATGACGTACACTTATAAGAAACCAGGGAGATTCAAAGCCAGGTAAATAAGCGCTGTGAACCCCCCGTATCATATGTGAATTATACCAGTTTTGCTTCTGCCACCAGGAAATCAACCGCTTCCTGAACAGCAATATCTTCCTTCATCTGGTCCTTATCACGGTCTGACATATAACCTTTTAACTTGTCAGCCTCCATCTGGTAAGCGGCCGCCATCTTGGCAATCTCCTCATCCAGTCTTTCGTCGGAAACCTGCAGGTTCTCAGCCTTTACAACTTCCTCAAGCACCAGTCTGGTCTGTATTCTCTTTAAGGCCTGTGGCTTCATCTGCTCTCTCATCTGCTCCATGGTCATGCCTGTATACTTCATGTACAGATCCATGGACAGACCCTGGCTCTCCATACGGCGGGCTGTATCCTGAACCATGTTGTCAATCTGGCCTTCCACCATCCTGTCAGGAATCTCCATGGAAGCTCCCGCCACTACTTTGTCAACTACACGGTTCTCGTTTTCGGAGGCAGCTTCTTTCTGCTTTCTCTCAAGAATCTTTGCCTCAATATCCTTCTTGTATTCATCCAGAGTGTCAAATTCAGAAACCTCTCCTGCAAACTCATCATCCAGTTCCGGAAGTTCCTTTACCTTGATTTCCTTTACAGTCACCTTAAAGGTTGCCGGCTTTCCGGCCAGTTCAGCCGCGTGATACTCCTCCGGGAAGGTTACGTTAATCTCACACTCTTCTCCGATGTTCTTGCCAACCAGCTGCTCCTCAAATGTATCGATAAAGGAATGGGAACCAATTGTCAATGGGTAATCAGCTGCCTTGCCGCCGTCAAATGTCTTGCCGTCAACAAATCCCTCAAAGTCGATGACGGTCTGGTCGCCGTCAGCAACCGGTCTGTCCTCTACGGTCAGAAGTCTTGCGTTCTGCTCCTGAACCTTCTTGAGCTCTGCTTCCACATCCTCCGGCTTAACAGCTGCATCCACCTTCTCTACCTCGATGCCCTTGTACTCGCCCAGGGTCACTTCCGGCCTTACGGCTACGGTTGCGGTATAGATGAACGGCTTGTCCTTGCCAATCTGATCTACGGCAACTTCCGGTCTGGAAACGATCTCCAGTCCGCTTTCATTCATTGCCTCCATGCAGGTTGCGTTGATGGCTTCATCAGCGGCATCCTCATAGAAAATGCCTTCGCCATACATCTTTTCAATCATGGCGCGAGGTGCTTTGCCCTTACGGAAGCCTGGAATATTAAACTTGTTCTTGCTCTTATTGAAGGCTTTTTTCATTGCATCCTCAAACTGCTCCGCGCTTAACTCTATTGTCAGTTTGGCCATGTTTTTTTCTAATTTTTCTACTTGTACACTCATTTTTACGGGTTCCTCCTTAAAATATATGTGATTCGCCCATAATCCATGAGGGCGCTACACTTCAATGTACCATTATAGCATGCTCATTTTAAAAACACCAGCGTTTTTTACAAAAAAAACTTCCATTCCATCCCACATCCATATGATATAGAACAGAACAGGAGTTTTTCTCATCCGAATACTATTTCCAGCTATACTGGATTGCCGCTGCAATCTTCTGGGCCTGCTGGGGACCCTGAAGCAGGCGAATCAGTTCCAGTCCCATGTCAAGGGCAAATCCCAGGCCCCTGCCGGTGGTGATGTTGCCGTCCGTCACAACACCCTGGCTGGTGTAGGACACGCCTGTGAGCTGGTCCTCAAATCCCGGATAGCAGGTAGCCGTTCTGCCCTTTAAGAGCCCCATGCTCCCCAGGATGCTTGGCGCCGCGCAGATGGCCGCAATCCTTCTGCCCTGCTTGTTGGCGCACTCCACAGCCGCCCTCAGACCCTTATGTGCTTTCAGATTGTTTGTTCCCGGCATTCCTCCGGGCAAAAACAGCACATCTGCCACATCCGGATCCACATCATCAAACAGGGCGTCAGTCCCCAACTCAATTCCATGAGAACCAGTTACTTTCCTGTCTCCCGTAACAGACACCAGTGTCACCTCCACACCGGAACGACGAAGCACGTCCACAACCGCAAGACATTCAACCTCTTCCAGTCCATCCGCAAGAAATGCATAAACCTTTGCCATGATAATCTCCCTTTCCGCCATTTATCGCATAGTAATTTTATTTTATCATTTATCACTTTTCAGGAAAAGAGTTAAATGATATGATTGTAAAATGGAAATAATAAAAATAGTTAGTAAAATCCACTAATCGACAATCACAGCAAGGAGGTTTTCCCATATGGAAATCGAACGTAAATTCCTGGTTCCCTGTCTTCCGGAGGGCTATGACACCCATCCCTTCCACCAGATTGAACAGGCCTATCTCTGCACTGACCCGGTAGTCCGCATCCGCCAGGAGGATGAGGACTTCTGCCTCACCTATAAGGGCAAGGGACTCCTGTCCAGGGAAGAATACAACCTTCCGCTGACCCGCGAAGCCTACGCCCACCTGCTTCCCAAGGCCGACGGCTCCGTACTCACCAAAAAGCGTTATTTCATCCCTCTGGATAACTCAGATCATCTGACCATTGAGCTGGACGTCTTTGAAGGCCGCTACGCCGGCCTCATTCTGGCCGAGGTGGAATTTACCACCGAAGAAGAAGCCCTGTCCTTCCAGCCCCCAAAGTGGTTTGGGAGGGATGTTACGTTTACCAGGGAGTATCAAAATAGCAGGTTGGCTTGTGGATGGTAGTAGATGCAGGGGGGGGGTCCGTGAGGGAAAGGGAGAGGAGGGAGTGGGATACGGCTGCGGGGCTAGTAGGGCTAAGCCTCCGGAAACCGGCTAAATGCAAGAGGCTGGCTGACAACTGTTTGAGCTCAGTACCTAAATATAAAAAGAGGCTTGGCCGCGAGTTTTGGCAGCCAGCCTCTTGTATTTAGCCGATTTTCAGCGTCCTAGAAATACTAGTCCCGCAGCCGTATCCACAGCCCCCAGACTTATTTCAATCACGGACGGAAACACCTAACTTACTTACTTACTTCTTCTGAACATACTTCAAGCAGTCAAGTGTTACAGCGGTTATAATAATGATGCCCTCGAATACGAACTGAAGGTTTGTGTCGATACCGAGAATGGTAAGGGAGTAGATGAGTACGGTGAATGGTCCCAATCCGCCTCCCACGCCTAAAACCTTCCCGATGCCGCCGGTAAAGGATACGCCGCCCACCACGCAGGCTGCGATTGCATCCATCTCCCAGCCCTGGCCGTAAGCAGCGGAGCCGGAACCTACCATTCTTGCGCATTCCAGCCAGGATCCGAACCCGTAAAGGATGCCTGCCAGAATGAATGCTCCCATGGTTACTCCGAATACGGAGATACCTGAAACAGCTGCTGCTTCCGGATTGCCGCCTACTGCGTATAAATTCTTGCCGAAGGTGGTCTTGTTCCAGATGAACCATACGATTACGATGGCAGCCACTGCCCACAGGATAATGGTTGGGAATCCGTTTATTTTTGGAATAATCATCTTTGGAATAGCCGGTTCAATGGCGCCAAAGGATACGCCCTTTGTGGCATATGTGACGAGTCCGAAAATGACCAGCATGTTGGCCATGGTTGAAATGAACGGATGCATCTTGAATTTAGCGGTAAAGAAACCTCCGATGGCCGTAAAGCACGTACATAAGATGATACACATTACCAGGGCAAATACCACTCTTAATCCTATGGGCATGCCTGTGAAGTCAAACACGTGTCCGAACACAGCGCCTGTGTTGATGCCCTGATGCATGATGATTGTCGCGGTAGTCATGCCCATACCAACCATACGTCCTATGGAAAGGTCCGTACCGGTAAGGAGGATGAGTCCGGCAACGCCCAAAGCCAGGAACATTCTTGGAGAAGCCTGCTGCAAGATATTTAAAACGTTATTATAGGTAAGCAGCTGAACATTCTTTATCACCGGCGCAGCGATACACAGTCCGATGAAAATCAGGATAATAGCGATATACAGACCATTCTGCAACAAGAATGTCCTGCGGTTGAATGTATATTTATAGTTCTCCCATTTCTGCGCCCTGGTCTCCATGAAGGTGAATTTAGACAGGCGGAGCATGTCAATCAGGTGATACTGCCAGACAAATGCCGCATGCCTTCTGTCCTTAATCCGCTGAAGCTCCTTGTCCAGGTCCATCTTTGCGTCAAACAGGCGGTTCTTATGAACATACTTCTCATCCTTTATCTCCTGATGGTCCGTAAGCTTTGAGAGGGTATTTTCATGTTCTTTGTTCAGTTCCGCAACTTTAATGTCGTATCTTTCCTTTGCAAGCGCTTTTTCCCGCTCACAGCTTTCCTTTAACGGCAGATAATAATCCTTATCAAAATGTGCCTTAAGGTAACTCTCCGCATTGGAGATTAATTTTGCAATCTCATCCTTGTTCTTTGCCTCAACAGCCTTTGCTTTTTCCATCTCCGCGCTGTTAGCCGCAATTCTGTTTTCCCTTTCTTCCTTTGTAAGGGAACGGTCTCTCTTTGTTGCATCAATACTATTTTGCAGAGTGACTACCCTGTTTGTGCCGTCCTCTCTGAGACTGTCGATTTTTTTCTGAATTTCGCCAACATAATCCTCAATTGGCTGGCGCAGCTGCATTTCCTGTTCAGCCGTAAGAGTCTCATTGTTTCCTTTCGCCATATCCATGAATCCCCCTTATAGGTATTTTGCACTGAGCCTTAAAAGTTCTTCCTGATTTGTCTCTTTTGTATTAACAATTCCGGAAAGACGTCCATTTGACATAACACCAATACGGTTTGTAATTCCGAGAATCTCCGGCATCTCAGAAGAAACAACGATGATTGTCTTCCCCTGCTTCGCCATATTGATGATAAGCTCATATATTTCATACTTTGCGCCCACGTCGATTCCTCGTGTGGGTTCGTCCATCATAAACACCTGCGGACTGCGCTCCAGCCACTTTCCGAAAATGACCTTCTGTTGATTTCCGCCGGAAAGGCTGGAAATCATATCGTCGGGGCCCATGCACTTGGTGTGCATGATCTTGATTTCGTTTGACGTGGCCTTTATCATCTTCGCATCGGAAAGCGCTATGCCCGACATATACTGCCGCAGATTGGCAATGGTGGTATTAAAGGTAAGGTCCCCTTTTAAAAACAGGCCATTTGCCTTCCGCTCCTCGGTAATCATGGCAAAACCATGCTCCATGGCTTCCTTTGCGCTGCTGAAATTCATAAGACGGTTATTAAAATAAACACGCCCCGCCGCTCTGGTGCGGACACCAAAGATTGTTTCCAGAAGTTCCGTGCGCCCTGCTCCTACCAGACCGTACAGCCCGAATATTTCTCCTTCTTTTACGTCAAATGAAACATCCTGCAAGTGAGGCTCAAACTTTGTGGACAGATTCTGGATGGACAGAATCACATCACCGGGGGTGTTGTCAACAGGCGGGAACCGGTTATCAAGGGAACGGCCGACCATTGCCGCAATCAGCTCATTCATGTTTGCATCCTTGGTGCTCTTTGTCATAACCAGATTGCCGTCCCGAAGCACTGATATCTCATCGCAGATTTCAAAAATCTCATCCATCTTGTGGGAAATATAAATCAGGGCGATTCCCTGCTCCTTTAACATCCTCATCATCTCGAAGAGCTTATTAACCTCCTGCACGGTCAGGGAGGATGTAGGCTCATCCAGAACAATCACCCTTGAATTGTAGGAGATGGCCTTGGCGATTTCGCACATCTGCCTCTGTGATACGGACATGCGGCTCATGGGCTGAGTGAGGTTAACGGTCATTCCCAATTTTCTAAAGAGTTCGGCTGCTTCCTTTTTCATCCTGCCTTCATCAATTACACCCATGGAATTGACCGGATAACGTCCGAGGAATAAATTGTCAATTACATTCCGTTCCAGACACTGATTCAATTCCTGGTGAACCATTGCAATGCCGTTTTCAAGAGCATCCTTTGGTCCGGAAAAGCTTACTTCCCTGCCGTTCAGGAAGATATTTCCCTCGTCTTTCTGGTAGGTGCCGAAAAGGCACTTCATCATGGTTGACTTACCAGCTCCGTTCTCACCCATAAGCCCCATAACGGTTCCGCGCTTCACATCCAGGTTGATATGGTCCAGAACTCTGTTCCGGCCGAAGGACTTGCTCATACCGCGTATTGATAAGACGATATCATCTTTCTTATCTGCCATTATTTTACTCCTGTATATGTAGATTGATAGGTTCCAATTTTAATATTAGGGAGAATTTCTTCTCCCTAATAACAGTACATCTTTATTTCAATGAATATTACTGCTCAAGCAGAGATGTGTATGAAGCTGCATTGTCTGTCTTAACCATGTTGATGGCAAATGCGTCATACTGGCTTGGATTTCCAAGACGGTTTGTAATATTGGACTCTGTCTGCCCGTCGCCGCCGATGTAGTCAACCTTAAGGTTGAGAAGCTTATCGTATTTCTGAAGCAGAGGCTGATAGGTCGATCCAAGGAAGTTATCAGCTGAGTTGTAGATGTTCAGCCATACATTCTTTGTGGCATGGGAAGCCTCATCCAGCTGATTGGATACAGGTGCGTATACCATTGTGGAATCTGTGAAATCTGTATAATTTTCAGCGGTAACAGCAACGTTCAGTGCGTAGTAGGAACGCTCATCTGCCTTGTAAACATATACATCAGAACTCAGGACATTGCCTGCATCGTCTGCTGTGCCGATACCTGTATCGATATCAACTCCGTCCAGTGCGTTGCGCAGAACGCGGAGTGTCAGGTAAGCCTGTACGTCTGCATGCTGGCTGATAGTGCCGCCGTAGCCCTCTGCGATAGCTGCTACTGCGTCGCTGTTTGCGTCATAGCCAAATGTAGGAACCTTGTTGTCCTTGGACCATGCGTTGAACATGGACATGCCCATACCGTCGTTATTGGATGCAACAACATCAATCTGATCGCCAAAAGAGGAAGACCATGTGCCGATTGCATTGCCCGCTGTGGCAGCATCCCATGTAGCGCCTGCGGAGTTCTTCATCTCCTGGGAAGCGAGCTCACGGACAACGTATGTCTTTCCGCCAACTTCGATGGAGCCGTCCTGTACAACCGTTGCTGTACCGTCTGCGTTTGTGCCAACAGGATCGCTGTTGATGCTGCCGTCTTTCTCTACCGCGGTGCCGAGAGCCTTGCGGATGCCTCTTGTACGTGCGATAGAGTCGTTATGTCCGATGTCGCCGATTGCCAGAACGTAGCCGATGATTCCGTCGCCGTTGCGGTCAATTGAGTCGATGTTCTTCTCGATGTAGTCCTTAACCATGGTTCCCTGAAGCTCAGCACCCTGGTTTGCGTCGAAACCTACATAATATGTATCCTTATTAAAATTCAGGGCTGTCATATCAAGCTGTCCTGTAGCACTGCTGGATGGCTGGCGGTTGAACCATACTAAAGGCTTATCCTTGTTTGCCACCTCTGCGCCTGCTTCCGGTGCCGCTGCTGTGTCTGCCGCGGTTGTGTCTGCTGCTGCTTCGGTTGTGGTATCCCCGGCAGCTGCTGTGGTTGGTGCTTCCGTTGGCTTGCTGCCGCCTCCGCAGGCAACCAGTGATAATGCCATGGAACACGCAAGAGCAACACTTAATGCTTTCTTCATTTTTAATTCCTCCCTTATAGTTTTGTTGACTTTGGTTGTTTTTGCTTAACAACAAGATTATTATACGACCCAGTTGTGCATTTTTCCATATGATTTTTATAGAATGATTATAAAATTTCTTCGATTTTATCTTTTTCCGTCGGTGTTTTTATGATACATCACTGGTTTTTAAGCAATTTTGCCTCAGCCTGGGTCAAAGCCCTCTGCGGGCACCAGTAATAATTTCCATCCAGCTGAGGCACCCTGTCCTTTGGATCCTGGTTCAGGGACAGGCTCCAGGCAATGTCAAATATAACCCGGGAGTAGCGTTCCTTATCTGATTCCACTGTGCCGAAAAGATATCCTTCCTCCAGGGCCTTTATGCCCACAGGGGTGCCGTCAATCCCCACCACCTTGATGGAATTGGCCCCGATTCCGGCCCGGTTTATGGCGTCAATGGCTCCCAGGGCCATGTCGTCGTTGTTGCTGACCACCAGTTCAATCTGGCCCGTATACTCCTTCAGCCACTGCTCCATCAGGGCTGATGCCTGGCTTCTGTCCCAGTTGGCGATTCCTCCCGTAATCTTCTCCAAAGGTACGCCTCCGTCCTTTAAGGTCTGGATGGACCACTCCGTGCGGATCAGGGAGTCCTGATGGCTGGTTTCCCCTTCCAGAAGCACATAGCTTACCAGTCCGTTGCCGTTGGCGTCCAGGGTTCGTGTATCCTGATTATAGGCATCCACCAGGATGTCTCCCTGGAGCACGGCGGATTCCTTGGCGTCCGCTCCCACGTAGTACAGCTTTTCCCAGCGGTTCATGTCCTCCTCCACAGGCTCCCGGTTAAAGAACACCACCGGAGTTCCTGCATCCATGGCCTTGTCTATGATGATGGATGCCGACGAACGGTCCACGCTGTTGATGCACAGGGCATCGCAGCCCAGGGAGATCAGACGCTCCACCTGGCTGTTCTGGGTATTCTGGCTCCCCTTGGCGTCCATGATATCCAACTTCACCTTGATACCTGTTTCCTGTTCATATTCCTTTGCCTTGTCCTCCAGGCCGGAGCGCAGGGTACCGATGAAGGTGTCGTCCCCCCGGTAGAGCAGAACACCGATGCGGATGGAGTTCTTATCCGCCTTCCGCCCGTCTTCCCTTGCCCCGTACTGCCACGCCCCTATGAGGACAGCCGCCCCCATGCAGGCTGCCAATAGATACATCCACTTCCCTTTCAC
>OASY01000736.1_pt1 | contig 19200 bp, 18 predicted proteins | sample 1501231 | NCBI WGS metagenome assembly OASY01 (sample SAMEA2579917, study PRJEB22360) | human gut metagenome | biome: human gut; feature: human-associated habitat; material: faeces | place: Denmark | collected 2008/2010 | reverse complement strand
AGAACAGATACCATTTTTACTGTAAAACCGTGGCCAGTATTACTTGACCACTACAATTCGCTGGTGGATTAAGGACAGGGGGCGCGATTGCCGCCTTCGTTCAAATAACTGTTACGGTCAGGTTATTCGTCGTGATCAGGAGAGCGCATTAGCCTGTTGGGGGATAGAGCAGTGAGCAGAGTTGCCGTGATTATTTATGCTCTGGTTATCTGCATCATCGTCTGCCTGTCATGGGCTGTTAATCATTACCGTGATAATGCCATTACCTACAAAGCGCAACGCGATAATGTGACGGAAAAACTCAACCAGGCGACCGCAATCATTACTGACATGCAGATACGCCAGCGTGATGTTGCTGCACTCGATGCAAAATACCTGAAGGAGTTAGCTGATGCGAAAGCTGAAAATGATGCTCTGCGTGATGATGTTGCCGCTGGTCGTCGTCGGTTGCGCATCAAAGCAGTCTGTCAGTCAGTGCGTGAAGCCACCGCCACCTCCAGCGTGGATAATGCAGTCTCCCCCAGACTGGCAGACACCGCTGAACGGGATTATTTCACCCTCCGGGAACGACTGGTAATGATGCAGGCCCAACTTGAAGGTGCTCAGCAATACATAACCGAACAGTGTTTAAAGTAAAATCTTAACTACAATATGATTCATTTTGATGATTGTTTCATAAGGAACAGTGAAGTAAGATCTAAGAGGAGTTAAATTTTATACAGTATAATCATAATATTGCAGCAAGGTGGTTATAATTGAAAGAATATTTAGATATGAATACATCTCATGTAAGAGTTGTTACTCATATGTGTGGGTTCCTGGTTTGGCTCTATAGTCTTTCAATGTTGCCACCAATGGTTGTAGCATTGTTTTATAAAGAAAAAAGCCTGTTCGTTTTCTTTATAACTTTCGTTATATTTTTTTGCATTGGTGGCGGAGCGTGGTATACAACTAAGAAATCTGGCATTCAATTACGTACCCGTGATGGGTTTATTATAATTGTAATGTTTTGGATTTTGTTTTCTGTTATTAGTGCATTCCCTTTATGGATTGACTCAGAACTTAATTTAACGTTCATTGATGCTCTGTTTGAAGGGGTTTCTGGAATAACAACAACAGGAGCAACTGTAATTGATGATGTTAGTTCATTACCTCGGGCATATTTGTACTATCGGTCACAGTTAAATTTTATAGGTGGTTTAGGAGTTATTGTTCTGGCGGTTGCAGTATTGCCATTATTGGGTATTGGTGGTGCAAAGCTTTATCAGTCAGAAATGCCGGGGCCATTTAAGGATGACAAACTCACTCCCCGCCTGGCCGATACGTCACGGACACTGTGGATAACTTATTCTTTATTAGGTATTGCTTGTATTGTCTGTTATAGACTTGCAGGAATGCCTTTGTTTGATGCTATTTGTCACGGGATTTCCACAGTTTCGCTTGGTGGTTTCTCAACTCATAGCGAGAGTATCGGATATTTTAATAACTATTTGGTTGAGCTGGTGGCTGGTGCTTTTTCCCTGCTATCGGCTTTCAACTTTACTCTTTGGTATATTGTTATTAGCAGAAAAACGATAAAACCTTTAATCAGAGATATTGAACTTCGTTTCTTTCTGTTAATAGCCTTAGTGGTGGTCATTGTTACCTCTTTCCAGGTCTGGCATATAGGTATGTATGACTTGCATGGAAGTTTTATTCATTCGTTTTTTCTTGCCAGCTCCATGCTCACTGATAATGGTTTAGCTACGCAAGATTATGCAAACTGGCCCACGCACACGATAGTGTTTTTGCTGTTGTCAAGTTTCTTTGGGGGATGTATAGGTTCAACTTGTGGTGGAATTAAGTCACTTCGATTTCTTATACTTTTCAAACAAAGCAAACACGAGATAAATCAGCTTTCTCATCCCAGAGCGTTGTTGAGTGTAAATGTAGGAGGGAAGATAGTTACAGATCGTGTAATGAGGTCTGTATGGAGTTTCTTTTTTCTTTATACTCTCTTCACGGTGTTTTTTATACTGGTGTTAAATGGTATGGGATATGATTTTCTTACATCATTTGCAACAGTGGCTGCATGTATTAATAATATGGGATTAGGTTTTGGGGCTACTGCATCGTCATTCGGAGTGCTTAATGACATTGCAAAATATTTAATGTGCATAGCTATGATTCTTGGTCGCCTTGAAATTTATCCTGTTATTATATTGTTTTCAGTTTTTTTTTGGCGCTCCTAATATATGGCTGATTTATAATTGTGAGTTTAATATTATATTGACTCACTCATTGATCCAATACCTAACTTTACCAGCAACACCTCCGCCCCCAGTAGCACTGGCTGCTGGGGTGCGTTTTATTCATAAAGCAAGGCTGTATGAGCGAGAAATTAAAGATAGTCTATCGCCCATTACAAGAATTGTCACCGTATGCGCACAACGCCAGGACGCACAGTACTGAGCAGGTGGCACAACTGGTAGAAAGTATTAAGCAATTCGGCTGGACTAATCCGGTGCTGATTGACGAAAAGGGCGAAATTATTGCGGGTCACGGTCGTGTTATGGCGGCTGAAATGCTCAAAATGGATTCTGTTCCGGTCATTGTTCTGTCTGGCCTGACGGATGAGCAGAAAAAGGCGTACCGCTTGGCAGATAATCGCCTACCGATGAATGCTGGCTGGGATGAAGATCTGTTGCGGATGGAGCTGTCGGTCCTAATCAATGCTGATTTTGATGTCTCCCTGACAGGCTTCGGCCCGACAGAAATTGATGAACTGTTGACGGATGTTTTGCCCGGTATAGGAAATAAGGAGGAGCCGTATACGACGAAAATTGATACGCCTGTTTATGAGCCGTCGGGCGGTAAACCGGATATCAGTGAACTGTACGACGATACGAAAACTCAGGAGCTGATCAGCCGGATACGTTCGGCGTCCCTTGATCCTGATATTGAGAAATTCCTCCTGTGTGCGGCAGAACGTCACACGGTGTTTAATTTCAGCAGAATTGCGGACTATTACGCTCATGCCCCCGCTGAAATTCAGTGCCTTTTCGAGGAGTCGGCGCTGGTGATCATTGATTATCAGCAGGCTATTGAAAATGGATTTGTCCGAATGACGCAGCGCATGGTGGAGATCATGCATGGCGGGGAGGAGGAATATGCGTGATGATTTTTGCGCCTTTATTCTGACTCACGGACGACCGGAAAAAGTTCTGACTTACCGGACGTTGCGTCGTGCTGGCTATACCGGGAAAATTTTTATCGTTGTTGATGATGAAGATAAGACACGGCATCAGTACATGGCTGAATTTGGTGAACAGGTGCTGGTATTTTCCAAAGCCGATATCGCCAGTCGTTTTGACGAAGCCGATAATTTTGGTGACCGCCGCTCAATTTTTTACGCCCGTAATGCCTGTTTCGACCTGGCAAAACTGGTCGGGTGTAAATACTTCATTCAGCTCGATGATGATTATCACGAGTTCCAGTTTCGGGTGGATCGCAACTATGACCAGGCCTATTTCCCGATAAGGAAACTGGATGCGATCCTTTCTGAAATGCTGGCGTATTACGAATCAATACCCGCGCTTTCCATCGCTATGTCGCAGGGCGGGGATTTTCTTGGTGACAATGGCGGCCATGCTTCGTGGGTGAAACGCAAGGCAATGAACAGCTTTATCTGTTCGGTTGATCGACCGTTCTCATTCATGGGGCGCATTAACGAGGATGTGAATACGTACACGAATCTCGGTCGCTGTGGTGAATTGTTTATGACGATCGGTGCTGTCCAGTTAGGGCAGAAACAGACGCAGAAAAACAGCGGCGGAATGACCGAGCTGTATCTGGATTCCGGAACCTACGTTAAAAGTTTTTACTCCGTCATGTATGCGCCGTCGTGCGTAAAAATCTCACTGATGGGTGCCAGCCATAAACGCATTCACCATCAGGTCACCTGGAACAACGCTGCAGTAAAAATCCTTCACGAAAAATACAGGAAGAAGACACCCTGCATATCAATGGGGTGACAAATGATTCCGTATTCGAAAGTCGAGTCTCTGGCAGCGTGCCGGATGACTGCACAACAAATCGCTGACGTTCTGGATGTTGATCTGAACCGACTGAAAGAAAATCGGGAAGCAATGACAGATTTTTATGCGGCCATCCGTAAGGGCAGAGCGAAAGGTGAAGCCGAGTTACGAGCGGCATTGTTTAAGCTTGCCAGAAAAGGGGATGCCTTTGCTCTGCGCGAACTACTCAGGGTGGATAAAAATCAGGACTAACTGATGAGCAGACCGGACTGGGGGGCGTTGCAGCAGGAGTATATTGCTGAATACACCCGCTCCGGTATATCTCCGGTGGCATGGTGTGAAGCAAGGGGACTGAATTACGCAACAGCCCGTCGTTACATCAAAAAAACTCCGAAAAATGCGCAGACAGAAATGCGCAAAACTGCGCAAAAAAGTGCGCAGAAAAAATCTGCGCAGACTGCACAAAAGCGGAACGAAAAATCTCAGGAAAAAAAGCCAGTATTCGATGCGGGCCTGAATGAGGGCGACGCGGAGGAATTTTCGTTCTGTCCCGATGAATTCGGCATTTCTGACCAGCAGGCTAAGTTTGCGATGCTTGTTGCTCAGGGTAAAAAGCCGACAGAGGCGTACCGACTAGCCGGTTATGAGGGGCAAGGTGCGACAGCTAACAGCAACGCCAGTCGTATGCTTAGAAATGCCAGGGTTTATCGTGCTATCAGCTACTTCCGCAATCAGTACCAGAAACGCTATACCGCAGACCTGGATTTACTGGTGAGCCAGTTGATGGCCATTGTCCAGGCCGACCCCAATCAGTTGGCACAATTTCGCCGTGTTAACTGCCGTTATTGCTGGGGCGAGAATCATCTCTACCAGTGGCGTGATATTGCAGAATTCGATAAGGCTGCGGCACAGGCCTCCAGAGATGGTAAACCCGAGCCGGAATATGGAGGCCTCGGCTTTGTTGATAACGCCATACCCAATCCGGATTGCCCGAAGTGCTGCGGTGAGGGAACGGGACAGCTTTATATGGCTGATACCACACTGCTTGATGGGGATGCGCGGCAATTATATGCAGGGTCAAAGCTCGGAAAATACGGTGTTGAGATCCTGCTGGAGGATAAGGCTGCCGCCCGGCGTGAATTGTTGCGTTTGCTTTCTGCTGGCGGGGCATTATGTGCAGATAAGCGGCTACAGGAACTGGAAATTGAACGGCGCAGAATAGAAAACCAGAAGCTGCGCAAAGAGATCGAAACGGTGGAGGATAATGAACATCCCCAGCCTGTGGCGATCAATATTAATGTGGTTGATGCCAGATTAAGGAGTGATGAAGATGATCTCTCCGACGCTTAATGTGCCTCAGGCGCGATTTCTTTCAATGCCCCATAAATTTAAAGCCTATATTGCTGGTTTTGGCTCGGGCAAAACATGGGTTGGGTGTGGCGGCATATGCAAGGGGATTTGGGAGCATCCAGGTATAAATCAGGGATATTTTGCGCCAACGTATCCCCAAATTCGCGATATTTTTTACCCTACAGTGGAAGAAGTTGCTGCTGACTGGGGATTGAACGTAAAAATTAATGAGGGAAATAAAGAGGTTCACTTTTATTACGGACGCCAGTATCGGGGAACCACTATCTGCAGATCGATGGAGAAGCCACAAACGATCGTCGGTTTCAAAATTGGTAATGCGCTGGTGGATGAACTGGACATTTTGCCGAAGGAAAAAGCCAGAACGGCGTGGCGCAAGATAATTGCGCGTATGCGTTATAAGATTGATGGACTTCGCAACGGTATTGACGTTACAACCACGCCGGAAGGATTCAAATTTGTCTACGAGCAGTTTGTTAAAGCCGTGCGTGAAAAAACAGAGCTGGCCTCACTGTATGGTCTGGTGCAGGCATCTACTTTCGATAATGAAAAGAACCTGCCAGCAGATTACATTCCTTCGCTTCTTGAATCATACCCTCCAGAGCTGATTAAAGCCTATCTTCGAGGGCAATTTACTAACCTGACAAGTGGTACTGTTTACCATCAGTTTGACCGGAAACTGAATAATTGCGAAGAAGTGGAGCAGCCAGGGGAGCCGATTTATATTGGGATGGATTTTAACGTTGGAAAGATGGCGGGAATCATCCATGTGCTGCGTTTGGGGCTTCCATGTGCGGTAACTGAAATCATCAATGCTTACGATACGCCGGATATGATCCGCATCATTAAAGAACGCTTCTGGCTGTATGACGGGAATGATTACCGGAAAGTGAGGGAGATTTATATTTATCCAGATGCTTCCGGAGATTCCAGAAAATCAAGTAACGCAAGTACGACGGATATAGCCCAGCTTAAGCAGGCAGGTTTTAACGTTGTGGTGAACAGCTCGAACCCGCCAGTAAAAGATCGCGTTAACTCAATGAATGCAATGTTCTGCAATGCCAATGGTGAGCGTCGCTATAAAGTTAATGTGAAGCGTTGTCCGGTATATGCCGAATCTCTGGAGCAACAGGTCTGGGATGATAAGGGGGAGCCTGATAAAAAATCTGGCAATGATCACCCGAATGATGCCGGAGGTTATTTCATCGTTAAGCAATTCCCTATTGTCAAACCGACCGGAAGAGTCACATCACTTCGGATTTAATTATGGCTGATATATCAACACCCAACCTCGACTATAACGATATGCTGGAAGCGTGGGATATTAACGACGCATTGATGGGCGGTACGCTTGAAATGCGCAGGCAGGGGGAAAATTATCTCCCCAAATGGCCTAATGAAGATGAAGACGCTTATAAAAAACGCCTGTCTGTGGCTACGCTACTTCCTGTGTATGAAGAAAGCATCAAACAAAATATTGGGCGCATATTTGCAGAGCCGACAGTATTGAGTGAGGAAACGCCGGAAAAAATCAGGGAATATGCAGAAAATATCGACATGGAGGGGAGCCGACTGGATGTGTGGGCGCAGCAATTTTTCAGTCTCGCATTTCAATATGGTGTGGCACATGCGCTGGTGGACTATCCACGAACGGATATGAACGAGATTCGGACAAAAGCCGATGAAAACGCGGCCGGTGGTCGCCCGTACGTTACGATGCTGAATCCACGCCAGGTTATTGGATGGAAATCGAAAGTTGAAAAAGGGAAAGTTGTTCTCACTGATTTGCGTATAAAAGAGGTCATCATTATTGATGGTGATGATTTCGGGCAGAAGAAGGTGGAGCAGATCCGCCATATTATGCCCCGTCGAGTTGAAATTTATCGACACAGCGAAGGTACTAATGGCGAATCTGTCTGGACGCTTCATGAGTCATGGAATACCAGCCGTGATGATATTCCTCTGGTAACACTGTATACGAAGAAAACAGGGTTTATGCGTGGTACACCGCCATTGCTTAATCTTGGCTTGCTGAATATCAAGCACTGGCAAAGCCAGAGCGAGCAGGACAATATTCTTCATGTTGCCCGCGTTCCATTGCTGGTGGCCTACGGGCTGGACAGGAATGAAGAACTGACGGTTGGTGCATCCACCGCTACGATTTTTGAGGACAGAACAAAAAATGGCCTCGAATATGTTGAACATAGTGGCGCAGCGATAGAATCTGGCGAAACATCACTTGAGAAGCTGGAAAATCAGATGCGTCATGCCGGCGCTAAACTTCTGCGGGCTGAAAATACATCCACCAAATCTGTTGATCAGACTAATGAAGAGCGGATGCAGGAACACTCGCCGCTTTATACAATGGCGAACTCCCTCGAAGATGCCCTCGATAATATTCTCCAGATAATGGCGGAATGGAGCGGAGAGAGTTGCGGTGGCAATGTGGATGTGCGCACTGAACTGGATGTATCTGCCCAGGTGTTTGACTCATCCTCCGCGCTGGCTGTTCAGTCATTGCGTCAGGGCGGTGATATACGTCAGATTGATGCGGTTCGGGTGTTGCAGGCGTTGAAATTTATCGATCAGGATTCCCGTCCAGAGGAAGTGATCGATGAATTAAAAAATCAGAGTGTAATGCTGATGGAAATCAATGATGCAAACCGTGAATGAACGGCTGCGTGATGAATCAATTGCTCATGCAGTCTGGATATCCCGCTATAGCACTGGTGTGGCTGCCAGAATGGTGAAAATACTGAATGACAGCGATGCGGAGCTTACAGCTCGCCTGCTGGTAGCACTGGACAGCCTCGATCCTGGTAGTTTTACCGTTACGCGCCTGGAGTCACTTCTGGCGAGTGTCAGAGAGGTTAACCGCGCTGCTATTAACAGCATGTTTACCAGTCTCTCCGGAGAGCTGAACGAGCTGGCAATTTATGAGGCTGGTTATCAGTTAAGTCTGTTTGATTCTCTGCTACCTGATTTTGTTGCTGATGTTCACCCTCTGGTTGGTATCTCTTCTGATGCACTTTACGCCGCTGCAATGGCGCGACCATTCCAGGGACGACTGCTCAGTGAGTGGGCCTCGGATCTTGAGGCGGATCGGCTCAGACGCATAACAAATACGGTGCGTCAGGGTTTTTTGCTGGGGGATACCAATGAGCAGATCGCAAGAAAAATTCGGGGACATGTCAGTAAGGGATTTCAGGATGGTGCATTGCAGATGAGCCGGGCTAATGCGGCCAGCATTGCAAAAACAGCGGTTGGACATCTTGCTGCTACTGCCCGTGAGAGTTTTGCCAGCGCGAATAATGATTTGATTAAGGGTAAGCAATGGTTATCAACGCTTGATAATCGTACTACGCCACAATGTCGAATCAGGGATCGCCTCAAATATACGCTGGATAATAAACCTGTAGGTCACAGCGTGCCTTATTTGCAGGGGCCGGGAAAAATTCATTTCTGCTGCCGCTCAACGGAAACGTTCATTCTGAAATCAGCGAAGGAACTGGGTATTGATGTTCGTGATATTTCCCCGGCTGAGCGGGCCAGCATGGATGGCGTGGTGGCCGGAGATACAACCTACAGGGAATGGTTTTTGCGCCAGCCTTACACCAGACAAAAACAGATTGTGGGGGAAACCCGGGCAAAGCTGATTCGGGATGGTGGTATGTCGCCAGATGAATTTTACACCGATAAAGGCGAATGGCTGACGCTGAAGCAACTCCGTGAGCGTGATGCACAGGTATTCAGAAAAGCAGGGATTTAAATAAATCATTTATTACAAAAGGCTACCTTCGGGTGGCCTTTTTTATTGCTGCGATCCGGATGGTGAGCAGCGTAACTGTCGGAAGACTTAAACCAGGTACTAATATGAAACTGAAAACGGTCGAGATTAACGGAAAACAATACGCAGAAATTGATACTGCTGGCCTGCCAGTTTATGTGCACGACGATGGTAAAGAAATCGGCTTCGATGCACCGCTGGCGATAAAAAAAATTACAGAGCTTAATGGCGAGGCAAAAAATCATCGCCTGGCTAAAGAAGCTGCAGAGGAAAAACTGGCTAAGTTTGCCGCTATCGAAGACCCGAAGAAGGCGATCGAGGCACTGGAAATGCTGTCAAAAATCGACCAGAAAAAGCTGATCGATGCGGGACAGGTTGACCAGGTTAAGGCAGAAATTACGAAAAATTTTCAGCAGCAATTAGATGAAGAAAAGCAACGCTCTCAGATGCTGGAGACGCAGCTTTACGATTCTATGATTGGCGGTAGTTTTGCGGGTTCAAAATATATTGCCGATAAAATTGCGATCCCGGCAGATTTATTACAAGCCCGCTTCGGGCAGGCATTCAAAGTGGAAGAAGGGAAGATCGTTGCTTATGACGCTTCCGGCAACAAAATTTATTCCCGCGCGAAGCCTGGCGAACTGGCGCAGTTTGATGAGGCGCTGGAGTTCCTCGTCGAAAATTACCCTCAGAAAGACTACATCCTGAAAGCCAGTGGCAACAATGGCGGCGGCTCCCGTCCGACACAGCATGATATTGGTCAGAAAACGATGAAACGCTCTGCTTTTGATGCACTGGATGTTGCAGGTAAGCAAAACGCATTGAAAGACGGTATCACAATTGTTGATTAACACATTTGTCAGCTTCCGGATGGGTGCTGGTGTCAGGGCTGGATAGCTCATTACTCCATCTATTCACAATTACGCAAATTTTTAAGGAATATTTAATTATGGCTGGAAATACCCTGACCGGGTTGATCCCGACTATTTATACCGCCCTGGATATTGTATCCCGTGAGCAGGTAGGTTTTATCCCTGCGGTAGCAAAAAACGCAAAAGCTGACGCCGCAGCAAAAGATCAGACGGTAACCGCGCCAGTTGCGCCTGAGGCGAAAACCGAAGATATCGTACCGGGGCCGTCAGCTCCGAATACCGGTGATCAAAATATTGGCACTGTTGATGTGAAAATTACTAAATCCAAAATGGCACCGGTTAAATGGAATGGTGAAGAACAACTGGCTCTTGGCCCTTCAGGGACTTACAACACCATTCTGGCTGATCAGTTCAAGCAGGCTTTTCGCGCCCTTGCAAACGAGGTTGAGGCTGATCTTGGTGCGTTGTATTTCGGTGCTTCCCGCGCCGTGGGAACCGCAGGGACAACGCCGTTTGGTGTTAAAGATGATCTTTCTGATGCTGCTCTGGCTCGTCAGGTTCTGGAGGATAACGGCGCACCGACAACCGATCTGCAGATGGTGCTTGGCTCCACTGCCATTGCTAATTTGCGCGGAAAACAGTCTGTACTGTTTAAAGTGAATGAATCCGGCACTGAACAGCTACTGCGTGAGGGCGTGTTGGGGCGTCTGGAGGGATTCAATATTCACAGTTCGGCAGGTGTAAAACGAGCGCCAAAGGTTGCTGCAACTGGTTATCTCGTGAATGGCGAGAAAAAAGAAGGCGATGTTCTTATTTCCATTGATACTGGTTCGGGGAGTATTTCTGCAGGTCAGATTGTTACGTTCGCTGGCGATCCGAATCAGTATGTTGTGGCAGCAGCGACCAGCAATCTGATTACTCTTGCAGCGCCCGGACTGCGTCAGGATCTGGCCGATGATACTGCAATCACAGTTCTTGGCTCCTTTACTGCAAATATGGCGTTTGATCGCAACGCGTTTCTGCTGGCATCCCGTACTCCGGCAATGCCGGAAGGTGGCGATAATGCTGATGATGTAATGAATGTTACGGACCCGATTTCAGGGATTACGTTCCAGATTGCACTGTATCGTCAGTATCGCCAGGTGCGCTATGAAGTTGGACTGGCATGGGGTGTTTCATCAGTGAAGCCGGCACATGGTTGTCTGATTCTTGGTTAAACATTCAAACGGGGCTTCGGCCCCATTTTTAATGGAGGGCATATGGCCGGATTAACTAAAGAGCAAAGAGCACAGCGTGAAGCCGCACAAAAAACGCAAATTGAGTTAGTGGTTATGGTGACCGATTATCAGATGTTTCCCGGCGCACCAACTATCGCTAATGTTCATCCTGATGAAGTTGACAACTGGAAGGCTATGGGCTGGAAAACTCAGGAGTAACACATGATCACTTACGTGACCTGTGATGACGTTGATAATGCGTTTGGGAACGCCTGGACGAGTGAGAACGCTAAAAATAAAGCTGTTTTGATGGCTAATGCCTGGCTTAATGGCTTCAACCTGAAAATTAACCCATCCCGTATTCCGGAAGAGGTAAAACTTGCGGGAGCATATGCAGCCAGAATTGCCTCATTCGGTAAGTTGTTTCAGCAGAAAAATGATTCTGGCGTTGTTATCAGTAAAGCCGTGTCGGCTGACGGGGTCAGTGTATCGAAATCATTTGCTGAGTTGCCAGCAAACAGCACTGTATTGCTTGAACCCGATTTACAGCTTGCGATAGCACTGCTGAAACCGTACGGACTTAGTCGCTCACAAGTCAGAGTTGTGAGGGGGGGATAATGGGGCTTCGTGAAGAGATTCAGTCAGAGGTTGCCGCTGCTTTTGATGAGGATTTAGCGGACGCCGTGAGTGATTTTTCTGGTTCTTACGTTACGCACCGGCACTGGGATCCTGTGACGGAAACTGGCGGCGAATCCACCGCAATCTATACCGGGCGAGGCGTGTTGACACGTTATAAGCTGGGCAGAATTGATGGGATTAATATTTTGCATGGTGACCTTAAATTAACCGCTCTGGTATGCGAGGTTACGGATAAACCCGCTGTCGACCATATTATTGAGATTTATGATCCTGTATTAAGGCAGTTACAACGATACGAGGTAATTACAGCGAGTGTAGATCCTTCCGCATCAGTTTACTCTATCCAGTTAAGGAGAGCGTAAATGGCAAAGGCATGGGATATAGAACCGTCAATATTTGCCGGGATGATTGAGGAAGATGTGGGGCTGAAAATTCGCTACATCGCTATGCAGATTCTTACTGCTATTGATATTGCTGCTCCGGTTGATACCGGACGTTTCAGAAATAACAACCTGGTGTCGTTACAGCATCCCGATTTTGGTATATCTGATAACGTGGATCCGAACGGTACGATTGCGGTTCAGCGTGGGATCGGGGTTATTTCGAAAGCTGCAAATTACGGAGTTATTTATATCCAGAATAACCTTCCTTATGCAGAGGCTCTTGAAAACGGTCATTCACAACAAGCGCCAACTGGCGTGTATGCCAACGCTTTTCATGGTGTTTTACAGGCTTACAAATGACGTTTACTGAAATCAGAAATACGGTTATTTCCAGAATGACGGCACAGACGATTATTGATGGAAAAGACGTATTGTATCCGAACGCGCCAACGTTCGATCCTTCCGGTAAGTTAATCTGGGCGCGGTTAAGTAATATTCCCGGGCAGGCTGGAGTTAATGAAATTGGCGCGGGGCCGATTGTTTATCGCACGGGGATAATCATTATTCAGTTATTTGTCCCCGCAGGTTCTGGTTCAAAACTCATTACTGAGACAGCCGATAAATTGCGGGAACTGTTTGAGTTTCAGGATGACGATCGTCTCAGTTACCAGGCTGTTTCCTCAATAGCCGTTGGCGAAAAGAATGGCTGGTTCCAGCTTAATCTTCAAATTCCATATCGCGCGCTCTAGCGCAATTAATGACATAGGAGGCTCCTGTGAGTTCAGGTGCAAAGGTTATCTCGGCATTTATCCGGGAGACGGTTGCAGGCACTACGCCAGCAAGTGGTGACTGGAGTTTATTAAAACGCACAAGCTGGGGAGTAAAACCCACCCAGAATAAAGGCGAAAATAATGAGATTGGTGGCTCCCGGATGGCTCAGGGGGCGACGCCTGGCACTGTGGATGTCGGCGGTGATGTTGGTACCAAATTTCGCTGGGGTCAACATGATGATTTTCTTGCATCCTGTTTCGGCGCGGAATGGTCAGGCGATTCTCTGACAATGGGGAATGAGCGAATAACATTTTCTCTGGCGACCTATGCGTCCGATGTCGGAATTGCCTCTGTCGTCAGAGGAGCGCAGGTTGGCTCATGGAAAATGCAGATCCCTAACGACGGCGATATTACAGCGACCGTAACCTTTGCCGGACTGGACTGGGAATCAAAGGCCGATGATACGAATTTTATCAAAGGCGAACCTGTGGATAGTGCAGGAAAGCTACGTTATTCGTTTAAGGAGGTTTCAGCAGTAAGCCTGAATGGTGTTGCCGGAGGTAACGGTTTTTGTATCGACAGTTTTGATATTCAGTTCGATAACAAACTCCAGACACAGCGTTGTATAGGGACTGGCTCGCCTTATGCAGGAGCAAATATTCCGACTACTTTTACACCGTCCGGTACGGTGACGCTTTCATGGTCTAAAGCCGCGTGGGAAATCTGGAGTAAAACACTGACTGGAGAAACAGTTCCGTTCAGCTTCACGCTTTCGAATGGAGAGGGGGCATACACTTTCAGTTTCCCGAAGGTTCAGGTGTCAGGTGAATGGCCTGATGGGAGTAATAGCGACATTATCCAGGTTCAATTGAGCATTACCGCAGCAGATGAAGCACCTACGATAACCAGAAAAAAAAATTCCCCGGCTGCCGTGATCGCAAAAGCCAGTGCTGAGGCGATTAGTTGATTTTCCGTTATTCCTCCTGTGGTACTGCCCTACAGGGGGACGCATTGAATGAGGTTATGGATGTTTATTCTTAATCAGAAAATTATCATTGGTGGAGAACGCTGGTTTACGCCAATGAAGGACTTAAAACCTGTAGACGGGTTAAAACTGTTGGTGGCAAGCAGCGATAACGATCAGTATCGCTCCCGTAATGCATTAATCCGTCGCCACATTGAGAAAATGGATGCCAGTTTGCACGTCGGAACGAAGGAGTTTGATATTTCAAAGGTTTCCGAGGTGGATTCTGTTGATGATTTACTCATTGATAATGCCGCTCGTTATCTGCTGAAAGACTGGAAAGGGGTTGGTGAACTGGTTAATGGTGTTGAGGTTGCACTGGAATATACGGCAGAACGAGGGATCGCGCTGCTTAAGCAGAATCCAGAGTTGTACTGGCAGATCCTTGCAGAAGCAGCCAGCATCGCCCAGGGTAAAGAGCAGCAGAAGCAGGATACGATAAAAAAGCCATAGCTGCCCAGCGGTGGTTATCGGAGTTCGGGGGAGAAAGGGGGGAAAAGGCAAGATGGAAGCGAGAAAAACTCAGGTTGCCACCGATACCGGAACCAGAAATAGACCCGGTGCTTAAGGAGTTGTTGTACGCCTATTCGGTAATATCCCGTGCCCGACGTTATGCTGGAATGACTGGGGTGCCTTTGCCTTTATCTCTGACAGAGATAAATGAATATTTAGCCACTCATCCGGTATTGATTGAGCGCGATGAATTTGAAGCAGTGATCTTTGCACTGGATGACCAGTATTTTCAGGAGCAGTGTGTGTAGTTGTTAATTACGTACACTCTGTTACAGAGATGTGATGGTGTCTTTAATTAAATCGATGATGCTCCTGGAGAAAAGCATTGCGTGGCCTCGTAATCGCTATATCTACTATTATGTCGCCTGAAACCCACTTCGCGGTGGGTTTTTTGTTGTCAGGAGTTTTAATAAATGGCAGAGCAAACCTCGCGTCTCGCAATAATTATTGATAGCACTGGAGCGAAAAATAATGCTGACAATCTGACCTCCTCATTAGTCAAAATGACGCAGGCTGGGGAAACTGCTGCAAATAGCGCAGGGAAAGTGACTAAGGCAACAGAAGATGAGAAGAACGCGCTCGCAAAATTAAAAGCAGCTATTGATCCAGTTGGTGCCGCAATTGATACTGTCGGTCGACGCTATTCTGAATTAAAGAAATTTTTCGATAAAGGGCTTATTGATAAAGAAGAATATGAATTTCTTGTCCGTAAACTTAATGAAACCACAGAGGAATTGAGCGGGGTTGCGCAAGCGCAGAGAGAAGCCGAGAAGGCCGGAAAACTTGCTGCCGCCCAGCAGGAAGCGCAGGCTCAGGCCTTTCAAAGAATGCTGGACAAGATCGACCCTCTGGCTGCGGCGCTAAGAAATCTTGAACAACAGCATGATGAACTTAATGCTGCGTTTGCATCCGGGAAAATAAATGGTTCTCAGTTTGAGAATTATAGCCGAAAAATACAGGAAACACGGCGAGAGCTTACCGGAGAGGCTCAGGCAGAGCGAGAAGCAGCAAAAGCGCATGATGAACAGGTTGTTGCTTTGCAGCGTCTGATTGCTCAACTTGATCCTGTCGGAACTGCTTTTAATCGTCTGGTAGAACAACAGAAACAGCTCAATGAAGCAAAAGCTAAGGGGATGCTTTCTCCTGAAATGTATGAGGAGCTTTCTGGAAAACTTCGTGCTATGCGGAGTGAGCTTGAGGTTACTCAATCACAATTAAGCAAAACCGGAATGTCGGCAAAACAAACGGCTTTTGCTATGCGCATGTTGCCTGCACAAATGACGGATATTGTTGTTGGGTTGTCCACTGGTCAGTCGCCATTTATGGTGTTAATGCAGCAGGGCGGCCAGCTAAAAGATATGTTCGGTGGGATTGGCCCGGCGATCAAAGGTGTTGGTTCTTATGTGCTGGGATTAATTAATCCTTTTACCCTGGCCGCAGCAGCCGTTGGCGTCTTAGGGCTGGCTTACTATAAAGGCTCTCAGGAGCAGGACGAATTTAATAAATCTCTTATTCTTACCGGAAATCAGTTGGGGACAACCAGCGGGCAATTGGGCGATATAGCTCAACGTGCCGGGAATGCGGCTGATTCGACAACTGGCGCTGCGGCGGCAGTATTAAACCAGCTTGTGCGTTCGGGAAAGGTAGCGAGCAGTTCGCTGGAGCAAGTGACGACAGCGATAGTAAAAACGAGCGAAGTAACAGGAATATCAACCGAACAACTGGTTAATGACTTCAATGAAATTGCAAAGGATCCTGTCAGTGCCATATCAAAACTTAATGATCAGTACCATTTTCTGACAATTGCGACTTATAACCAGATTAAGGCGCTACAGGATGAAGGGAACCAGCAGGAGGCCGCCCGCATTGCGACAGAAGCATACTCATCCTCAATGATCCAGCGCACCAACCAGATTAAAGAAAATCTTGGTTATCTTGAGACTGCATGGAAAGCAGTCGCAAACTCCGCAAAATGGGCATGGGATTCCATGCTGGATATTGGCCGTGAGGCCTCCCTTGATCAAAAAATCTCAGATGTTCTCCGTCAAATTGATGAAATAGAAAAAAATACCCGACCCGGAGTTTTCGGGTTAGGTGGCATTGGAGATGGCGGAGCTCAAAATAAAAAGCTGGCACGATTAAAGCAGCAATTGGGCGTACTTCAAGCAGAAAAAATTGCTCAGGACGTACTAAATTCATCAATAAACGATTACAACAAGCGACAACAGGAAGGAATTGAACTCAGACAGAGAGCAGATGCTTTTTCAAAACAATATCAGACCCGGGAGCAGCAGAGAGCTAGTGAACTTGCAAAACTGGAAAAGCTAAAGAATCAGTATTCAAAGGAAGAATATAATAATCTTATCGCTCAAATAAATGAGCGTTATAAAGATCCAAAGCAACCAAAGGCGAAAGGTTATTCGGATGATGCTGCCCAACGAGTGATTGATCATCTGAATCAACAGAATGCGTTACTAAGTTCACAAGCTGAATTGACCGTTAAATTAAGTTCCTCTGAACAGGAACTGGTTAAGTGGCGTCAGCAGATTGCCGACCTGGAGTCACGACCGTCATCGAAATTAACCCAGGATCAGAAATCGCTTCTCTTACACCGGGAAGAAATAACCGCGTTGATGGAGAAAAATGTTGCGATTGAAAAAAATAACAGGCTAATCAAGGAATCCGCCGAAATAGCTGCATGGCGTGATTCATTGCAGGCTTCAATTGATAATCGTCAGCAGGGGTATGATATTCAGATTGCTGGTTATGGGGTTGGCGATAAAAATCAGCAACGCCAGCAGGAATTACTGCGGATTGAACGTGAATATAACAATCAGCGTCTGCAACTTGAACGTGACTATGCAGATAAATCCCGTGGGATGTCAAATCATGTTTTTCATGAGAAAATGCAGGCTCTGAATGATGCTCTGGAACGGGAAAAAGAAATTGTCAGAAAGAAAAACGAGCAGCTCGATATTCAGGCAGGAGACTGGGTTAGTGGTGCTTCCCAGGGATTCAATAACTGGCTTGATGACACTAAGGATATCAGTGAGCAGATAAAATCAACCACGACTCAGATGTTTGATGGAATGACCGATGCGCTGGGTGATTTTGTCACGACAGGCAAGGCAAATTTTCGTTCTTTCGCTACTTCCGTGATTTCGGATCTTAGTCGAATAGCATTAAAGGCTTCAATTACTGGGATTTTCGACAGCATTAGTAACAGTTCTTCGGGGGGGATTTTAGGAACTATCGGGAGTGCTATTAGTAAATTTATTCCGAATGCAAAGGGCGGTGTTTATGAGTCTCCGTCATTGAACACGTATTCGAACGGTATTTATGATTCCCCGCAATTTTTTGCTTTTGCAAAAGGGGCTGGTGTTTTTGGTGAGGCTGGTCCGGAAGCCATTATGCCATTAACACGAACTTCCGATGGTTCTCTTGGTGTCAGAGCTATTAATTGTAAAAGTGGTAATGGAGGCGGAGATATTACCTATGCCCCTGTATACCAAATCACTATTCAAAATGACGGCCAGAATGGAGAGATTGGCCCTCAGGCAATAAAAGCACTTATGGGGATGGTTGATCAGCGGGTGCAGGGCAATCTGTTAAATATGCGACGTGATGGGGGAATGTTAAGTGGCTAATACGGAAGAATTTCACTGGTTACCAGAGGATGGAATGAAAACAGAAAATAAACCATCGATAAAAACTGTAAGATTTGGCGATGGTTATGAGCAACGAAGTCCAAATGGACTTAATCATTCTCTGCGCGTTTTCACCTGTGATTTCAAAGTTGAGGCGAATGAACGTGATTCATTTGAAAAATTTTTAGCCCGGCATGAAGGCTATAAATCTTTTTTTTGGCGCCCGCCTGGTATTAACAGAAAAATCAGAGTGGTGTGTCGAACGTGGTCAGCGACAGAACATATCACCTATACCGATTTTTCGTGTCAGTTTGACGAAGTGGTGATCTGATGCAGGACATACAACAGGAAACGCTGAATGAATGCATTCGTGCGGAGCAGTCGGCCAGCGTGGTGCTCTGGGAAATCGACCTGACCGAGGTAGGCGGGGATCGCTACTTTTTCTGCAATGAGCAGAACGAGAAAGGAGAGTCTGTCACCTGGCAGAGTCGGCAGTATCAGGCCTATCCCATTCAGGGGAGTGGATTTGAGATGAACGGCAAAGGTGCCAGTGCAAGGCCAACGCTGAAAGTCTCTAATCTGCACGGCATGGTCACCGGGATGGCGGAAGACCTGCAGAGTCTGGTCGGCGGAACGGTGGTCAGGCGTAAGGTTTACGCCCGTTTTCTGGATGCGGTGAACTTCGTCAACGGAAACAGTGACGCCGATCCGGAGCAGGAGGTGATCAGCCGCTGGCGTATTGAGCAGTGCAGCGAACTGAGCGCGGTCAGTGCCTCCTTTGTACTGTCCACGCCGACGGAAACGGACGGTGCCGTTTTTCCGGGGCGCATCATGCTGGCTAATACCTGCACCTGGACCTATCGCGGTGATGAGTGCGGTTATCACGGTCCGGCGGTCGCGGATGAATATGACCAGCCGACATCCGAAATCACGAAGGATAAATGCAGCAAATGCCTGAGTGGC
>OASY01000735.1_pt1 | contig 19219 bp, 20 predicted proteins | sample 1501231 | NCBI WGS metagenome assembly OASY01 (sample SAMEA2579917, study PRJEB22360) | human gut metagenome | biome: human gut; feature: human-associated habitat; material: faeces | place: Denmark | collected 2008/2010 | reverse complement strand
GCAACCAGTCCGCCTGCCTGTATGATATCCTGCATAAAGGGCGGGAAAGACTGGCCTTTATAGACCTCGCCTCTGGTGATATTGGTGATCACGCCACTGTCAAAATCCACCTCTACCTTATCTCCTGCACTGATGGCCTTTGCCGCCTGAGGACACTCGATAATGGGCAGGCCGATATTGATGGAATTGCGGTAAAAAATCCTGGCAAAGGTCTCTGCGATCACACAGCTGACCCCGGCACATTTGATGGCCAGGGGTGCGTGCTCCCTGGATGATCCGCAGCCAAAGTTCTTCTCTGCCACAATAATATCCCCCGGCTGCACCTTATTTACAAATTCACGGTCAATATCCTCCATACAGTGCTTCGCCAGCTCCTCGCCCTTTGTGGCATTTAAGTAACGAGCCGGAATAATTACATCCGTATCTACATTATCGCCGTATTTAAAAACATGTCCGCATACTTTCATGGTAATCTCCCTTCTTTTTTAGGACTGTAAAACCAGATCGTCCCGGCAGCCTTACATCACTGCTTCGGGAGCCGTAATCTTTCCTGCCACGGCGCTGGCTGCAGCTACCGCCGGGCTTGCCAGATATACTTCTGAATCCACATGGCCCATACGGCCAACGAAATTGCGGTTTGTAGTGGAAATACATCTTTCACCGGCCGCCAGAATGCCCATATAACCGCCCAGGCAGGGGCCGCAGGTGGGAGTGCTTACCACTGCCCCAGCCTCAATAAATATTTCAAGCAGCCCTTCTCTCATGGCCTGCAGATAGATGGCCTGCGTCGCAGGGATCACAATACAGCGCACACCCTTTGCAACCTTCTTTCCCTTTAAGATCTCAGCTGCCGCCCGGATATCATCAATCCGTCCATTGGTACAGGAGCCGATTACTGCCTGATCGATCTTCACCTCGCCTACCTGATCGATGGTTCTGGTATTGGAGGGAAGGTGGGGAAATGATACCGTTGGCTTTAACCGGGATAGATCGATCACATAGGTCTCATCATACTCCGCATCCTCATCCGCCTCATATACCGTAAATTCCCGTTTGGAATGCTCCTTCATATACTGGAGAGCAGTCTCATCCACAGGGAAAATACCGTTCTTTCCACCGGCCTCAATGGCCATATTGCAGATGGTAAAGCGGTCATCCATGGACAGATTCTTAATGCCCTCTCCCGTAAATTCCATGGAGCGGTACAGGGCACCGTCCACACCGATCATGCCGATGATATGTAAGATCACATCCTTGCCTGATACCCATTTGGAGGGCTTTCCAACCAGCTCAAAGCGGATGGCAGAAGGCACCTTAAACCAGGCCTTTCCCGTTACCATTCCTGCCGCCATATCCGTGCTCCCCACTCCCGTAGAAAAAGCTCCCAACGCTCCGTAGGTGCAGGTATGGGAGTCCGCTCCGATCACCGCATCACCAGCCACAACCAGACCTTTTTCCGGCAAAAGTGCGTGTTCGATTCCCATATCACCCACATCAAAATAGTTGCTGATCTCATGGCGGCAGGCAAACTCTCTGCAGCATTTGCAGTTTTCTGCTGATTTAATATCCTTGTTCGGAATAAAGTGATCCATTACAAGGGCAATTTTATCTTTATCAAAAACCGTCTGACAGTTCATCTTTTTCATCTCATTGATGGCAACCGGAGAGGTGATGTCATTTCCAAGCACCAAATCCAGCTCCGCTTCGATCAGCTGTCCCGCTTTCACCTCTGCAAGTCCCGCATGAGCGGCTAATATCTTCTGGGTCATGGTCATTCCCATTGCTTCATCCTCCTCACCAGGGGGCTTTTCATTTAGCCCCATCTGTTTTTAATCTGTGCTTTACATTCTATCATATCTGTTGCTATAATAAAAATACATAATATGAATGGTGTATATGAAAAAATGTTATACAGGAGTATTTACCATGGAACAGAACCTTTCACAGTATAAAATCTTTTACGAGGTAGCCAAAGCAGGAAACATTTCAAAAGCTGCCAAGGAACTCTATATCAGCCAGCCTGCCATCAGCAAAGCCATCAGCAAGCTGGAAGACAGCATCGGTATCCCGCTTTTCACCCGCAGCTCCAGAGGCGTGCAGCTGACAGCAGAAGGGCAGGTCCTTTTTGAATATGCAAAGGAAGCCTTTGAGGCCCTGACCAGAGGAGAACAGGAATTAAAGCGGATCCAGGAGTTTGACATCGGCCATCTCCGCATCGGCGTCAGCAATACCCTTTGTAAATATGTGCTCCTTCCTTATCTGAAGACCTTTATCGACCAATACCCACACATGAGGATTTCCATTGAAGGCCAGTCTACTGCTCAGACCATCGCCGGTCTGGAACAGCACAAGCTGGATCTGGGCCTGATCGCAGAACCGGCTTCTCACAGGGATCTGACCTTTATTCCCGTTATGGATATTCAGGATACCTTTGTCACTACGCCTTCTTACCTGGAAAATCTCTATCTGCGGGAAGGAAAGGATGCGGATATCTTTGAAACGGGAAATATCATGCTTTTGGATCAGAGCAACATGACCCGGATCCATGTGGATCAGTATCTGGAAGAATATTCCATTATTCCCCATCAGATTCTGGAGGTTACAACTATGGATCTGCTGATCGAATTTGCAAAGATCGGTCTGGGTGTAGCCTGTGTCATACGGGAACTGGTACAAAAGGAGCTTGACAACGGAACTTTAGTGGAAGTTCCTCTGAAAAATGCCATCCATCGAAGAACCATCGGCTTTGCCTACCATTCCAATAATCAGGCCATGGCTTTAAAAATATTTCTGGAATTTCTTTATTAAGCATAACAGCTGCCGGAGAAATGTACGTTTTCCGACAGCTGTATTTTGGGCTATTTGATCACAAATTCCACGGTTTCTGCTGCTTCCGGTGCAATCTCATAGGGTGCAAACACCACTACGGGGGCTCCCGCTTCATTAAGATAAAAATCAGTTTCCTCTGTAATTCCGTCAAAACCGCCTTCCTCTGCATTCCAGAATTCCACTCCTGTTTCCTGCTCTTTCTGCGTGATCTGAGCAATGACTGCCTCATTTACAATCCTCTCATACTCTGCTCCCAACACATTCTTCCTCTGTTCCTCCGGTTGCCAGAAAGGCTTCAAAGGCGGATGAACTCTTTAAATTCCAAAAAATCCCAAAAGAGGCCGTCTGTTTGACGGTTCCCTCTTTTGGGATGTCTGCTCCGTTTTCTAATTGATGTGTTATTAGTTGTTGATCAGCTTATCTTCTTCATTGTTCCAGCTGTAAAGCTTTCTGATCTCTTCGCCAACCTTCTCAGACGGATGCTCGGAAGCCAGTTTTCTCATTGCCTTAAAGTGTACCTGACGGCCTGCGGGAGACATATCAAGCAGGAAGTCCTTTGCGAAGGTTCCGTCCTGGATATCTGTGAGGATCTTCTTCATAGCCTTCTTTGTATCTTCTGTAATGATCTTCGGTCCAGTGATGTAGTCGCCATACTCTGCCGTATTGGAAATGGAATAGCGCATTCCTGCAAAGCCGGACTGATAGATCAGATCTACGATCAGCTTCATCTCATGGATACACTCAAAATATGCGTTCTTGGGATCATATCCTGCCTCTACCAGAGTTTCAAAGCCTGCCTGCATCAGAGCGCATACGCCGCCGCAGAGGACTGCCTGTTCTCCGAAAAGGTCTGTCTCTGTCTCTGTGCGGAAGGTAGTCTCTAAAAGTCCTGCTCTGGCACCGCCGATGGCAAGGCCGTATGCAAGAGCGCGGTCTAAAGCTTTTCCTGTGTAGTCCTGCTCTACTGCCACCAGACAGGGAGTTCCCTTTCCTGCCTGATACTCACTGCGCACGGTATGACCCGGAGCCTTGGGAGCGATCATGGTAACGTCTACATTCTTAGGCGGCTTAATGCAACCAAAGTGGATATTAAAGCCGTGGGCAAACATCAGCATAGCGCCGTCCTTTAAGTTTGGCTCAATGTCCTTCTTATACATGTCCGCCTGAAGCTCATCATTGATCAGGATCATGATCACATCTGCCCTTTTTGCAGCCTCTGCCGCTGTATAAACCTCAAAGCCCTGCTCCTGGGCTCTCTTCCAGGAACGGCTTCCCTCATACAGGCCTACGATCACATTGCACCCGGATTCCTTTAAGTTCAGCGCATGGGCATGACCCTGGCTGCCGTAACCGATGATGGCAATGGTCTGTCCATCCAGCATGGATAAATTACAATCTTCCTGATAATAGATCTTTGACATATAAATATCCTCCTTGAGACGTTGTATTTTATGGCAGGTATCGGATATCTTCGCTTCCCCGCTCCAGTCCGGTCAGTCCGGTACGGGCCAGCTCCAGAATCTCGTAATCCTCTAACAGATTGATAAGGGCATCCAGCTTTGACTGGTCTCCTGTCAGCATGACCGTCAGGGAATCCCTTCCCACATCTACGATGGTTGCACGGAAAATATTGGAAATCGCACTGATGGCCTGGCGATCCTGAGCGCTTGCCCTTACCTTAACCATCATCAGTTCTCTGTATACGGAACGATCCGGCTTTAATTCCTTAATGTCTCTTACGTCCTCCAGCTTGTCCAGCTGGTTCTTGATCTGCTCAAGAACCGTCTGGTCTCCCAGAGAAACAACGGTCATCCTGGAATATCTCGGATCTGCAGTGACGCCTACGGTCAGGCTCTCAATGTTGTAGCCCCGGCGGCTGAACAGGCCTGCTACACGGGCCAGAACGCCGGCCGTATTGTCTACCAGAAGCGACAACACGATTCTGTCATCCATCATATCTTATTCCTCCATATCAGCCGGTCATTTCCCATCCCTGCCAGAAGCAGGATTTGTCTGAAAATTCCCTGTGCCATATATTAGTTTTTATCATAGCAACCATTATTTTATTTGTCAAATGTATAATAGGAATGGTAATTATGAACAGAAGTTATAACATTTCACCAAGGAGAATTGCCCTCAGCGCTTCTACCGACTCTGCAATCCGTGCCGCCTCACTCTCTTCCAGTTCCCTGCGGCTTCCGTAACCATAGAGCACGCCAATGCTCTCCAGCCCCTGCTCCCCAGCTCCTATGATGTCATGCTCCCTGTCTCCCACCATCACGATATCTGGCGCCAGATCACGGCCTGTTTCATCCCTTAAAAGACCAAAGCGCTCTCTTACATAAGAAATCACATCACCTTTTCTCACGCGGGTTTCCTCCAGATCAGCACCGCCGATGCCGTCAAAAAATCCAGCCAGCCCAAAATGCTCTAAGATCTGAACTGCAAAGGGCTCCGGCTTGGAGGTCGCCACATACAGCTTCTTTCCCGCATTTTTCAATGCTCCCAAAAGCTCTGGTATTCCCGGATACACCTTATTCTGCGCCCAGCCCTCCCGGCAGAAATACTCACGATACACGGAAATAGCCTCTGTAGCCTTTTCCTGGGAAAAACCGTAAAAATTGATGTAACTATCCCTTAAAGGCGGACCTATAAAGGGACAGAGCATATCCAGATTTGTTTCTTCTATGCCATAATGTGCCAGAGAATACTGGACAGCCTTTGTAATTCCTTCCTTCGGATCGGTCAGAGTGCCATCCAGATCAAATAATATGTACTTTTTTTCTTTCATTAGATTTTTCCATCCTTAAATGCTTTCATCATCTCATGGCCTACGCTGATATAGGGCGGATACTCTATGATCTCCTCCCTTGTAAACCAGCCGGCCTCCGACAGTTCCTCTTCCTGGAGCCGTATGGTATCGTCTCCGTCCAGATCTGCCACAAAGCCGATCATCACCGTATCGGAAAAAGCCCATGGCTGACTCTTATAGTAACGGATATTTTTGACTTTCAGTCCCACCTCTTCCATTACTTCCCGCTTCACACAGTCCTCAAAGGTCTCTCCGATTTCCAGATAGCCTGCGATCAGAGCATAATGACGGTAAGCTCCCCTGGCATACCTGGACATAAGCAGCCGATCCCCATTCCGGATCGCCACGATCACTGCCGGACTGATCTTGGGATATTCTGTATGGCCGCACGCAGAGCATACCATGGAACGCTCTTTCTCTCCCGGAGCCATTTTTCCCCCGCAGCAGCCGCAAAACCTGCGGCTCTCTCTCCAACGGTAAATCTGGCTCCCCGTAATTCCCGCAAAGCCGTCCTCCATGGGTTCAAAGGCGCGGAAGATCTGCAGTCCCTCCATAACAAAGCCGCCAAATTCCGGCATTTGAAACGTATCTGCCAGATAATACCCTTTGGAATCAATAGAAAAGAGGTATGAAACGCTTTCCACAGCATCTTCCTCTCCCTTTAAATCCCTAAAAGCAGGGAGACGGTATCTGTCCCCCTCCTTGATAAGCATTACCTTATTGTATTCATAATGAAGCAGGATATCATCCTCCTGCGGATTTTTTCTCATATAGGCAGGATTAAACCTGCCTTCACCGATTTCCTGTATCATTGGCACTGCTTCCCTTTCTTCTTTAGTTGTGGATCACTATCTTAAGTTTTTTGCCTGTACCGAAGCTCATAACCCCCAAAAGGGATTTTCCATCCACAATACAGCTTCCCAGACAGACATCCACATCCCAGCGGATCTTTTCCGCCTGATTCACAAAGTGCACAATTTCCTCCACATTATTGAAAATAACCTCTCCTGACGTCATAAGCCAACCTCCTGCTTTTGCTTTTTTACTGATACAGGAAGTTTTTCCGCCATTTTCCTATTTATACTGATGCTTTAAAAAAATTTTCTTTAAGTTTACCCTCTTTAGGCTGCTGAAAAAGTAATAATACACCGCAAAGGCTGCTGAGGTTAAAGCCCAGGTCATAGGATAACAAAAGGCAGCTGCCAGAATGGTATTGAAATGCGGCAGTGCAAAAATAATCCAGATCACACGCACCAGACACACGCCTACACCGGTAATAATGAGAGGCATCCAGGCATCACCCACGCCTCTTAAGGTACCGGAAAGGATCTCAATGGTGATATAGGTAATAAAGGTGGGAACCATAAAACGGATCAGGCTCTGGCTGATGAGCTGTACCTGAGGATCCGAGGTAAAAAGCTCAATAAACAGGTATCCCCAGAAATACAGCGCTGTCGAGACAATGGCCGTAAGCACCACGCCGATCACCATACAGGCGCCTGCTCCCTTTCTCACCCGGTCCATCCGCCTTGCTCCGTAGTTCTGTCCAACAAAGGTAGTAACGGATATTCCCAGAGCATTGATCATCATCCAGTACAGGCCGTCCACCTTTCCGTAGGTTGCCCAGGCAGTCACATTGTCTGTTCCCAGATTATTTACACCGGCCTGGATAATAATGTTGGAAATGTTATACATTACAGACTGCATTCCCGCCGGAATACCGATGCGTATGATCCTCTGCAGCATCCGGCTGTCAATACGGATTTTTCTCCACTCCACCTTATACATATCCTGTGTGCGGGTCAGGCAGAGAATTACCAGGATCGCTGAAAAAAGCTGGGAAGAAATGGTTGCCAGAGCAGCACCGGCCACTCCCATCCGGAGCACTGCCACCAAAACCACATCCAGGATAATATTTACAAAACAGCTCCCTATGAGGAAATACAGCGGCCGTCTGGAATCTCCCACTGCACGGAGAATGCCGGCTCCCATATTGTACAGAAGATTAGGAACCATCCCCAGAAAATAGATCCTGATATAGGTTACTGCATGATCCATTACGTCCTCAGGTGTATGCATGGCTGTGAGAGCCCATCTGGCCCCCACAAGTCCTACTGCCATAAAAAGAACGCCTCCTATGACCGAAAAAGCAACTGAGGTATGTACGGCCCAGTGGACCTTGTCGGCCTTTTTTGCACCGTAATACTGCGAGATGACCACAGTAGCGCCGCTGGACAGCCCCACAAAGAAGCCCACCATCAGATTGATCAGCGTACTGGTGGTTCCTCCTACTGCCGCCAGAGCCTGTTTTCCCACAAAGCGGCCTACTACCACAGCATCTGCCGTATTATAAAGCTGCTGAAAAAAGGTTCCGAATAAAATAGGGAAGAAAAACAGCAGCAGCTGTCCGAAAATACTTCCCTCTGTAATTCCATTTGCTTTTGTCTTTTGGACTTTTTGCTCCGCACTCATTTGTTTATCTCCTCGTTGACGGGTACTTTATCTCTTTATCTGCTTACTTCTCAGCAGCTCCGTCTCCTGCTACCTCTGCAATTGACTTTACAAGACCTGCAATTCCCTGGATTTCAGAAGGAATGATGATCTTGGTGGCTCTGCCGTTGGCAGCCGCCGCAAAGGCCTCCAGACTCTTAAGCTGCAGCACCGCGTTGTCGGCTCCTGCCTCCTTGATGAACCGGATACCGTCTGCCTGAGCCATCTGCACGGTGCGGATCGCTTCCGCCTGGCCTTCCGCCTCCTTAATCTTCTTTTCCTTCTCTGCTTCTGCCCGAAGGATGGCCGCCTCTTTTTCAGCCTCCGCATTTAAAACGGCAGACTCCTTATTTCCCTCTGCTACCAGGATCATGGACTTCTTCTCGCCCTCTGCCTTTAAGATAGCCTCGCGGCGCTCACGTTCTGCCTTCATCTGCTTCTCCATGGCCTCCTGAATAGCTGCCGGGGGAATGATGTTCTTAAGCTCCACACGGGTAACCTTGATACCCCAGGGATCCGTCGCCAGATCCAGGGATTCCTGCATCTTGGCATTGATGGTTTCTCTGGAAGTCAGTGTTTCATCTAACTCCAGATCGCCGATAATATTTCTCAAAGTAGTAGCTGTCAGGTTCTCAATAGCAAGGATCGGACGCTCCACACCATATGCATACATTTTCGGATCGGTAATGTAGAAGAATACCACTGTATCGATCTGCATGGTAACATTGTCCTTTGTGATCACCGGCTGCGGCGGGAAGTCCTCCACCTGCTCTTTCAAGTTTACCTTCTTTGCCACCCGGTCAATAAAGGGGATCAGAAAATGGACGCCCACTCCGTAGGTTCCCAGATAACCGCCCAGACGTTCCACTACCAGGGCCTGTGCCTGAGGAACAATGCGGATACAGGATGAAAGAATCACCAGAATTACAACTGCAACAATAATAAACGCCATAAAACCTCCTATCATACCTAACATAAAATCCCTCCTTATTCATTTTCCTGTTCTACAAATAGTTTCGCGCCCCGGATCTCTCGGATCACAGCGGCTGTGCCGGGCGTAAGGATCCGGTTCTCATGGAGCGAACGTGCCAGCCAGGTTTCTCCGGCTAAGGATACGCTTCCTGTTCCCCGGACGTTGTCGATGGTCTCCTTAACCACCACTTTTCTGCCAATGAGCCCGTCTGTGTTGGTCCGTGTCTCCTTCGGCTTTAGGATTCCTGCCGCCAGAGGCCGCACCAGAAGGAGCAGCGCAAAGGAAACGGCTGCAAACAAAGCCAGCTGCAGCTTCACGCTGCCTCCCAGAACCTGAACCAAAAGCCCCGCAAGCGCTCCCCCTGCAAACCAGATACAGGTAAGGGAAACGGTAAGCGCCTCTGCCGCTGTAAGCACGATAAATGCCGCAATCCAAAATAAGGTCATCTGCTTTTCCTCCTTTCTGCAGCCGTGCCGGAAAGCTGTCTGTACACTCCGCACGGATATGATTCCCCATTATAGCCGGCTGTACCCGCTTTTGAGGAAAGATATCTTTATTGTATCATATTTACTGTCATATTCAAATAAGGGAATGAAAAAATTGACAAATCGTAAGAGAATCGTTAGAATACAGACAGACTCTCCGGTTTGGGCTTTAAAGGCCGGCCGGTTATTGATAAGGAGATTTATATTTTATGAAACGCATCCTGCTTCTTGGCACTGGAGGCACCATTGCCTGCAAACGTACGTCCCAGGGGTTAATGCCCCTTCTTTCCTCAGAAGAAATCCTTTCCTTTGTCCCGGACAGCCGGACGTTCTGCAGCATTGATTCGATCCAGGTATTAAATATTGACAGCACTAACATACAGCCCTCCCACTGGCTTACCATTGAAAAGGCCATTGAGGAACATTACAAAGATTATGACGGCTTTGTGATCACCCACGGTACAGACACCATGGCTTACACGGCCGCTGCCCTTTCCTATCTGATCCGCAATTCTGCAAAGCCCATTGTGATCACCGGAGCCCAAAAGCCTATCGATATGGAAAACACAGACGCCAGAACCAATCTTGCGGACAGCCTTCGCTTCGCCTCTCACCCAAACGCACATGGGGTCAATATCGTATTCGACGGCAAGGTGATCGCAGGCACCCGCGGAAAAAAGGAGCGCACCAAGAGCTACAACGCCTTTTCCAGTATCAATTTTCCCTATATTGCCACGATCCAGGAGGAGCATATCCTTTTTTATCTGGATGACAAGGAGCTTTTAAAAGAGCCGGTGCAGTTTTTTTGCCATTTAAATCCCAATGTGGGGCTTTTAAAGCTGATTCCTTCCATGGACGCCTCTCTTCTTGACTATATGGCAGAACACTATGACGCTGTTATCATTGAATCCTTCGGCGTAGGCGGCCTTCCCTCCTATGACGGAGGAGATTACCATCGGGCCGTGGGACGCTGGACCAGCCTGGGAAAAACGGTAATCATGACCACACAGGTCACAAATGAGGGCAGCAATATGTCCGTATATGAGGTAGGCAAAAATATCAAGCAGGAATTCGGCCTGCTGGAAGCCTATGACATGACCCTGGAAGCAGCAGTGACAAAAACCATGTGGATTCTGGGCCAGACCAAAGACCCGAAGGAAATCCGGCGTCTGTTTTATCAGACCGTCAACCGGGATATCCTCTGGAAGTCCGTATAAAGGGGGAATGAGTGTATGAATCAGCAGAAACGTCCCTTTTACTCCGGATTGATCCACGGCATCCCCATCGGCCTTGGCTATCTGGCCGTATCCTTTACCTTCGGCATCATGGCGGTAAGTTCCGGCCTTTCTGTTTTTCAAGCTGTGCTTATTTCCCTTACCAACCTTACAAGCGCCGGACAGTTTGCCGGCCTCGGCATCATAACCGCCGGATCTTCTTATTTGGAAATGGCGGCAGTGCAGCTTGTGATCAACCTGCGTTACTGTCTTATGTCCTGCTCTCTTTCCCAGAAACTGGATCATAAGATGCCTTTATTCCATCGTTTTCTCATGGCCTATGGGGTGACGGATGAAATTTTCGGCGTGTCGGTCTGTCATCCTGGAACCTTAAGCCCCTTTTACAGCTACGGGCTGATGAGCGCCGCTGTGCCGGGCTGGACTTTGGGAACGCTTTTAGGCGCGCTCTCCGGCAGTCTGCTTCCGGAACGGCTTTTAAATGCCCTGGGCGTGGCCCTCTATGGAATGTTTCTGGCGATCATCGTACCTCCGGCAAGAGAAAACAGGATCCTTCGGGCTGTGATCCTGCTCTCCATGACAGCCAGCTTTGTATTTACCCTGATCCCGGTATTAAATACCATTTCATCCGGATTTAAGATCATCCTTTTGACCTTTGTTATCGCCGGAGGAGCCGCCCTGATCTGCCCTGTAAAGGAGGAAGCTTAAATGAATCGGAATATTTATGTCTATATAGCAGTAATGGCAGCAGTGACCTATCTGATCCGACTGCTGCCGCTCACACTGATACGAAAAGAAATCAAAAATACCTTTCTTCGTTCTTTTTTATATTATGTTCCCTATGTGACGCTCTCCGTCATGACCTTTCCGGCCATCCTCTATGCCACCCGCTCTGCGGCAGGCGGAACCGCAGCTCTGGCCGTGGCCGTCCTGCTGGCCTGGAAGGGAAAAAGTCTTTTTCATGTATCCCTTGCAGCCTGCACAGCTGTATTTTTACTGGAATTTTTTATCTGAACTTCTTAAATCCCGTCTTTTGCCCAGCCATAGGAACAGCGTACCGCCTTCTGCCAGCCCTTAAGCATCCTGCACCGGACTTCCTCTTCAATCTTTGGGAAGAAGCTGCGATCCGCTTTCCATCCTCTGGCGATCTCTTCCTTATTTTTCCAGAATCCCACTGCAAGACCTGCCAGATAGGCAGCTCCCATGGCGGTTGTTTCCACACAGGCCGGGCGGTCTACCTGGACGCCGGTTAAATCTGCCTGAGTCTGCAGCAGATAGTTGTTGGCGCTGGCCCCTCCGTCTGCCTTCAGCCGTTTCACCTCCTGTCCCAGATCCATCTTCATGGCTTCCAGCACATCATTGGTCTGGTAACAGAGGGAATCCAGAGTCGCGCGGATAATATGATACCGATTCACCCCGCGGGTAAGGCCCAGAATGGCGCCTCTGGCATAGGCATCCCAATGCGGTGCTCCCAGACCCGTAAAAGCCGGCACCACATAACAGCCATTGGTATCCTTTACCTTTTCGGCCATATATTCTGAATCTGCCGCTGATCCGATCAGCCTCAGCTCATCCCTCAGCCACTGGATCGCTGCTCCCGCAGCAAAAATAGACCCCTCCAACGCATAGGTTACATTTCCCTCCAGACCCCACGCGATCGTTGTCACAAGGCCGCTCTTTGAAAATACCGGCCGGTCTCCTGTATTCATAAGGAGAAAGCAGCCTGTGCCGTATGTATTTTTCGTATCGCCCGGCTCAAAACAGGTCTGGCCGAAAAGAGCGGCCTGCTGATCTCCCGCCGCGCCTCCTATCGGAATCGGATCTCCAAAAAACTGCCGGTCTGTCATGCCGTAAATACAGCTGGAGGGCTTTGGCTTTGGGAGCATCTGTTCCGGTATGTCAAACAGCTCCAGGATTTCTTTATCCCAGGTAAGCGTATTGATATTAAACAGCATGGTCCTGGAGGCGTTGGAGTAATCGGTCACATGAACAGCTCCCTTTGTAAGCTTCCAGATAAGCCAGGTTTCCACGGTTCCAAAAAGCAGTTCTCCCCGCCCGGCCCTCTCTCTGGCTCCGGGCACATGATCCAGGATCCATTTCAGCTTGGTAGCAGAGAAATAGGCATCAATGACCAGACCGGTCTTTTGGCGTATCAGTTCTGTCAGTCCCTTTGCCTTTAATTCGTCGCAATAAGCCGCAGTCCGACGGCACTGCCACACGATTGCCGGACCAATGGGCTCTCCGGTAGCCTTATCCCATACAATGGCTGTCTCCCTCTGGTTGGTGATGCCAATAGCAGCAATATCGCCAGCCGAGGCGCCAATCTTTGACATAGCTTCCACTGCCACTCCCAGCTGAGTCGACCAGATTTCATTGGCGTCATGCTCCACCCAGCCGGGTTTGGGAAAATACTGGGTAAATTCCTTCTGAGCAAGGCTGCAGACCTCCCCGTTCTGATCAAACAGGATACAGCGGCTGCTGGTAGTCCCCGCATCCAGAGCCATGATATATTTCCCCATACATATGCTCCCTTCTCTAAGACAACAAAAATTCGCTGAGTACGAAATTGCTCACATCCATGCCCCATTCTGTAAGTGACAGCCATACTCCTTCTTTTTTCAGCAGACCATTGGCCATAAGCCGTTCGATCACCGCTCCATAGACCGTTTCCATTTTCACTCCGAACAGTCTTACGAAATCCATTTCCGATACCCCTCTCGTCATCCGAAGGCCCAGAAACATAAATTCTTCCATACGGGCCTCTCTTGAAAGCTGCTCCACCGGCCCAGCCAGTTCTCTCAGACCTTCCCCACAGTCATGCTCCAGATCCAGGGCCAGATAACGCCTCAGATCCTTTTCATTGGAAAAGCGGCAGCCGTCCATATAAGAAGATGCCCCCAGGCCCAGTCCCAGATAGGACACCTCTGTCCAGTAGCCTATATTGTGGCGGGAATCCCTTTCACGGGTTTCACTAAAATACCTTAGCCTATATTGTGGCGGCATTCCTTTCCAGGCTTTGCATAGTTTGAAATCTCATAGCGCTGATAGCCCATCTCTCCCAGAAAATCCCTTGTAAGATGGTAAATCCTGTTTTCCGTATCTTCATCCGGAAGAGGAAGGACATTTTCTCTCCGGCAGCCGCCCATTCCCGGCCCATACTGTTCCCAGAAGGGCGTTCCCTGCTCTATGATCAGGCTGTATGCGGAAATATGCTCCGGTTTGAGCATCGTTACCTTTTTTAAGGTATTTTTCCACGATTCAAGCGTCTGGCCAGGGATCCCGCTCATAAGATCCACGCTTATATTGGTAAAGCCAGACATTCTTGCGCTCTGATAGCTCTTTAAAAACTCCTCAAAAGAATGAACCCGGCCCAGGTTTTTAAGCTCCTGATTATCTGCCGACTGAAGGCCGATGCTTACGCGGTTGATGCCACAGTCATGGTACACAGGAAGCTTGTTGTATAAAAGAGTACCCGGATTGGCCTCGATCGTAATCTCCGCATCCGGCTCCAATGTAAAGTTTTCCTTTACGGCCTCCATGATCCGCCGGATCAGTTCCGGTTCCATAACCGTAGGGGTACCGCCGCCGATAAAAACCGTGGATACCGTAAGCTCACTGCAGAAGGCTCCTCTGGCCCTGATTTCTCTTACCAGCTGATCCACATAAGCCTCATGGTCTGCAGCCAGAGCCCGAAAGGAGAGAAAATCGCAGTAAAAACACTTTTTCACGCAAAACGGGATATGGATATACAGCTCAATGGTATTTTTATTTGCATTTATCATAGGGTGACTGTCTCGCTTTTTCTCTTACTCTTCATCCAGCTTCAGAACGCTCATAAACGCCTTCTGCGGAATCTCTACATTTCCGATCTGGCGCATCCGCTTTTTGCCTTCCTTCTGCTTTTCAAGAAGCTTTCTCTTTCGTGAAATATCGCCGCCGTAGCACTTTGCAAGCACGTCCTTACGGACTGCCTTTACCGTCTCTCTGGCAATTATCTTTCCACCGATGGCTGCCTGAATGGGGATTTCAAACAAGTGGCGCGGAATCTCCTCCTTTAATTTTTCGCACATCCTGCGTCCCTTTTCATAGGCCGAGGCAGAATGTACAATAAAGGAAAGAGCGTCCACTTCCTCTCTGTTTACCAGAATATCCAGCTTCACAAGCTCAGACCGTTCATAGCCCTTTAACTCATAATCAAAGGAGGCATATCCTCTGGACCGCGACTTTAAGGCATCGAAGAAGTCATAGATGATCTCATTTAAGGGAAGCTCGTATTTTAAAAGGGCACGGGTGGTTTCAATGTATTCCATTCCCAGATATACGCCCCGGCGCTCCTGGCACAAAGTCATAATGGAGCCCACATATTCGGTCGTTACCATGATCTCCGCGCTTACAATAGGCTCCTCCATGTATTCAATTTCACTGGGATCCGGCAGATTGGATGGATTGGTAAGCTCGATCATCTCACCATTCGTCTTATATACCCGGTATACTACGCCCGGAGCCGTTGTCACAAGATCCAGGTTATATTCCCTCTCTAAGCGCTCCTGAATGATTTCCAGATGAAGCAGGCCTAAAAAACCGCAGCGGAAGCCAAAGCCAAGAGCCACAGAGGTCTCCGGTTCATAGAAAAGCGAAGCATCATTTAACTGAAGCTTTTCAAGGGCGTCTCTTAAGTCATTGTATTTGGCACCGTCTGCAGGATAAAGTCCGCAGTAAACCATAGGCGTTACCTTTTTATAGCCCGGAAGGGGGCTTTCACAGGGACGGACGGCATCTGTAACCGTATCGCCCACACGGGTATCGCGGACATTTTTGATACTGGCGGTAATATAGCCTACCATTCCCGCGCTGAGCTCGTCGCAGGTAATAAACTGGCCTGCGCCGAAGTATCCGACCTCTACTACCTCTTCCTCTGCCCCCGTGGCCATCATCCGCACACGGGTTCCCTTCTTTACCGTGCCTTCCATCACACGGCAGAAAATAATTACACCTTTGTAAGAATCATAAATAGAATCAAAGATCAGCGCCTGAAGGGGAGCATCGGGATCTCCCTTGGGAGACGGGATCTTGTGCACAATGGCCTCCAGAACATCTTCGATATTCAGTCCTGTTTTCGCGGAAATACGGGGCGCATCGTGAGCCTCCAGACCAATCACATCCTCTATCTCCGCCTCCACATGATCCGGGTCGGCGCTTGGAAGATCGATTTTATTGATAACCGGAAATACGTCCAGATCATGATCCAGAGCCAGATAGACATTTGCCAGCGTCTGAGCCTCAATGCCCTGGGACGCATCCACTACCAGGATGGCTCCGTCGCAGGCTGCCAGACTGCGGGAAACCTCATAATTAAAGTCTACATGTCCGGGAGTGTCGATCAGGTTAAAAATATATTCCTCCCCGTCCTTTGCCTTATATACGGTACGCACTGCCTGAGATTTGATGGTAATGCCTCTCTCCCGCTCCAGGTCCATGTTGTCCAGGATCTGCTCCTGCATCTCTCTGCTTGTTAAAAGCCCTGTTTTTTCAATAATACGGTCAGCCAGGGTGGACTTGCCGTGATCAATATGGGCGATGATACAAAAATTTCGTATTTTACTCTGGTCAATCGTTGCCATTCTTTATCCTCGTCTTCTTTCAAATTAAAATATATCTGCCATTATACCTTTTTTTCACTCCCCTTGCAACACCATATCCAAAAGTTGTGCCAGGGGCTCCATGGCGTTTTTTACCTCTTCAAATGTATTCGTCTGAGCCCCCGCTTCAATAAGAGCAGACTTAGGCCGCAGGTGGAGATTATAGCGCAGTCCCTTTAAATAGATCTTTCTGGCAAATCCTGGAAAATACGCCTGTGCTCCCAGCTGCATTTTCAGGCTGAATGCAAGGTTTTCTGCCAGATAAGGATTGGAAAGATAGGCAATTTTTCCCTCCGGCGTACGGCTGAGGCCGTTAAAAAACATGATCTGCGCCGTGGGCTTTCCATTGATGTCGGAAACCATGTGGAGATTTTCCGAAACGCCATCCCTGTGAAGATCCAGAACTACCTGAATGGAAGGATTCTGCTGCAGGATATGGTTTACGCCTTCCAGTGCATAATTATAGGCCTTACTCCGATCCAGAACGCCACTTTGCAGATCATAAACCGACGTGTCATGGTAAACCCGGTAGCCCTTCTGCGTCAAAAGTTCTGCCAGATAATCTCCCACTTCCACAATGGTCCGCCCCTGAGGGCCGGAATCCTTAAAGGCCTCCTGAGAATGGGTATGGTAAATAAGGATCTGCGGCCCTTCCCCTTCTTTATCTAATGTCACATCATGGCTTAAAAGTGCCGGACCGTTAAACAGATCGCGGCCTGCTGTGGTAGAGGTATGTACGCTGTAAAAATGCTTCATGAGAAAGTCAAAATCCTCCAGCTGCTGAAGCTGATAAAGTGTTCCTGTTACCGGCAGAGGAAGGCTTCCTGCCAGGGAAAGGGCAGAGCCTGAAACACTGGCTGCGGTTTCCTCTAACGCTTCCCCGAAGCTTTCTGCGGGGCTTTCCTCTAAGCCGTGAGCCATGCTCCCCTGCGAGGCCTTTTTTCTTTCTTCATGCTGCTTCTCCCCTGTTGTTTCATCTCCGTACCGGTCAAGATACTGGTGCTCCCTGTAAAATAAACGTGCCTGCATATGATTCCTGAAAACAGGGTCTGCATCTTCCCAGGCGATCTTTACAGCCTGATCCGTATTACTGCCGTCCTGCTCCGTTATGTTCCTGGAATTTTTCCCCGTCATCTCATAAGGCGCAGCCTGATGCCACAGAAGCGCTGCCAGTTCTTCCCCGGCCATCCGAACCTGCTGCTCCCAGGGAACCGCCGTAAGGACGGCTCTGCTGTTTTTTATCATATAGACGGCTCCCCATACGGTTCCCGCAGCCGCAAGGCCCATGAGACATATCCTCACCGGCCCTCTCCTTCCATTCCTTTTCATCCCCATACCCGGTCCCGCCTGTCCTTTTTACACCTTGCCAAAGTGCTGTATCCTATGGTATGCCAAAACAAAGGAAAAAATGACAGCATCTGCCGCCGGAATCACAGCTCAAACACAGCCCGGTGAATACCTTCCGAAATGGTAAAACTTAGCTGCTGAACAGACTGGTCAATATCCGGCGGCGTCACATACATAGGCCCAAATTCCGGCTCCAGAAGCTCCCGGATCAGTTCATACTGCCCCTCTGTATCCATCTGGCGTATCCACGATCCTGTGCCTTTTGCGCATTCATTTTCCTCCAAAACCGCAAGAAGGGCTGAAATCGTATCCTGCACAATGGCAGCCGCCCCCACCACTGTCGGCACTCCAATAGCGATCACCGGTACTCCCAGGCTCTCTTTTGTGAGACTGTGACGATGATTGCCTACTCCGGAGCCCGGATGGATTCCCGTATCTGTAAGCTGTATGGTTGTGCACAAGCGGCGGACGCTGCGTGCTGCCAATGCGTCAATGGCAATCACCAGATCAGGTGATGTCTCTCCTATGATCCCATGCAGAATCTGAGCCGTTTCCATCCCCGTCTGGGCCATAACGCCTGGAGCAATGGCGCAAAGGCATGGATAGGGCTGTTTCTTCTCTGTCCTGTCCGCAAAAAGATGGCCGGTCACTCTGAGATTTCCCACGGTTCGGGGTCCTAAAGAATCCGGGGTTACGGATTGGTTTCCAAGGCCGACCACCAGCAGGGACGGATTTTCCTTTTTCTCCCATCCTGCCCGTTTCATCAGCTCATTCAACTGCATGGCCAGTTCATCCACCACTCTGCTGTGACAATCCTCATCCGGCGTCTGCAGCTCATCTGCTTCCAGCGTTAGATACGTTCCTTCCGGCTTTCCCATCGCTCTGGCTCCCTGAGCATTCAGTATCTTCACTTCTGTCATTCTGACCGCACCTTCTTTTCTGGTTCTTTCCTTTAATACAACCCCTGGGATCTCACCCCCATCACCTTCAAAACTTTCTTTATCTTCCAGAGCCAGATCTGTGCGTATCTGAAAGGAAAATGTGGCTGCAGCCTGCTTATTTTCGGAACTTCCCATTCCTGTGCCTCCTGTCTTTTTCTTCGATCCATTTGAATTTCCACATTTTGCAGTATTTCCAAAGGCCATCCACCCTCAGCTGCGGGTACGGCGCAAAAAGAGAAACTGCGATCCATCTTATTTTCCACTCATTTCAAAAAAATATTCCCTAAAACTTCAAAAAAACACCAAATTCCGCTTGACATTCCCAAAATCATTCGCTAAAATGTAATAGTATGTTTACATTGAACTGTCCGTGTCCAGGCTTTGATGGAAAACACAACGATTAAGAAGAGAAAACCGAACGGAGGTGTATTTCATTGGCTAACATTAAATCTGCAAAGAAGAGAATCTTAG
>OASY01000725.1_pt1 | contig 19457 bp, 18 predicted proteins | sample 1501231 | NCBI WGS metagenome assembly OASY01 (sample SAMEA2579917, study PRJEB22360) | human gut metagenome | biome: human gut; feature: human-associated habitat; material: faeces | place: Denmark | collected 2008/2010 | reverse complement strand
AGAGAAATGATAGGCGCAGGAATGATGGACTGTAAAAAAGCTCTTAATGAAACAGATGGAAATATGGATGCAGCAATCGAATATTTAAGAAAAAATGGTCAGGCAAAAGCTGACAAAAAAGCTGGAAGAATCGCTGCAGAAGGTATTGTAAAAGCAGTTGTAAAAGACGATAAAGTAGCAGCAATCGTTGAAGTAAACTCAGAGACAGACTTCGTTGCTAAAAATGCTGATTTCCAAAGCTACGTAGAAGAAGTTGCTAATCAGGCATTAAACACAGAGACAACAGATATCGAAGCTTTCTTGAGCGAAGCATGGGCAGCAGACAACTCTAAGACAGTAAAAGATGTTTTAACAGAAAAAATCTCTGTAATCGGAGAAAACTTAAACATCAGAAGATTTGAAAAAGTTACAACAGATGGTTGTGTAGTATCTTACATCCACGGTGGCGGAAGAATCGGTGTATTAGTAGAAGCTGATACAGATGTTGTAAATGATGAAATCAAATCATGCTTAAGAAACGTAGCTATGCAGGTTGCAGCTATGTATCCAAAGTATGTATCTCGTGATGAAGTAGATGCTTCTTACATCGAACACGAAAAAGAAATCTTATTAGCTCAGGCTAAGACAGAAAATCCAGAAAAACCAGAAAACATCATTGAAAAAATGATTATCGGACGTTTGAACAAAGAGATGAAAGAAATCTGCTTATTAGATCAGGTTTACGTTCAGGACAGTGATTTAACAGTTGCTAAATATGTAGAAAAAGTAGCTAAAGAAAACGGTGCTAACGTAACAGTTAAGAGATTTGTTCGTTTCGAAACAGGTGAAGGATTAGAAAAGAAAGAAGAAAACTTTGCTGAAGAAGTAGCAAAACAGATGGGCAATTAAGCAAAGTTTTCAATCTGAAATTTAATTAGAGTTTTATAGGCTCTGAGAGCCTTGTAAACACACTATTTCCAAGTGTTTATAAGGTTTTCAGGGCTTTTTTTATTGCCAAAGGGAAAAAGGGCAATATATCATTAAAGACCGTCTAAAACCGTCTAAAATCACATCAAATTGAGTATTACACAACATGCAAATCGAGTAAAATGTATATCCACAATCTTCAGCGAAGTTTACACAAATTACTGGAATATTTAAAAGCACCCTAAAAGTTAAAGCTATCAGGAGGGAAAAATATGAATAACACAGCGTTAAGAGCAGAGAAAGAAATCACAAACACAATTATCTTCAGAAACGAGAAACACAAAGACTTTTATCAAACATATATGAAAAAATGCCGCCGCCAAGATGTGTATCACAAAGCCTTGATTTATTGTCTTGGGATTAGTGAAGATACAAGAGTCAATATAGATTGTATTTACGATTTGAGAACAGGATATGTAAAAACAGAATGCCTTCAAGAAGGGTGGCAGACCAGTGGCAGCGTAAGGATTGTCCGTATGGCTTTTAATTTATACTGTAACGGTACACCGAGCGTATATGACTATGAAAGTGAAGAAGCGAAATTACAGGAGCATGCAGGATATACACCGGAGGAGTTATTTTGCTGTGGGTATGCGAGATACTTTTGGGAGGCAATAAAAATTCGTTATCCGGAATATTGCTTTTAGAGGAGAAGGGGCATGTTAAAAGTCAGAGTTCAGGGAACAAAATCAGATATTCGATGGTTTCGGGAAAAGTTGGAGCAGCACCCTCAGATAGCGGTGCTGCAGGTATCTGACCTGTTTTCCAATAAAGGAACTACAAAATATTTTCGTATGTACGCAGAGATAGAAGAAAAGAAAGGCGGAAGATAAGTATGTGTAAAGTAATCGCAATCGCAAATCAAAAAGGTGGAGTCGGAAAGACAACAACTTGTGTCAATTTAGGGATTGGCTTAGCAAGAGAAGGAAAAAGAGTTCTTTTAATAGAAGCCGATGCACAGGGAAGTATGGCTGCAAGTTTAGGGATACAGGAGCCGGACGAGTTGGAAGTTACCTTAGTAACAATCATGGAAAAAGTAATCAATGATGAAGATGTTGAACCAAATGAGGGGATTATCTGGCATGATGAAGGCATTGCCTTTATTCCAGCGAATATTGAACTGGCAGGATTGGAAACTGCACTGGTGAATGTTATGAGCAGGGAAATGATATTAAAACAATATCTTGATACGGTAAAGGCAGAGTATGACTATATTCTGATTGATTGTATGCCGTCACTGGGAATGATCACAATCAATGCACTGGTAGCGTCAGATTATGTGCTGATCCCAGTAGAAGCAGCGTATCTTCCGGTAAAAGGACTTCAGCAGTTGATTAAAACGATTGGGAGAGTACACAGAAAATTAAATCCTCAGCTTTCTATCATGGGAATTTTATTTACAAAGGTTGACCGAAGAACAAATTTTGCAAGAGATATAGCTGAACAAATCCGGCAGGTATACGGGACAAGAGTACATATTTTTAAGAATTGTATTCCTCTGTCTGTTCGGGCTGCAGAAACAACAGCAGAAGGAAAGAGTATTTATCTGCATGATCCGAAAGGGATAGTAGCAAAAGGATATGTTTGTCTGACAGAGGAGGTGCTTGCACATGAGGAGTAAGAGCGCAGAAAAAGTAAAACTTTCTTCTTTTGATGATCTGTTTGGTAAGGAAGAACCAGTAAGTGGTGAAGTAGTTACTTCTGTTCCGATTGATTTACTGCACCCATTTAAAAATCACCCGTTCCATGTGCTGGATGATGAAAAAATGGAAGAAACCGTAGAGAGCGTCAAGCAATACGGGATTTTGATGCCGGGGATTGTCCGCCCTTATCCAGATGGCGGATATGAGGTAGTAGCAGGACATCGCAGGTGGAGAGCCTGTGAACTTGCCGGGTTAGAAGAAATGCCTGTCATTATTCGGGATATAGATGATGATACTGCGACGGTGATTATGGTGGATACCGTGCGCCCGTAAGGCGGTTGGGGTGGACACCCAATTGTCGTGGGTCATTGTGATTTTACTATGAGAAAGTAATAAGAAAAATTATCAAGTGCAAAAAGCACAATCTTATCGTCAACAACTAACCTCGAGTGGAAACATGAAGGGGACAACAGCACGTTTGTAAAGGCACAAGTCAGCGAATCTTCCAAGCTGCGACTGAGTGTCGAGGCGAAAGGTACTATATAAGGATGAAGGCTAAACTGCTTGAAGGAAAGTCAGAGGCTGGAGCTAACCATCTCCACACCGAATGGAAGATGTTACGGTGGTACGTTGGCGGATTAGTATTTTGCTGTCTGCAATCTGCGGGATAATCAACGTAAGCCAGCCATAAGTAATGGAAAATGACGAAAACTCCCATACCGATAATAGTACAACTTATCACAATGAAGCTAAACGGGGATTACCTAAACTGAAATGCCCAAGTGGCTATGAGTAATGCCGAAAGGTGAAAAATCTCAAGTGTAAAAAGCAAGAGAGATGACTCTGAATATTCAGCATGGTAACGGAGCCGTCGTAGTAGTTCGAGGACCTTGGATTGACAAGGATAGCCGTAAAATCGGAAGCGAATAATAACGCCCACATGGCGAAGGACGGCAGTTTATCATTCAATACTAAAACGAGGAAGGATGTGTGAGACATTGAGAGAACCAGTAAAGGTATTGAAAAGTCTTTCAGAACAAGCAATAAACAAACAGTATAAATTTAAAAGATTATATCGGAATTTATACAACCCAGAGTTTTATTTTCTAGCTTATAAGAATATAAGCCAATCTCAAGGAAGTATGACATCTGGTGTGGATGGCAAAAGCCTAGATGGTATGAGCGAGAAGCGAATAAGTGCTCTCATCGAAAGCATTAGAAGTTTCAGCTATCAGCCGAATCCCGCAAGGCGAGTGTATATTGAAAAGAAAAACAGCACAAAGAAGCGTCCATTGGGAATTCCATCAACAGAAGACAAATTAGTACAAGAGGTTGTAAAAATGATTCTTGAGAGTATATATGAACCAAATTTCTCAGACTGCTCTCATGGATTCAGACCTAAAAGAAGCTGTCACTCGGCTTTACAGCAAATACAGAATCAATTCACCGGAATCACATGGTTTGTAGAAGGTGATATTCATGCCTGTTTTGATAGCTTTGACCACCATGTGCTAGTGAATATTCTGAGGGAGAGAATCGAGGATGAAAATTTCTTGGCTCTCATTTGGAAAATGTTGAAGGCAGGCTACATGGAGAAATGGGCTTATAACTGCACTTTCTCAGGAACTCCTCAGGGTTCAGGAGTAAGTCCAATATTGGCAAATATATATCTGTCGAAGCTGGACGATTTTGCGGAGAACTTAAAGAAAAGCTTCAATAAAGGTAAATCAAAAGAAAACCTTGAGTATCAAAGGGCAGCAAGCAAATTATACTACATCAGAAGAAAAAACCGAGCAAATTGGGAAAATTGGAATGAGCAACAAAGAAAGGAAGCTCTGCGGCTGCAAAAGGACGCTATTAACTACATGCACAGTTTACCAAGCAAGAGAGCAAACAATAAGGAATACAAAAGTCTGGTCTATTGTAGATATGCGGATGACTTTCTAATTGGAGTCATAGGTTCATTCGAGGATGCATCTGAAATCAAGGAAAAATTCAGAGTATTTCTCGAGGATACTCTGCATCTTGAGATGTCCGAAGAAAAGACCAAGATAACACATAGTCAAGATAAAGCAAGATTTCTTGGATATGATATCACCACCGCAAAGAACTCAGCGCTTAAGTATGACTCAAAGCATCAATTAAGAAAAACTCATACGGGCAGAATTAAATTGTACGCCCCAAGAGATAAATGGCAAGGTAAATTGACGGAGTATGGTGCTCTAAGGATTAGGTATGACAAAAATGGCAAGGAAATATGGGATTCACACCACAGAGGAAATATGGTTCACATGACAGACGTGGAAATAGTGTCGCAAGTAAATGCGGAAATCAGAGGAATGTACAATTATTATTCCATTGCCGAAAATGCAACAGTCATCAAAAACTTTGCATTTATCTTGGAATATAGCATGTACAAAACCTTCGGTCTGAAATATCGAAAGAGTGTTTATAAGATACAGAGAAAGTACCGCAAAAACGGGATATTCATGGTTCCATACAATACAAAGAAGGGATTGAGATACTGCGAGTTTTATCATGACGGATTCAAAAAGAAACGTTATGCATGCGGTTTCGAGCCTGACTTATTGCCACAATACGTCAAATATGATAATCCGAATTATCTGAGGACAAGGATTAAGCTAGGTGTATGTGAACTTTGTGGTGAAAACACAGGTGACATATGCATGCACCATGTAAGATCATTGAAATCAATCCAAGCAGACAATGAATGGAATACTATTATGTTGGCTAAGCGTCGCAAGACACTTGCAGTTTGTCCGAACTGCTATGCTAAAATCACGAAATAACTGAAAGACTATGGTAAATGGGAAGCCGTATACATTGAGAGGTGTACGTACGGTTTCGGGGCGAGGCTATGGAAACCTGTCTTGGAGACAAGGCAAGGCGCTGTGGTCTTAGCCTACAATATCCAAAGAGAGGATATTCTGCCAAGTGAAAAAGCATTCGCTTATAAAATGAAGTATGAGGCGTTGAAACATCAGGGAAGTAAAGGGAAAAAATATACTGCTGAAATGGTAGGAGAAACAGCAGGTGACAGCGGAAGAACCGTTCAGAGATATATTCGTCTGGCAAATTTGATCAGCGGACTATTAGACCTTGTTGATGTGAAGAAAGTCCCTATGATTGTAGGAGAAAAACTGTCTTATCTTACAAGAGAAGAACAGGAGCTTGTTTTGGAGGCAATGAGAAATTGTGAAATTATTCCAACAGCAGCACAGGCAGAAGCAATCAAGATGTTTAGTGAAGAGAAAAAACTGGACGGAAATGCCATATATGGACTGCTATTAAAAAAGAAAAATAGCGGGAATGGAGTAACGATTTCAGCGAAGAAAATCAGCAGTTACTTTCCACCTGCGTATACAAAACAAGAGATAGAGAATGTAATTTATACCTTGCTGGAAGAATGGAAAAATGGCAGAGAGGAGGAATTGGAGCATGGAGAAGATACAATTTGATTATTATAGGGGAATGGAGGCAGAGCAGTACAGTTTTTACCGTGTTCCTAAAATTCTGTTCACTGCAGAATGCTTTAAAGAGCTTTCTTGTGAAGCAAGGGTACTCTACGGTCTATTATTAGACCGTATGAGCCTCAGCATGAAAAATCATTGGCTGGACGAAGAAGAACGGGTATACATTATTTTTACTGTAGAGGAAATTGCAGAATTATTAAACTGCGGAACACAAAAAGCGGTAAAATTGTTGAAAGAATTGGACAGTGAAAAAGGGATTGGATTGATTGAAAAAAAGCGTTTGGGACTTGGCAGACCAAATGTAATTTATGTGAAAAATTTCTTGGTTCAGAAAAATGACGAAGAAAATGGGGATATGCCTGATTTGCAGAATTGTGAAAATCACAATTCAGGAGTTGTGAAAACCACAATTCAGGAATGTCCAAAATCACAATTCAAGAATGATGAAAATCACAATTCAGAAGATGGGGAACCCATAGACATAGGAGCAGAAGAATTGGAAAAGGAGCCATATTTGAACGGTGAGAAGGAAATTTTAGAAAATATGGAGATAAAAATGCAGGAAAATGAAGAAATTGGAGAAGAAAACTTCCAGAATTGTGAAAATCACAATTCAAGAGTTGTGAAAACCACAATTCAGGAATGTCCAAAATCACAATTCAAGAATGATGAAAATCACAATTCAGGAGTTGTGAAAACCACAATTCAAGAATTTCCAAAATCACAATCTAATAATACTGATATTAACAAGACAGAGAATAATGAAACAGAGAGTAGTAATATCTTATCAAATCTTATCTATCCGGAAAAAGACAAAATGATAGACGAGATTGAGCAGAGAAATACATACCGGGAAATGATTCGGGAAAACATTTCGTATGAGTGTTTCCGGAATGATACTCCACATGCAAGAGAAGAAGTAGATGAGTTAGTGGAACTGATGGTAGAAGTTATGGTTATGCCGGATCAAGGGAAAATCCGGATTGCTGGAGAAGATAAATTAGTATCACTGGTAAAAAGCCAGTTTATGAAGTTGACACATGCCCATATTGAGTATGTTTGTCTTTGCCTGAATAAAAATACAACGAAAGTCGGGAATATTAAATCCTATCTTTTAACTGCACTTTATAATTCGGTTCTGACAATCAATCATTACTATCAGGCAGAAGTAAACCATGATTTATACGGAGGAGGATGGGGAAAATGAGGCAGGAAATTTTTTGCCGTATGATTTTTGTGACAGAGGTATTCCTGTGGACAGTGATTTTTTATCCATTTTGCGTAGAAGCAGGGACTTGTGATTATTTAAAGTTATGGATACTGGTAGGCATTCCTTTTGGAATCCGTAAGATGCAGATATGGATTGTTCCAAGAAACAGAGATGTAGGAAGTACCATTGCCATGTTGGTGTTTCAAATGCTGATTGGAGGTATGATAGGTGGAGTTGTATTAGTGTGGAAACTTTTTTTATTGCTTGTTTTTATGGTATTACAACTTTATAGAGGAATTAGAAAATTGATAAAATAGTAGAAGATAATAAGAGTTGAGAATGTTCGGCAGCCTGAAAATGGCTGCCTTTTTGTATTTTGAAACTTTACGACATCATGACGCAAGGTGAGACTTTGGGAAAGAAAGGAGGGACTATTTTGGGTAACCGGGCAGTATCACAGGAGTTGATTATGTTGGGAAATCGTATTCGGGAGTATCGGAAGGAAAGAGGATTTTCACAGGAAATTCTTGCTGAGAAATCCGGTGTCAGCACCAATACAATCAGTCGTATCGAAGGGGGACAGATGGCAATGTCAGTGGAAATTTTACAAAGAATTGTAAAGGCTCTTGGGGTAGATGCCAATGTGCTGCTTGGGGTAAGTACAGATGTAAATGAAACAAATATATGGGTATCTGCATTTTCCTGTCGAGTACAGGCATTAAAGGAGAATGAGCAGGAGATTTTAAAACATACCATGAACGCCTTAATTGAAAGTATGGAGAAAAACCGATTAAAAATTTCTACGGATAGGAGTAGTCAGGTTCCACATACCCGATGAGGAAAATAATAGGATAAGCTGTTACACTAAGCATAAGAAATCCAGTCAGTAAGAAACGTGGAGAAGAAGAGGATTATGGAGGGTTCCAGTCCCGTTAAAAAAAAACGGGTATGCCTGGGGCTGCTTTCTATTGTCTTAACATACGTTTAAGCTGGTATTTCTGGCTGCCCGTTGAAAGGTGGTCAGGATATGCTTACGTTAGCAGAGTTAAAACATTTCATGTCTGTTCCAGTTCCGGAACAGAATTACCCAACTGCAAAGTATTTAAAAACACATGGCACAATATTGATGTCAAAAAGAATTGCTACGAATGCAACAATCTCAGTTTATCAAAATGGGTATGCCCTTTATGAAATAGCTGGTCTTACAACGGTATTTCCTGTTTGTGCTTGTCAGGATTATAGCTATGAGATGGAAGAAAGTGAAATTTCAGAGCAATGGTTTGAAAAAGAGGCTTGGTATCTTCGTTTGATTTTAGAAGGTGAGGATCGTATCAATCGAAATCTGGAAGCAAGGCAACAAAGAAAGAGTATTTCTTATAGTGCAGTTTCAGAAGAATGGGGAGTTTTAAGTTCTTTAGAAACAACTGTTTTGGAAACAACGATAAGGAAAGAAACGATGCGGGAATTACTTGGACTACTGACAGATCGGCAGAAAGAAGTGATTGTACAATATTTTTGGGAACAGAAATCTCAAAGTGAAATTGCAGAAAAACTCGGTGTTTCTCATGCCGCCGTATCGAAAATCCTGACAAGAGCAATCAATCGGCTTCGTAAAAAATGTATGGAATGGGAAGAGGCTGTATAAAAGGAGGAAAAACTGAATGCGAGGGAAAAAGCCAAAAGAGAGAAAAAGCTATGTATTGAGAATGCCAGACGGTTCGTTGATTGAAGTAACCAGAGAAGTATACTTAGAATGGTATCAGTCCAGACGAAAAGAAAGATACCAGATGGAAAGGCAAAAGAAACAAGGGGTGTGTAGTTTAGAGGCACTGAATGGATATGGAGATTTGGAAGAAGAAAAATATAGTACAGAGGAAACGGTGCTTTGTAAGTTGTATGAAGCAAAAGTACGGGAAGGAATAGCTCAGTTGGCAAAGGAAGATGCCCGTTTGATTTATTTGCTGTTTTTTGAAGAGGTAACGATCAAAGATGCGGCTCAAATTTTGGGGTGTAGCCGGAAGACTATTTATAATCGGAGAAAACGTATTTTGTCAGAATTGCGTTCTATTCTGCATGATTTAGGAATTGTAGGCGGTGCTTTTTAGAAAAGGGTGGCTTTGCGACAAGATGTCGTAAAGTCACTCTTTTTCATGAGATTTGTAACTTATGCGGGGGAAAGTTTTTCGCTTTCCGTTGATTAGTTGATGTTCTAATGAAAAGATCATATCCGGAGTACGTTCAAAATATCCAATATCTTTTTTCCAGCTTACTCCACAAGAACAATGTTTCAGTCCAATGAATTGTTGCTTCATTTTTCGTCCACAAGCGGGACAAATTCGTTGGCATTTACCCATGATAACTCCTTTTTTATTTTATTATAGAATACATATCTTGAAATTACGAGGCATTTCGGAATAGAAAATGAAAAAGTTTTTCTTAAATGGTTAAAATATCCCCTTTCCAATATGCGATTAGTGAAGGGGTAATACAAATCTTAAAAAATCCCTTTTTTGTACCTTGAAAATTGAATTGCCTGTCCAAAGTGATACCTGATATTGAGTGGGCATTCTGCCTGCCTTATCAGAGAAAACGCTGCGAAAGGAAATTTGGAGTAGGAACGGATTTGGAAAGAGAACAGGCAGGACTTAGAGAAGGGAGTGAGTTAGAAAAAAGAAATAAAATACATCGTATCAGTAAAATATAGAAAAGAGGCAGAGAAAAGTATGAAAAAAACAGTAAAAAGAATTTTCTCAGGCGTACTTTCGGCACTTACAATCTTAACCTCTGTTGTACAGCCGATGACAGCGTATGCAGGAGAAACAAATCCAAAATCTTATGAAATGAAATACCCTGCGCTGGAACAGGTAAAAGATCAGCTTCAGGAAGATGAGATTGTAACTGTGCAGGATTATGAAGTGGAAAAAGGCAGTGACTTTGATATAAAGACAGATTTTTCCGGCATGAAGTTTCATTCTGACCAAGTAAAAGTGACATTTTATGAAGCGAAAAATCAGAAGGGGCAGGATTTTCATACAGACCGTGCGGACACTTATCAGGCAGTGTATTTTGTAGAGCCGGTTCGGGAAGCGCCGAACTACCATGTGATTAGAAATATCACAGTTGCTGAGTATAAAGAAAAAGAAAATCCGTCACCGTCAAAAGAGCATGGAAAACAGGAGAAAAATTCAGAAGAGGAAGAAGATGCGTCACAAAAAGAGGAACAGATTTTAACAGAAGATGAATTTTCACAGGCACTTAAGGAAACAAAAGAACAGGATACTTATGATGAAGAATCCGGGTTAGGGTTTTATGATGTGTTGTCACAGGCAGAGGAACAGGAGATTGATCTTTTTCAGATGAAAGAAGGAGAAACGGTTACTTTTGTAGCAAATTCTTCTGATCAGGCAGCAAGGGCAACACAGACAGTTACAATCACAAAAGGTCCGTTATATCGTTATCAGGATTATGATCTGGGTACTTATGTGACAGAGCCTTATTTTATTTCTTATGGGAATGTCCATGCCACCGCTTATTGTATCCAACCGTCTTTACCGGGACCGGGAACAGGAACTTATACAATTACAAAAATTGAGGACAATCAGGCACTTGCAAAGGTCTGCTATTATGGGACAGAAGCGGCAGGAAAAGAAAGTTATTTTGCAAAACACCACAGTGATTTTTCAGAGGGAAAGCAGTTTATTCTTACGCATATAGCTGCAGCTTATGCTTACGGAAGTGCGGATGCTTTTTACGGAGCAAATGAAACAGCAAAATCTTTGGCAATGGAAGTTTACAATTATTGTGTAGGAAAACCGGAAATTCCAGAGGTTTCCATGTCTTTTTCTAAAAATCATGTGAAAGCGTATCAGGAAGGGCAGGAACAGCGGACAGAGGATATTACATTTACTGCAGATTCCTTGCAGTCCATTATCATGCAGCTTCCCAAAGGGGTTGTGTTTCATAATCTTACAACTGGAAAAAACAGCGCTACCGGAGCAAGGGTAACACTTTCGGGCGGAACGAAGTTTTATTTGAGTGCGCCACTTACACAGACGGAAGATGTGGAAGGTTCTTGGTCAGCGACTATGCAGGGAAGTATTACAAAAGATTATTCCGCATATAAGCTGGTAACAAATGACAGTGTGCAGGACTTGGCATTTGTATTCGGAGAAGGAGTTGAACAGGAACAGTATGTTGAGTTTTCCGTAGAGTGGCTGAAAAATGCAAAGATAGAACTTATAAAAAAAGATCAGAGCAGCCAGAAAAAAATGGAAGGAGCGGTATATGGTGTATACCGTGATAAAGATTGCACAGATTTGATTGTGGAAATGCCTGCAACAGATAAAAATGGTGTTTCCAGCGTTACCATAGAAAAGATACAGGATACCGTTTACTTAAAAGAAATTTCTGCACCACAGGGATATGTGTTAGACACAAAATATTATGGTGTGAAATTGGAAGTAGGAAAGACGGTACAGATAGAAGTTGCGGATCAGGAACAGCTTGCTTCCTTAACCGTTTATAAAGAGGGAGAAGTTCTGACAGGAGCAGACGTTACGGAAGAAGGTGTAACCTTTTCCTATACAAAAGAGAAACAAAAAGGTGCTGTATATGATGTATATGCAGAAAAAGAAATTGTCCGAGCAGATGGAACAGTTGCTTATAAAAAAGGTGCTGTGGTGAAAAAAGGACTAAAAACAGGAGAAGATGGAAGTGTTACACTTTCGGAGCTTCCTCTTGGTACTTATAAAGTGGTGGAAGTAAAAGCACCTGAAAATTTCGTATGCAAGGGAGAATCCCAGACAGTTACGTTATCCTATGCAGGGCAGAATGAGGAAGTTGTTTTTAAAACCATAACATTTGTAAACGATAGGCAGAAAGCAAGCGTGTCCGTGAGAAAAGAGGATCAGGACACGAAAAATCCACTGGCGGGGGGTATTTATGGGTTATATACGGCAGAAGATATACATGGAAAGGCTGGAAATCTGCTGGTGAAAAAAGATACTTTGATTGAGAAAGTTACAACGGGAGAAAACGGAACTGCCAGTTATCAGGCAGACCTTCCTATTGGATATTCTTATTATATCAAAGAATTGCAGGCGCCTGCTCAGTATGTAAAAAAGGAAACCGAGAAGTTCTTCTTTGACTTTCAGTATGCAGAGGGAGAAGCATATTGTTCTTTTTCTCATACGTTTCAAAATGAGAGGATAAAGGCAGAAATTATTTTGGAAAAAGAAGACGCCGAAACAGGAAAAACACCACAGGGAGATGCGTCTTTAAAAGGAGCGGTGTATGGACTGTATGCCCGTGAAAATATCGTGCATCCAGATGGGAAAACCGGAGTCTTATATCAGAAGGACGAACAGGTAGCGACTTTAAAAACTGATGATAAAGGCAAAGCAGAAGTAAAGGATTTATATTTAGGAAGTTATTACATCAAGGAGATTACGCCTCCGGCGGGTTATCTCTTAGATGAAACGGAGCATGATGTAGTATGCGATGATGAAGGCGATACGGTTGCCATTGTAAAGAGAGTTTGCAATGTAAAGGAACAGGTGAAAAAACAGCCGTTTCAGTTAATTAAAGCCGGAAATAATGGAAATACAGACGCAGAACTCTTAAAAGGAGCAGGTTTTCAGGCATATTTGGAATCTTCTTTAAAGAAAAAAGAAGATGGAAGCTATGATTTTGCTTCTGCAACTCCCGTGGTGATTGGAGAGAATGGAGCAACAGAGTTATTTACAGATGAAAGAGGGTATGCTTGCAGTATCCCACTCCCGTATGGAACGTATGTGGTCAGGGAAACAACAACACCGCCAAACTATAAACCTGTAAAAGACTTTATTGTCCGTATTACAGAGCATAAGCCGGATACACCGCAAATCTGGAGAGTTCTTCTGGATAAAGAGTTTGAGGCAAAGTTAAAAATCGTAAAAAAGGACGATGAAAGTAAAAAGCCTGTACTCAAAAAGGGGACGGAGTTTAAGGTATATGATTTGGACAGAAAAAAATATGTGGAGCAGGTTACCACCTATCCTACAACGGTAGTGCATAAGTCTTATTTTACAGATGAAACTGGGTACTTAATTCTTCCTCAGAATTTGGATGCAGGACATTACCGTATTGAGGAAGTCACAGCACCAGACGGTTATACTTTGAATGAAAATTATTATGAGGTTTCCGTAGCTTCTGATACAGCATATCAGATGGACAGTATTTCAGGAGATGTCATTATTGAAGTGGTATATGAAAATCACCCGGTAAAAGGCGAATTGCAGATTGTAAAAAAGGGAGAAATCTTAGAAGATTTTGATAAAGACTTTTCTTATCAGGAAATCAATCTTTCCGGTGCAGTCTTTGATTTGTATGCGGCAGAGGATATTTATACTGCAGATGCTCAGAAGGACGAGCAGGGAAACCGCATATTGGAGTACGCAGAGGGGACGAAAGTTGCTACCCTTACAACAGATCAAGAAGGAAAAGCAAGTGTGTCAGATTTACCACTTGGAACGTATGAGCTGGTAGAGATTACAGCACCTGAAGGATTTGTGAAAAATCCAGAGCCGCAGAAAGTGACATTCAAATATGAAGATCAGAAAACTCCTGTAATTGAGCAGGAAGTCCTGTTAAAAAATGAACGTCAGAAAGCAAAAATTTCCGTAGTAAAGCGAGATGCAGAAACAAAAAAAGAAATAAAAGGTGCAGTCTTTGGATTGTATGCGAAAGAAGATATTCAGGTAGGAAATCAGACTTTAGTAAAAGCGGATACACTGATTGGGAAAGCTGAAACAGGGGAAGATGGAAAGGCAACATTTTCTTTTGATCTGCCATTTGGAAAATATTATGTGAAAGAACTGGAAGCACCAGCGGGCTATGTATCTTCGGAACAAGTGCTTGATGTCGATTTTTCCTATCAGGGACAAGAGATTGATGTGGTAGAACTTACATCAGAATTTTTAAATCAGCCGACAAAAGTTTCTATTACCAAAGTCGATGTTACAACAGGAGTAGAACTTTCGGGGGCAACCCTTATGGTACTTGATAAAGACGGGGAAGTTGTAGACAGTTGGAAATCTGTAAAAGGAGAAGCACATGTCATTCGTGGACTCAAAGTTGGAGAAACGTATACCTTAAGAGAAGAAACTGCCCCGTATGGTTATCTGAGGGCAGAGGAAGTTTCCTTTACCGTGGAAGATACAGAAGAAATTCAGAAAGTGGAAATGAAAGATGACGTGCCAACAGGAAGTATCCTGATTAACAAAAAGGGTGAATTTTTAGAAAAGGTATCTGTTTTTGAGCAGATGGGAGGCTGGATTTCCCATGTATTTGAATATCTGTCAGGATCGTTAAAAGAGGTTACTTTTGCAGTGTATGCGAGGGAAGATATTCAGGCGGCAGATGGAGAAAGCAAGGATTACTATAAAAAAGATGAATTGGTAGCGGAGATTACCACAGATCACACAGGTGTTGCAATAATTTCCAGTTTGCCACTTGGAAAATATTATGTAAAGGAGAAAGAAACAGCACATGGATTTGTGCTGGATAAAGAAGCCAGAGAAATTGACTTGCTATATCGTGATCAGGAAACAGCAGAAATTACATATTCCACAGACTGGCAGAATAAACGTCAGAAAGCGGAAGTAATTGTGTGGAAGAAAGAAAAAGAGGCAGACCGTATGCTTCAGGGTGCAGTATTTGCCCTCTGTGTCAAGGAAGATATAAAAAATGCACAGGGAAACGTAATCATGAAGGCAGATACCGTCATTGAGGAACAGGCAACAAATGCACAGGGAATGCTGCGTTTCGAGGCAGATTTACCAGTGGGATATACTTATTATATCAAAGAAACAGCTCCGGCACCGGGCTTTTCTATGACAGGAGAGAGAAAAGAATTTACTTTTGATCCGGAAAACAGTCATGAAGCGTGTGTATCTTATGAGTTTACTTTTGAGAATGTACCGACAGTCGTAGAATTTACAAAAACGTCCCTGACAGACGGAAAAGAAGTAGAAGGTGCGAAACTTCAGGTAAAAGATGAGCAGGGAAAGGTCATTGACGAATGGATTTCTACAAAAGAACCACATGTTATCAAAGAACTGGTGGCAGGTCATACTTATGTGTTGGAAGAAACACTTCCGGCAGATGGTTATGTAACAGCAGAAAGTATTTCTTTTACCGTAGCAGATACAGGAGAAAGTATTTCTTTTACCGTAGCAGATACAGGAGAAGTCCAGAAAGTGGAGATGAAAGATGATATTACGAAAGTCGAAATTTCTAAAATGGACATTTCAGGAAAAGAACTTCCCGGCGCAAAATTAACGATTTTGGATCAGGAAGGCAATGAAGTAGAAAGCTGGACGTCTGGTGAGAAACCTCATTATATCGAGATGCTTCCGATTGGAAAGTATACGCTTCACGAAGTGTCTGCACCGGACGGGTATCTGGTAGCAGAGGATATTATCTTTGAAGTAAAAGATACCGGGGAAATCCAGAAAGTTGTGATGAAAGATGAGAGAAAGCCTTCTGAAAATGTGGAACAGCCACAGGAATCAAAACCGACAGGAAATACCCCAAAAACAGGAGATACCAGTCATGCGGAGTTATGGGTGTTGTTATCTGTAACAGCAGTATTACTGGCAGGTTCTTCTTATTACTGGATTAAGAAAAGGAAAAAATAACATGGGAGATTCCCATAACTGGAAAGGCGGTCACGGAAAATCTGTGGCTGCCTCTTTTTAAAGGAGCAGAAAACATGGTAGGAAAAATAATTTTTGGAGTTGCTGTTATTTTGACATTTGGCTTATATTGTTGTGTCCGTGTAGGTGGTCAGGCGGATCGCCAGATGGAAGAAATGCTGCAAAAGAAAAGGAAGGATCAGGAAAATGGAGAAAGCGGATAAGAGAAAATACGCAGAGGACAAACCTTTGGTGTGTGAGGACTGCTATTTTTGGAGCAGACGAAAAAATGGTTGCACCAGAAAACAGTGCTATTATCTTCTCCCAAAACAGCCAGAGAAAGATACGAAAAAAGCAGGACAATGTGTGGGTTGCCCTTATGGAAAACATTCTCCTTGTATTGGATACTGTTTGCAGAAAATATTACAGGACATGAGAAAGAAGAAATCAGGAAAGGAAGAAACAGCCTATGCAGGACGAAGTCAATGAGAAAGTTGTGTCCCTGTGTATCCGTGGAGGAAAAATTTCTGCACAGATTTTAAAAAGTGCATTATTAAAAACTTTGACAAAGCTGGAACAGCAGAAATCCCAGAGGAAGCAAAAGAAAGGGGTATCTAAGGAAGAAAAAAATTTGGCAGTTTATAAAGGAAAACAAAGCATGGAGAAACTCAAGGAGCAGAACTGTGAACTTTCCAACATTGAGATTACAGACGGAAATATTAAATCCTTTGAAAAGTATGCCAGAAAATACAATGTTGACTATTGTCTGAAAAAAGACCGCTCTTCAGAACCGCCCCGTTATTATGTGTTTTTTAAAGCAAGAGATGTAGATTCTATGACAGCAGCATTTAAGGAATATACAGGCTGGAGTATGAAGCAAAGCAAAAAAGTATCCATACGGAAAAAACTCTCTCAGGTAAAGGAACGTCAGGCACAGCACCGAGAAAGACAGAAGACAAAGAGTAAGGAGAGAGATGCTGCACGATGAAAAAGAAAGAACAGAAAAAAGAAAAGCAGTTCAAAAAAGTATGGGAAAAGCTGTGGCAGAATGTTATAGGAAGGCTGCCAGAGGTAGACATAAAGAGATTGTTTCTGACAAACCTGCCCTATGTACTTGTATTTTATATAGTGAATAAATTGGCATGGCTTTATCAGTATTGCCAGGGAAATTCTTTACTGGAACGTCTGAGTGTTTTGACATTGAATGTATCGTTGGCATTTGAGAATATTTTGCCGAGTTTGCGGTTTTCTGATATAGGAGTGGGATTTACAGGTGCAGTTTTATTAAAAGGGATTGTCTATGTGAAAGGTAAGAATGCAAAGAAATTCCGTCAGGGAGTGGAATATGGTTCTGCCCGTTGGGGGACAGCAAAGGATATTGCACCTTTTATGGACTCTGCATTTGAAAACAATATCATTCTTACGCAAACGGAAAGGCTTACCATGAACAGCCGCCCGAAAAAACCGAAGTATGCCAGAAATAAAAATGTTATGATTATTGGTGGCTCCGGTTCAGGTAAGACGAGATTTTATGTGAAACCTAATTTAATGCAGATGACACCAAATGTCAGTTATGTAGTGACTGATCCGAAAGGGACTATTTTAGTAGAATGCGGAAAGATGCTGCAAAAAGGGACACCCAAAATAAAAGACGGAAAGCCGGTACTGGATAAGAATGGGAAGGTAATCTATGAACCTTATAAGATTAAGGTTTTAAATACAATCAACTTCAAAAAGAGTATGCACTATAACCCGTTTCGTTACATACGCAGTGAAAAAGATATTTTGAAACTGGTCAATACGATCATTGCCAATACAAAAGGTGATGGGGAAAAATCAGGAGAAGATTTCTGGATTAAAGCGGAACGATTGCTGTATTGTGCTTTAATTGGGTATATCTATTACGAAGCACCGGAAGAAGAACAGAACTTTTCCACACTTTTGGAATTTATCAATGCTTCTGAGGCAAGGGAAGATGATGAAGAATTTAAAAATGCAGTTGATGAACTGTTTGAGGAACTGGAAAAGGAAAAACCGGAACATTTTGCAGTCAGACAATACAAGAAATATAAACTGGCTGCCGGAAAGACTGCGAAATCTATTTTGATTTCCTGTGGGGCAAGGCTGGCACCGTTTGATATTGCAGAATTGCGGGAGCTGACTTCTTATGATGAGCTGGAATTAGATATGCTGGGAGATCAGAGAACTGCAATGTTTGTTATTATTTCTGATACGGACGATACGTTTAATTTCCTTGTAGCAATCATGTATACGCAGCTTTTCAATTTGTTGTGTGACAGAGCAGATGATGTGCATGGAGGGCGTTTACCTTACCATGTGAGATTGTTATTAGATGAGTTTGCCAATATCGGGCAAATTCCGAAATTTGATAAGTTGATTGCGACTATACGAAGCAGGGAAATTTCTGCTTCGATTATCTTGCAATCCCAGAGCCAGTTAAAAACGATTTATAAAGATGCCGCAGAAACCATTTTGGGGAATTGCGATACGATGCTGTTTTTGGGCGGAAAAGAAGGAAGCACATTAAAGGAAATATCAGAAACATTAGGAAAGGAAACCATAGACCTTTACAACACTTCGGATACCCGTGGGCAGAGTCGATCTTATGGGCTGAATTATCAGAAAACCGGAAAAGAGTTGATGAGTCGGGACGAATTGGCTGTCATGGACGGAGATAAATGTATTCTTCAGCTTCGAGGAGTGCGTCCTTTTTACAGTAATAAGTTTGATATTACGAAGCATAGCAGATACCGGGAATTATCAGATTATGATAAAAAAAATACTTTTGATGTGGAAGCCTATTTAAAACATCAATTTGAAATCCGAAAAAAAGAGGAGTTTGAATTGTTTGAAGTAGAGGGAAAACAGATGGATACAGAAACTTCGGAGCAGGTATAAGTACATTGCTCTTTTTTATTGGATAAAACTTTGCGACATGATGGCGTAAAGTAGGAAGGAGTGTTTATTGCAAATTTTTTAAAGAGGTGGAGGCTGTTCAAAAAGAGGAAACACAGCCACCACGATATAAGGGCAGAACCATAAGGGAATATGCCCGCAGCACAATCAAAATTTGAGAAAGGATAAAACGGATAAAAGGGAAAGGGCGGACTGTTGATGAAAATTCAGCAGTTTTTTATTTGTGCAAAAACAACTTTTATCTGTTTCAAGTGAATTATGGATTTTTTTAGCTCAGCGGTAGATATTTTACAGACGCTTGTGGTGGCAATCGGAGCCGGTCTGGCGGTATGGGGTGTAATCAACCTTTTAGAGGGATATGGAAATGATAATCCGGGTGCAAAATCACAGGGCATTAAACAGCTTATGGCTGGCGGAGGCGTCGTTTTGATTGGTACACAGCTTATTCCTCTTTTGAGTGGATTATTTTAAATAAACGAAAGCTTCCTGTATACTTTAAATAAGCCAAGAGATTGACACCAAAAAATACCTC
>OASY01000719.1_pt1 | contig 19553 bp, 11 predicted proteins | sample 1501231 | NCBI WGS metagenome assembly OASY01 (sample SAMEA2579917, study PRJEB22360) | human gut metagenome | biome: human gut; feature: human-associated habitat; material: faeces | place: Denmark | collected 2008/2010 | reverse complement strand
CGAAAGATGGCTTGTTTGTAATGCGATTAGGGGAATGGATACCCTCTACTTTTCAATCTTCACCTTACCCAGTATCATGAGCACATAGACAACGCCTACTGTTATGGCTATTAAAAATGAGTACTTCCTGTTTTGTATAAACGCACAAAACAGATAAACGGCTGTAATAGCCAAAAGGGACTGCCGCAATTTTTTTCTGAAGTACGCATCTTCCTCCTCATCCACCTTCCGATTCCTGTCGCTCTCTGGTTCTGTAAGCATAAAGGCACCAACTCCTCCCGCAAACAGGATATGGGAGAACCACAACGGAACAACAACATATTTCACAAGCGCCATGGTTGCCGCTATCACAAACGCAGAAAAAACAAAACAGTGACTGAATCTGTCCAGATGGATTCCTCCAGCATAGGAACGCAAAACCCAGAATATAAGAAGAAATGCGGCAGTTTCCCACCGCATATTGAGTCCAATGGCTATGACAGCACTTGCAAATATGCCGGCCAACATTTCAAGAGTAAATTCTATAACATACTTAAAAGCCTCATATGACACAGTAGGAAAGCTGCTTTTTTTATAAAACCGGTCCGCCAGTATGTCTGCCATTTTTTCCATATGTTACATCCCCTTAAACTTCCTTACTTCTTCCGGCATCTCAGGCTGATGTCCTATCCAGGCACAGCGGGTATTTGCAGCGTAAACCATAATTGCCATAACAAAAAGATTCATTGCGGATGGATACATTTTGATTTTTCTTAACAGTTTCATTTTGAAACCTCCTTATATTTTTTTACAATATAACACAAAAAACGACCATTTTCCCTAACATGTAATTAGTAACGGTATATATGTAATTTCTGCATAGGCTCCTCCTCCTGATTCTTATATAAAGCAAAAAAGTATCGCTCTGCCACTGCTTTTGGTGACAAAACGATACTCTCATGTTAATACAGAGCCTCCGGCCCCGTTAAAATCAATCTCCAATCTCCGCCTGCAATACTTCAATCAGCTGTTCCTGATAACCGGCCTTCTTTCTCCTTAAAACCGCCTCCTTTACCTCAGCCAGAGCTGGGTGCCTTATTTTTTCCAGTTTATTTAGACGCTCTGGGCTGATGTCTTCCTCTGATACAGACAAATCATAATCTGCTTTTGACATATGCCACAGCTGTGCACACGCCCCTGCCCTTGCAAGTATCTTTTCCGCAATCCCGATTCCTTCCGGGTCCAGGTCTCCACAGTAAAATATCCGGCAGCCAGCTTCACAGAGCAGGTCAAGGAGGAGCCAGGAAGCGGTTTTTACCTGGCCTGAAGTACAAAGCAGTGCAGCCTCCCGCCCCTTTATCCCCTCGCACAGATGAGAAAATACCATTTGATTCTCTATAACATATACTTTTTTATGCTTAGCCCCTGCACTCTTGATCCTGCTAAGATTAGAAAGAGTAACCACAAATGGCTCGCCCATTTCTATAAAGCCTTTGCTGGCAGGATGTTCTCCTTCTTCTGTGTAGAGATGGATTCCATATGCGGTTGTGAAACTGGAAATATCATCCGGCCGGATCCCGGATGCATAATACAGCATCAGAATGTCCTCCGCGCTTTTACAGACCATCCCTCCATTGATACAGCCAAGCCCCTGGATCAGCAGATTTCCAGCCGCAGTATTTCGATCAAATTCATGGGGATTTTTTGTCACTTCAGCTCCCAGAACCGCCAGACGGATTCCCTTTTTTCTTTCTAAAAATCCCATCCCGCGGCACACTGCCTCCACCTGACGACTGGCTGTTTCCTGATCCTTTGCATATTCTTTGCAGATCATCTGATACCCGTACCTTTTCTCGTTTACAACCTGATTCAGCCACCGGACAGCCATACTTTCCTGGCCGCAGATATGTACTGCCGTATCCAGAAGTTCCTGAAAAAAGAAAGCTTTTTTCTCTGCCTTCCGCAGCTTTTCTTCCTGACTGGTGACGAGATTTTCCTTAAAATATCCCTTTAAGAGTTCTTCCAGCGTTATACCCGAAAAACGGGTCTGCCCCAGCACAGCTTCCCACTCTTTCATGGAAAAACGAATGGAGCCTTCCGAAAAGTCTTCTGCAAAGAAGCCCTCCAACGCCTGCCTTTCTTTAGCAGAAGGCTTCTCAATCTTTACGATTCCTGCGGGCCGTCCGTACTGACGCCATTTCTTTTGCATGGCCTGAAATGCCCGGTTAAAGCCTTTACGCTGTGTAAAATAAGCAATACATTCCTCAAGCCTTTCTTCCTGTTCCTTATTGTTCATCCAGTATCCTTTCGCGGCCGTTCCACAGATAATAGATAACTGTTACCACCTTTGAGCCTGCCGGACGCAGAAGTTCCGCAATCCTCAGCTTTTTTACGGTTTCATAGCACCCCCACAAAACCTGCGAATTCATGATATAATCAAAGTCCATTTTCTGCACCAGTTCAAACATGCTGCTGATATTTTTATCATCTACCCCGGCAAATGCCTCGTCCAGGGCAATGATCCTTGGATGATCCGAATGTTCTGCTTTCTTGTATTGAGCATTGACCGCCGCGAACAGGGGCACATACATTGCCATCGCCTTTTCACCGCCGCTGAACCGGTTAAAGGCCCCATTGGTCAGTTCTTTTTTATTCCCATCATTGCGGTAATAGTTCATGCGGAAGGCAAACCATTTTCTGTAGTCAAGAGCCTCTCTCACCAGATCCATATAGTTGACGATCTCTCCGTTCTCTTCTGCCAGATGCTTTGCATGGCGGATTCTGGTGCGGAAATGTACGGAGACTTTATCGATATCCTCCGCCGTCAGCAGTTCCCTCTCTCTGGCCAGTATCGTCTCCAGCTCCTGGGTATCAAGTTCCTGTTCGCCCTCCGCTGCCCTGGGTTTCCATTCAAGGGAAAATGTCAGCGCCATGGAAGTGTCCATACTCTTCATAAGCAAGGACATATCCCTAATCCAGGCCCTGCTTTCCCGGATACGGCTGCTCAGTTTCCGGCTCAGGGTATCTGCAAGGATTCCTTCAAACAATTCCCTGTCCTTTTGCTGGATCAGCAGCTGGGTTGTCTCTATGGACTCTCTGATCACTCCGTAAAATTCCTCAAGATACAGTTTTTTTCCATTCCAGGCAGCAGAAATCCTCTGTCTTACACGCAGAAACGTATTGTCGCCTGAGAAACACTCCTCCATACTGATTCCATAGCTGCTCAGCGAAGCCAGATGTCCGTGAAAGGTTTTCATCAATGCGGTAGTCATCTCTGAGGCGGAGCGTTCTCTGTCACCTTCTCTGACCTTTTCTCTGGCCCTTAGGGCAGCCTCATAAACAGAATCTGTCTCCCGCTCCATCACCAGCCCCAGTTCCAGTTCTTCTGCAAAGCATTCCTTAAGATGTTTTTCTCTTTCCATCAGAGAAACCGCCCGTTCTCTCAACTCCGTACATTCCTCTGCCAGCCGGAATTTTTCCTGTTCCAGAACCGCAAGCTGTTTATCATTTTCATGATACTTTTGCTGCTTTTCTTTCAGTTCCTCCCTGATCTGTCCCAGACGCTCCGTTATCGCTTTGATTTCAGGATCATTCAGATATTCTTCCAGTCTTTGAATCTCAACCTCTGTTTCCTTTAAGATACGGATAAACCGGTTCAGATACCCGTATCCCGTATCAATGGCCTCCTCTGATTTGCTGATCAGTTCCCCGGTATGTGCCTTTTGGGCCTTGGCATTATCCCATTGGGCCGCGGTGCGCTCCAGCTGGCCTAGCTGTTCCCTATACATTTCCAAAGCTGCTCTTGCCTCCTCATACGCTTCCAGCGTCCTGTAATAGGGCAGCTTACGGCATTCCCGGATTACGGTCTGCTCCTGTTTTTTATGTTCATTCCGCTTTTGCAGGGTAAGGATCTCCTGTTCCTCCAGAGCTTTCACGGAACGTTCCAGATCTTCCTTACTGGTTCTGAGGATATCAATGGCCTGGTTTAAATCGGAAAAAGAAGGGAACTGTTCCTTTTCCTGCTGAAGTATTCCCATCCGTTTCTCCAAAGCGTCCAGCCTTTCCTCACAGGCAGCAAGGTTTTCCTCTTCCCTGTCGATTTCCTCCTGCTTCTCCTGCAAAAGCCGTTCCATTTTCCTTTTTCTTGCATCCGCTCCCACATAAGAGGCCTCTTCCTTTGGATGGCAGTATCCTTCCAGAATACCATTTCTGAAATATCCGTTCTCCATCAGTACAAACTCGGCCGACTCTCTGTTTTCCGTAAAAATATGTTCCAGGATCTCCTCTGCAGCGTTTTTTATTTCCTCATTTTCCGCGGCAGCCACAAAGAACGGGTATCGTTTTGTCTTTTCTCCCTTAACAGAGATCAGGGTGTCTGACCGACCGCAAAGAACCATCTTGGCCCGCTCCCGATCCTTTTCCGAAACCACCAGCGCATCCAAAAGGCCCGCAGCTGTCAGCTGGCCTTCCAGCCGGTCCCTCCTTTCCCCGGAAACGTTTTCTGCAAAATCAATGGCTTCATAAAAAGGCATAAAAGGGATTGACTGCTGTTTGAGGATCTGTCTGGCCTCCTCCACTCGCTCCTTCCTTTCAGGAACCGGCGCCGCCATGTGCTCCAGCTCCCGCTTTTCTGCCATAAGGGTTGCCTTTCGCTCCAGGCTCTGACCTCTCTCACATTCCTCCTTCATTTTCTGCTGATTAAGCATTCCATATTTTTCCATCCAGAGGTTATAATAAAAATTGATCACGTCTCCCTGATCCCCTGGAGTTTCATAGGTCTGCACCAGCTGCACCATGGTATCCAGCTGAGGTCTTGAAACAGCCAGCTCCCGGTTATTGGCTGAGAGGGTATAAAATGCCTCGATCAGACGATCACGGCATTCTGTTTCCATTTTTTCCGCATCATGATACTGCGTTTCGGCCCTCTCCTTCTGCTCTGACCGCTGCCGGCACTTTTCTTCCTCTTTATTCCACTGTTCCTGGGTTTCCTGAAGTATTCTAAGGGCCTCATAAGCGTTTCCGATCTCCTTTTGCAGCTCCTTCAGTTTCTCATCCAGTCTGTGAAATGCATCTTTTCTGTCCTCCGCAGACAGGATTTGCTGTATATCCTGATGAAATTCAAACAGAAGGGTCTCATTTTCCTCTTTCATCTCCTGTTGGATTTCTTCTATTTCCTGAAAGCAGGCGTCAATCTGCCCCTGATGACTCCGAACAAGCCCATCGTAAATACGGATTTTTTCCCGCTCTTCCTCAATTTTTGATTTAATTTTGTTTTTTTCCGCCTGGGCCTCTTCTTTTTTCCTTCTGGCTTCCCCCAGCTTATCCATAGACAGATCCACATCCTCCAGATGGAGCGTTCCCTTTTCTGTCTCCAAAATGTGGATTTCATCCGCCAGCTGCCGGTCTTTCCGCTGACAGTCCTGGATCTTCTGGCTGTTTTCAGCCATTGCCTGTTCTTTTTTCTCCTGTTTGTTTTTGATTTCGTCAGCTTTTTTCTTCTCATCCACATATGCCTGGGCCTTTTTACCCAGCATATACAGATTATAACGGAGATACTCGTTTCGAATGATCTGCAGATCTTTATATGCCCCTTTCAGGTTATCCAGCCTGCTCTGAATATCATCCATTTTTTCCATAGCCTCCACCATGGCCCTTAAGTCCTCGTCAGAAAGGGTCTGCAGTGAATCATTTAGGATATCATACACCCTGGACGGCTTAAATTCTTTGGAAAGTTTTGGCGCGCGTACCTTGATCAGCAGACTGATAAACTGTCTGTACTGCTCCGTACTGGAAAAGCCGAAAATATATTTGTTAACCAGCTCCATATATTCGCGCTGTCCCTCTGTACAGGGATTGGCCTCTCCCAGCGTCTGCCTCAGTTCCTGTTTCGTCAGGGGAAGTTTTCTCTCCCCCACTTCCCGGTACAGGTTCATATCCAGACCGATCCTTCGCCCATCCAGGATCACAAATCCCCAAAAGGTCATGGTTTTTCCCTTCTGGGCTCTCTGGCCGATTCCAATGGTGCGGTACTGTTCCAGGTTTTCCCGCTTAAACTCCAAAAAGAGATAACCCGTAGCCTCATCCCGTTCCCCATCTCCAAGAAAATAATAATCCATCTTCCGATCGCTGGAACCAAAAGGATCCAGCCGACTGGGCGTCCGGTCTCCATCTAAAATAAACGGAATAAAACTCTGAGTGGTAATGGATTTTCCTGATGCGTTCTGCCCTCGCAGCAAAATCTTTCCATCTGCAAAATGAAAGGTCTCTTCATCATAAAGCCAGAAGTTCACAAACCCCATTCGATTCATACGCCAGCGGTTACCCATGCTTTTCTTCCTCCCTCTGTAAAAAATCCTGCGGATATACGCCGGTAAATTTCCCTACGGCAGGAAAAAGCCAGACCATTCCATCCTCTGTCCCTGCAAGCATCCAGGAGCGCATATATTCAAGAATCACGATTTCCAGTTTTTCCCTCTGCATTTCACGAAATTCCTTGCTCCATGCGCATCCGTACTTTTTCCTGCATGCTTCCAGAATTTCTCCAAATTCTCCGGAGGAAATACAAATACAGTCATTCATTTCTTTTTTCATAGTTCCCTCCTCAACCCTTTGCCGAAGTTCCGCGCAGATATTTAGCGTAACCTCACTGACTGTAGCCTCTCTTGGATGGAACTCGCCAAAGCAGTCATCTTCCTCCATCACAAAAAAGGCTCCATTCTTATGAATATGGAGCCTGCCTCCCAGGGCTTCATCCAGATATTTGCCCACCCACTGCCGTTGGTTTTTCAGATACAGCGCATCTGGATCTTCTGCCTGATCCCAGTACATGGCAGGAGCGGCAGCCAGCTGGCGATATACGCGGTTAATCCTAAAATGTCCCCTGTCTGTTTCCAGATCCTTCACCGGTTCTGTTTCAAAGTCTTTATAAGAAGAAAAATCAGAGATACTATAGCCGAAATTTGATGCAAAATAACGGGAAAGCCCTGTATTTTCATAGAGAACCTCATGTTCTATCCCGCCCGCCACATTCTCACTGAAACCGTCAAATGCCTCCAAAAGTCCCATCTTTTCTGCAAATTTCAACGCCCTTACCAGGGATTTTCTCTGAATAAACATAGTCCAGTCAATCTCCATGGACTCCTGAAGCTGTGCTTCCAGCATGGAAACCAGTTCCGACAACAGGAACTGTTCCCCATCCTCCTTATCCTCCAGAAAAATAAGTATGGCACAGAACATACAGTAATCCCTGACTTCCGTAAATTCCGTGATCCCCATAAAGCTTTCCGCATGGGCAGGAATCTTTTCCAGCTTTAAGATCCTTTCATTACTGATCAGATTCCACCCCAGCTGCTCTGTGAGGAATTTTCTGAAACGGTTGATCTCCCGCTTTGTCTTTCCATACAGCTCCCTGTCCTCCTTACGAATCCAGTACTGCTCCATCAGCGCCCGAACTGCTTCCATCTTTATCCTCCGTAAATTCTAAAATGTATGCCGGCATCACCAGATCTCCGTCCTCACATTTTAATGTACAGGTTTCTTCTGTCCTGATCAGAGTATAAGCCCTGCCATATTCCGTCTGCCCTTTTCCCGAACCCGTCAGGCTGGCTGCAGCAATCCAGCGAAGAAGGGTTTCCCTTGTAGTCCGGCTGACCGTTTCACCGATCCGGGACAGCTCCAGCCGGTTCCCCTGAATATACCTGAGCACCATCTTCCGGTCCTGCTCCGCTTTTTTCAAATACTCATTCCTCTGGGCCAGTTTTTCCATGCTCTTGTTTTCAAAACCCGTTTTATCAATCCTGGGACGGTATGCCCTTGTCCGCGGCTTTAAGAAAAATTCTATGGGTGATTCCTCATAGGTGCTGCTGCTTATATTGTCTGTGGAGCGATCGCTGTTGACCTTAAAATGCCTGATATGCTGGATGCCGAACACATGTGCCGACAGCTTATGGGCCTCGTTTATATCCTGACAGTCCAAAAACAGAGAAATAAACTTCCTGTAGTCATCCTTCCTGCTGATCCCCCAGTTTTGGAGCTGGACGATCAGGGCCGCATTCTGGATAATGGTTCGGATCACCTCATCTGTGATATCCAGCACACGGCTGCACTCGCTGGGACGTCCTGATTCTGCCATAAACCACCCTCTCAGCCCGTTCCATTTTCCATATACATTTTCACGGATATACGGTTCCATAGGCTCCCTGTATTCGGAAGCCGGGTGAGGGATCGCCAGCTCACTGGCAATCACCTTTTCCAGAAGCTCCCCCGTCTCCTGCTCCGGTATCCGCTTCATAATCGCCTCGATCCTCGCAGCATTCATCTGAAGCTCCCTGATAAATTCCTTCAGATAGGTGATGAATCTGTCTTTATGTAAAATAAATTCAATGGATTTCAGCATTTTTTCTGATCTTCCAGAATAAAATTCCCGCAGATAATCCTGATAATTCTGATTCAGCCTTCGGAAGTCTTCCTGAAGGTTATACCACCATTCGTTGATTTCCTTAGGCGATGCGGACAGCATAAGCTCTGCCTTCTCCAACGCCTCCTCAATCCTTACGAAAAAGCTCCCGGACAGACTCCCTCCCTCAATAAAAAGATTTTCAAGCTTTACCGTCAGACGTTCAATCTCTACCGCATATTCCGACATGGAATACCGATACTGCTTGTTCTTATAATCCTCAATGGTATATACCCGCCTGGGATCCTGTATCGGGGTGAGATTCTTCCACTCTGACAGCATATTCAAATCCAATTTCATCTGCTCCATGGAGTACTCCTCAAATTCAGGATACCCTTTTACCAGTTCCAGAACCTCCTCTTTATAAAGCTGAAAATGCATCTTTTCGTATTCCTGATAAAATACCCTCATGATCCGTCTGTACCGCGGTGTGTTGCCTGTTGACAGATAGGCCACTTCCTGTATCGTTCCCAGATTTCCCAAACTGCTCCCTCCTATCATCAATGGCTGCGGACTGCGTCAGATTTCGTTTCTGTTATAACTCCAGAGAACTACCCATTGCCTAAAGCCAATGGACTTCCTGTTTCATTGACCTCGTAATCTACTATCTCCACAGGCGTTAATTAGGTCAGTCCCTGCCCCATCCATAATTTTCTTATGCTGTTTGTCGAAATCCTTTTGCTTAAATGTTCTCTGCAGCATTAGAATCTCATAATGCAAGTATAACACAGACCTCTGCTTTTCGCTACCTTAACCCACCCGTCTAAAGCCAGCAGGATTGTGGCAGTCCTATTTCAAATTATAACATACACCTGCCAAAAAGCACAAGCTGTATGAAAATGACGGGCAGCTATGACTTGGGCCTTTTCCCTGGTTTCATTCCCCAGAATACCACATTCATCAGAACAACGAGCAGCGCAACCGCAGCCATTGCAATCCAGAATCCCATATCAAGCCCAAACAGAGAACGTGTTCCAAATAAGCGAATCCAAATATTTGTCCAGTTCATTTTTTCTCCTCCTAAAGCAGTTGGCCGTAATGACGCACATAGGCCTTTTTCATACTGGTCGCCAGCGCCATGTAAAGCAGGATACACGGAATCAGGTATGCAAAATAACTGGCCGGCAGCGCCGCAAACCCCAGCAGCTTTCCAATTTCTGTAAACGGAATAACTGTAAGAACTGCGATTCCGGTACAGGTTACCAGTGTCAGCAAAGCAGATGCACGGCTCTGGATAAATGGAAGCTTTGGTGTACGGATCATATGAATAACCAGCGTCTGGCTCCACATAGATTCTACGAACCAGCCTGCCTGAAACATTGCAGCGTAGGCCGTCTGCATCCGCAGCAGCTCTGCGCCGCCAAAATGACTGGCCAGATCGTTATACAAAATTCCCCCTGATACGAACCGGGGACAGAACACAAAATACATGAAAATATAAGTTACAAAGTCAAAAACAGAACTGGTGGGCCCAATCCAGATCATAAAGCTGCCCACAGAGGAGGCATCCCATTTACGGGGCACGCGCAGAAATTCTTTGTCCACATTGTCCCAGGGAATCGCAGTGCAGGACAGGTCATAAATCAGGTTCAGAACGATCAGCTGAACACTCATCATTGGAAGGAAAGGCAGCAGGGCCGAAGCTGCCAGCATGGAAAACATATTTCCAAAATTGGAAGAGGCGGTCATTTTGATGTATTTAATCATGTTGGCGTATGTCTTTCTGCCCTCAATAATCCCTTTTTCCAGCACCATCAGATCTTTTTCCAAAAGAACAATATCCGCGCTCTCTTTTGCCACATCTACCGCAGTATCCACAGAAATACCGATATCCGCAGATTTCATGGCAGCCGCGTCATTGATACCGTCTCCCATGAAGCCGACCGTATGACCGGCCCTGCGAAGGACTGACACCACACGTACTTTCTGATCCGGGGTCAGCTTTGCAAAAACCTCCGTCTGTTCAGCAGCCTCGGCAAGTTCACGGTCACTCATTTTCTCCAGATCAGAACCTAAAAGCATATTCCGTACATTCAAACCGACCTGGGAGCAGATCGTACGGGTTACCTTATCGTTATCTCCTGTCAGGATCTTCGTTGTCACGCCATATTCCCTTAACGCCGAGATTGCAGCTGCAGTTGTTTCCTTAGGCGGATCAAGAAAGGCCAGATATCCCAGCAAAACCATATCACATTCATCTTTTACACCGAAAGCGCCAGCCGGAGACGGGCTGTTTTTTTGTGCAATAGCCAGGACGCGGAACCCTTTATCATTCAGAGCATCCACTGTTTTCAAGATCATGTTCCTCAATTCCTGCGTCAAAGGCATAACCTCTTTGCCATACTCTGCAAAAGAGCACACAGACAGCATTTCCTCCACGGCTCCTTTCGTGACCATCTGTGTTTTTCCGGTTTTATCCCGAACTACTGTGGTCAGACGGCGGCGTGTAAAATCAAAAGGAATCTCATCCGCTTTTTCATAATGTTCTGAAAGATCAATCAGCCGGGGATCTTCTGCTTCCTGCTCTTCCGTTTTCTTAATGATTGCCACATCCATCAGATTCTTATAACCCGTCTGAAAAAAACTGTTCAGGTATGCATGGCGCAGAACCCGCATATCTTCCTTCCCGCTCACATTCATATGATATTCAAGCACCACCTGATCCTGGGTCAGAGTGCCTGTCTTATCGGTACAAAGAATATCGATTGCCCCAAAATTCTGGATGGAGTTAAGATTTTTCACAATGGTCTTTTTCCTGCTCATGGAAACAGCGCCCTTTGCCAGACAGGTCGTGACGATCATCGGCAGCATTTCCGGAGTCAGTCCTACTGCAATGGAGACAGCAAACAGAAATGCCCCAAGCCAGTCCCCTTTGGTGATTCCGTTCATCACAAAAACCAGGGGAACCATAACCATCATAAAACGGATCAGCACCCAGGACACTGCATTGACACCCTTGGTAAAATTCGTCTCTGCGGCTTCCTCTGCCACAGAGGAGGTCATAGAACCGAACAGGGTATTATCCCCCACTGCAACAATGACACCCACTGCGTTGCCGGAGATGACATTGCTTCCCATAAAAGCAATATTGGCATATTCGGTTATGGAATCCCGCTCTGCCTCAGCTGTTTTTGGCATTTTCTCTATCGGCTCACTTTCTCCCGTCAGGCTGGACTGGCTGACAAACAAATCCTTTGCCTCCACAATGCGCAGGTCGGCCGGAATCATATCCCCCGCACAAAGATGGACGATATCCCCTACAACAGCATCCTCCAACGGTATCTCAACGTCTCCCTGCTCTCTTCTGTCAACCGTGCAGGTTGTAGTAATCATGGCAAGCAGCCGTTCCGCCGCATTGCCGCTGCGGGACTCCTGTACAAAGCGCAATGTGCCGGAAATAAACACCATAGTCAATATAATAACCACTGTCAGGCAGTCAAAATCCTCTTTCTTATTTCCGAACAGTTCCATATAGGGAAAAAGCATATCCGTGATGGCGGAAACCATTGCCAGGCAGGATAAAATCACTGTAAAAGGATTGACAAAAGCTCCCACAAGGCTTTGCGCCAGTGTTTTTTTCTTTTGACGAGTCACCTTGTTCATTCCATATTCCGCCCGGTTAGCAACAACCCCCTCTGCCGAAAGGCCGCACAATGCCGTATTGACACTTTTTAAAACTTCCCTGATGGAATGTGTTGCTGCAAAATGGATGCGGCGTTTTTGTTCGTTGTACACCATGGCCGTTTCTGCGGCCAAAAACATCTGCCGGCCGCTCATTTTCTTCTTATTCATTGATCTTACCTCCTTTTTTACCGAGGCAAGAAACAGAATCAGATGAGGAAAATGGCCGTTGACCATTTTCTGCGACCCTGCCTCTGCCTCTTACTTTGCGGACTGCTGTCAGCGTTCATTTTCCCCACCTCCTGTCAGGTCTGAATCAAATCCTTCATTAAGTATAAAAAAAACGCAGGAAAAATCACATGGCTAAAGCCTTGCGATTTCCTTGCGATTTAGCAATCAATGATATGCTGCTGTTTGTCGCTGAATTTATATCCAATCCCCCAAATCGTTAATATGTATTCAGGAGCATCCGGATTGGGTTCGATCTTTTTCCTGAGTTTTCGGATAAACGCCATAATATTGCTGTCGTCCAGTAAGTATTCGCTTTCCCATACCGCCTGATAGATCTGCTCTTTTGTAAAGACTTCCCCGCGGTTGCGGGCCAGAAAGTAAAGAATATCAAACTCCTTGGGCGTAAGCAAAATCTCCGCGCCATCACGGAGCACCTTCCGGGATTTGGGATCAATGGACAGCGTACCGCATCGGATGGTTGGGGTTACGGGCATAACATTCTCTGTATCTGCAAGCTCCACCATAAGCAGATCTGACCTTCCATTGATCAATGTTTCAAGGCCCTCTATCAATTCTTTTGTTCCTGCGGTATCTGGCGCAGATATAGGAAGTTTCTCCTGAAGCCATTGGATCAGAGCGGAATCCAGACTGATAAAACCAATATTTTTTTTCATGGCAGATTCCTCCTCTTAAAGCAATTCATGATACTTCTTTACATACCAGTACTTTGCAAATGTCACCAGAAGCAAATACAGTAAAACTACAGCGATCAGGAAACCAAAATATGCGGGCGGCAAAGAAGTCAGCCCGATGAGATGCCCCACAGGAGTGAAGGTCATAACAGTAAAAATTAAAATTCCCAATGTCGTTACAAGCATGACAGCACGGGAAGGCTTGCTCTGGAACAATGGTATCTTTCTGGTGCGAAGCAGATGCAGGATCAATATCTGCGTCCACATTGATTCCAGAAACCATCCGGTTTGAAACAGGGCAATAAACCGCTCCTGCCCTCCGCCTGCCGCAAGGGACGCAAAACTTCCGCCGCACATAGAAGGACAAAAAACAAAAAACAAAAAAACAAACGTGACTATATCAAAGATGGAACTTATCGGGCCGAAAAAGCGCATAAAACGCCCTAACGTCCGGCCAGACCATTCCAATGGCTGCAAATATGTATCCTCATCTACCTGATCCCAGGGAAGAACAAGACACAGAGCATCGTAGAGCAGATTCAGCAAAAGCAGCTGTACCGAGGTCATAGGAAAAAAGGGCAGAAATACACTGGCAATGACGATGGAAAAAATATTGCCGAAATTAGACGATGCTGTAATCCTGATATATTTTGACATATTAGAAAAGGCTTTCCGGCCTTCCAAAATCCCTTCCTCCAAAACATTCAGATCTTTTTTTAACAGGATCACATCCGCGCTTTCTTTGACGGCTTCTGCTGCTGTATCCACCGAAATTCCAACATCTGACTGCACCACAGCAGGCAAATCATTCATTCCGTCTCCCAGAAAACCAACCGTATGTCCATTCGACTGCAGCGTCTGAACCACTTCTAGCTTTTGTTTTGGGGACAGTTCCGCAAAAACCGCGGTACGCTCCATCCGGATCAGCATTTCATCCTCCGTCAGATGGCTAAATTCCCTTCCTGTCATGATTTCTGATGTATCGATCCCCAGACGGCGGCAGACAGAGACCGCTGCGCTTTTACTGTCGCCGGTCAGCACTTTTATCCCGACATGAAGGGATTTCAGCTTACGAATGGCATCTTCCGCTGTTTTCTTTGGCGCATCAAAAAACGCCAAATAGCCTATAAGGATAAAATCTGTTTCATCACTGGTATTTAACCGTTCCCCCTCCAACGGCTTATATGCCACAGCCAAAACCTTCATGCCGTCCTCCAGCATATCATCCACTACGGCATGGACACTTAAGTACCCCTCATCTCCCATAGCGCTGCGTCGGCCCTTGTATTCAATATAAGCGCAGCGCCGGCATACCTCATCCATGCTCCCCTTAATGATAAGCAGATTTTCCGTTTTGTCCTTTACAAGAACGCTTGCGAACTTCCGGTCATAATCAAAGGGCAATTCATCCAGTTTGGGATGCTTTGCTGCAATCTCCTGAAAGTGAGCGCTGCAGCTGGGCAAATCGCGGTATTTGAGAACAGCCGTGTCCAGATGATTCCTCACCCCGGTATGGTACAGACTGTTTAAATAGGCAAAGTCCAACACGCTCTCGCTTTCATTTCCAAGAATATCCATGTAATATTCCAACAGCACTGTATCGCCGGTCAAAGTGCCTGTTTTATCCACACACAGGATATCCATACTGCCAAACCCCTGCATGGCGTTGATATTTTTAACCACGGTCTGTTTCTGACCCATGGCATTGCTCCCTTTGGCAAGACAGGCATTGATTACCATGGGCAGCATCTCCGGGGTCAGCCCTACGGCAACTGATAAAGCAAATACAAACGCAGTAAACCAATCCCCTTTGGTAAGCCCGCAGGCAGCAAAAACAACCGGGATAAGAACAGCCATAAAACGGATCATTACCCATGCAATGGAGTTTGCACCCTGGTCAAATCGGTTCTTACCCATAGATTCCGCTCCCGAAAATCCTCCGTAAACGGCATCCTCTCCAACGGCCAAAACTACTCCTTCTCCTGTTCCGCCAATCACAGCAGAACCCATAAAAACGATATTGCTGTATTCCGCATAGGAGGAAACCATATGCCCTGAAAGCCTTCCTGTATTCTTTTCCAGAACAGCACTCTCACCTGTAATAACGGCCTGGGAAACAAACAGGTCATTTGCAGCAGTCAGACGAAGATCGGCAGGAACCCTGTTCCCGGCAAAGAGGCGAATCGTATCGCCAACCACCAGTTCCGTGGATGAGATACCCCTCCATTTCCCGCCGCGGCGCACCATCACATCCGAATGGATGATCTTGGACAGACGATCAGCTATGTGTTTTGTCCGCATTTCCTGAATCAGCCGGATCATGCCGCTGATCAGCAGCATACTCAGGATAATCAGCACTGTGGTCGCATTGCGGCTGAAATTGGAGGCGAGAAGTACATCCGTAATAAACGAAACACCCGCCAGCACAAACAGGATGATAGTAAATGGATTGATAAAAGCTCTGCGCAAACGGTAGACTGCCGTATCGGCAGCCCTTCCGTTTCGTGTATTGCTGCCGTATTGTTCGCGGTTTTTTGCAGCCTGTTCCTCATTATATCCATCTTCTGAAATCTGAAAATCCCGGTACAGTGCATCTGTGTCTGCATACGCGTAATGAAGAACCCGTTTATGTATGGAAACACCAGGGGTCATCTAACTTCACCTCCCAAGCAGTTTCTTTCATTGTACCACATAACTGTATATTTTAAATCTTGCTTTTTGCTTGTTTTTCATTTTTGATAAATGTAAGAACCATAAGAAACATCAGCGCCACAAACACCAGCCCTTTGACAGCGCAAAACAGCCAGCCTCCCATCGCCCCCAGGGACTGCCCTGAGACCAAATGGAAAGACTGGCTGTTCTTATTTTATATATTTAGGTATATGTCCCATCAATCGTCGATTACCGGGATATCCTCTCCCATGGCTTTTCTTCCCATCTTATATACCAGCTTGTAATAGGTTGGAAGAAGCACCAGAGTCAGAATAGTTGCAGCAATCAGACCGCCTACATTTACAAGAGCGAGGCCCTGCATCATGGCGCCGGATTTACCATAGGCCAGCGCGTTGGGAATCATAGAAATGACCGTGGTTCCCGTAGTCATCAGGATGGGTCTCATACGTATTGCTCCCGCTTCCACAAGGGCTTTATCTAACGGCATTTCAGCAAGGAACTGGTTGACCGTATCCACATATAGAATACCGTTGTTAACTACCGTACCGACTAACATCAAAAAGCCCAGCATAGACACCATACTGATCGGACTGTCAGCTGCAAACAAAAGTCCAAAGGAGCCAATCAGCGAGAACGGGATAGTAGTCATGATCATCAGTGAGAACTTGGGAGACTCAAACTGGATAGCCATTACTACAAATACCAGGAAGATACCTGTAAGTAATGCCCCGGCCAAAGCGCCTAACTCCTCCTGCATACTCTCATCTGTAGCATTGGCCGCCATCTGAACGCCTGATGGCATATTCCAGCTGCGCACGAACTTGTTTACATCCTCTTTTGCCGTATCCTCATAACCTGGCTGCACCTGCATGGTGATAGCCACCTGGTACTGCTTTGATTTGCGCACGATCTGCTGCGGGCTGTCCTCAAAACGTATCTCAGCCAGATCCTCTAATGGAAGCGAGGTTCCTGTAGCAGTGGGGATCATCATTCCCTGGATCTTTTCAATGGAATCATAACGGTCAGGCTCGTATTCAACCTTTACATCCACATCCTCTCCATTTACTCTTAATGTTGTAGCCTTGACACCGCTTAAATTGCTGTAAAGCATGGATCCAATAGAAGCCGGCGTTAACCCCTCTGCCTGAGCGGCTACCGGGTCTACCTTTACCTTTACGATCGGAGCGGCATTTTCAATGGAGGAATGAACCTGCATTACATCTTCCCGTTTTCTCAGCTCGTTTACCAGCTCGTCAGAAGCAGCCTTTAATGCATCATAATCGGTACTCTGTAAATCTACCTCAACGGAGTTTCCGCTGCTCATGGAAGAAGACATGGTAGTACTGCCCTGTTCCAGGGTTGCAGAAATATCCTTATACGTTTCTACCTCACGGTTCCACTTATCAATCACTTCATCAGTAGACAGTTTCCTGTCATCTTTCAAATACGCACTGATGGAAACGTCATTGCCGCCACTGGTACTCAGTCCGCTGGAACCATATGTTAAGAGGCAATGATCCACATCCTCATCCTCAGCGACCAGCTTTTCAATCTGAGCCACCGTGTCATTGACCGCTTCCACGGAAAGTCCCGGTTTCGTCTTTACATTGATATTTACAATTCCCTCGTCTACAGATACCATCAGTTCCATTTTAAGCTGAGTCGCAAGGCCAAAAGAAAGAACCAGAAGAAGCAGGCTTATGCCGATAACCCATCCCGTCTTTGGTATTACAGAAGGCATATGCTTGCGGTACCAGTTCTGACAGCCTCTGATGAAACCTGCTGCAGGCGCACTCGCCTTTTCAACAGGATGCCACTGATAATAGCACAGGGGCACAATGGTAACTGCCGAGAACAACGAGGCAATCAGACTGAACACAATGGTAAAGCCCAGCTGCTTAAAGAGCTGTCCTGACATACCGGTCAGCATTGCCAGCGGAATAAATACAACACAGGTGGTAGCCGTACCGCCGATGATTGAGTTAATCATAACGCGGCTTCCTTCTATGGCCGCGTCATAGAAATTATGTTTTTCCTTCGCCCGGAAACAACCGTCCAATACGTTAATAGAGTTATCTACCATCATACCTACGCCCAGAACCAGGGATGTCAGAGAAATAACATTCAGCGAGAAGCCCATAAGGCTCATTGCAATCAGCGTCAGCATGATGGAAATAGGAATAGATGTACCTACAATAACAGAGGCGCGCAGATCTCCATAAAACAGCCACAGAATGAGCATGGACAAGAGAATCGCCATAATCATGGTCTGATATACATTGCTGATGGATTCGTTGATCATGTCACTGGAATCATTAACTATGGTAAATTCAAGTCCCGGATTCGCTGCTTCCAGTTTTTTAAGTTCCTTGGTTACATCATTTGAAACATCAATGGCCGTTGAACTCTGCTGTTTTTTGATGGCAATGGATACAATATCTGTTCCGTTATAGCGTCCGATGGAGTCCGCATCTTCCAGGATCTGGGAGACATCTGCCACATCAGACAGATGAATCACATCTCCCCCTGCCAGAGGGATCGTGATGTTCTTTAGGCTTTCCGCATCCTCATAGTCATTGCCTGCACTGACACTTAACTCCTGCTTTCCTACCTTCACATCTCCCGCAGGAATCGTGTAATCGGCTGCGCCAACGATCTGGGCAATAGTGTTGATGCTAAGATTATACTGGGCCATTTTTTCAGGATCCAGGCGAATACTGATGTATTCCTTCTGTCCGCCTGAAAGAGATACCTCTCCTACAGAGCCCAGCTTTTCAAGCTCCGGCTGAATGTTGTTTTCCACATATGTATAGAGATTTCCGTCTACCTGGCCGCCTACCGCAAGGGTCATAACCGGAGAAGAATTCATATCAAGTTCCATGATATTGGGCTCTTCTGCATCATCCGGCATATCACTCTTTGTGGTATCCATGGCTTTTTTCAGGTTGATGTATGCGGTATCAATATTGGTTCCATACTCATATTCCACCATTATAATGGAAACGTTTTCCTGTGAATAGCTGTATACATCTTTTACGCCGTCCAGTGAGGAAATAGCGTCCTCCTGCTTGGTAGTAATCAGATCCTTGATGTCATCAGGACTTGCACCCGCATAAACCGTGCTGATCAGCAGCATGGGAAGTTCCATCTCAGGAGTCAGTTCCACTCTTGTTCCCATCAGAGACTGAATTCCAAAATATGCTATGGTAAGCAGGCACATGATGATGGTGACTGGCTTGCGTACCGCAAATTTTGTAAGATTGACCATTCCTTATTCACCTGCCTTCTCTGACTCTGAAGCCGCTGTCTCAGGAGCCGCAGCTTCCTGGGTGGAGGTCTCTGTCTCTTCTGTCTGACCGTTGTCTAAAAGCACCTGCTGTCCGTCTACCAGCTCATTGCTCCAGCTGGTAATTACCTGGCTGTCTGCGGTAAGTCCGGATTTGATCTCCATGGTATCTCCATCGTAGATACCGGATTCTACCATTGTCTTTTTCGCGGTTCCGTCTTCATAGCAGTATACGAAAGCCTGCCCGTTATCGTAGTTTACCGCGTCTACGGGAACCGTCATCACGTTCTCTGCCCGATCCATTACCACAGTCAGCTTTACCTTTGCACCGTTTGTAAGGCCCGTTCCCTGACTGATGGCTGCCTTTGCATCATAAAGCCCGGTGGAGGCGTTTACCATGGCTCCGATTTCCGTCACGCTGCCCTCATAGGAGCTGCCGTTTTTCTCGATCGTTACCCCCTCGCCCACACTCATATTTTTCATAACCTTCTCGGTAACGCCAAACTTCACCTGAAGCTGATCGCTGCCTGAAATCACACAGATCTGGCTGGAAGGGCTGACATGGTCGTGAAGCTCCACGCCTCTGCTCTCGATCACACCGCCGATAGGCGCGGGT
>OASY01000715.1_pt1 | contig 19650 bp, 15 predicted proteins | sample 1501231 | NCBI WGS metagenome assembly OASY01 (sample SAMEA2579917, study PRJEB22360) | human gut metagenome | biome: human gut; feature: human-associated habitat; material: faeces | place: Denmark | collected 2008/2010 | reverse complement strand
ACTGGGTAGCTGCAACCGGTATGCGTATGCTGGCCGCCCCGATAAAGGGGGACGCTCCTGTCACCTCCGGCGAATCCGGCGCCGCTCCCTTCGGCGCGCTGGCTGCCATGACTACGCTGGATGAATACGGGCAGCTAAAGAAGGAGATCGGCCTGGATGAAACCTCCAGAGTCCTGCTCTTCTCTACCGAAGGCGACACCGATCCCGACCGTTATAAAAATATCGTATGGAAAGGCCTGGATAAATAAAATTTATCAAACCAATTGCAAAAACAGGCGCTCTGAACACTTACAAATCAATCATGGAGGATATATCAAATGAAGCTGGATTACGGAAAGATCAAAGAAGCTGCACAGAATTATCAGAAGGACATGACCAGGTTCTTACGCGAAATCGTAAAGAATCCCGGCGAAAGCTGTGATGAGAAGGCCCATATCGAGCGCATCGCGCAGGAAATGAGAAATCTTGGCTTTGATAAGGTAGAGATTGATCCCATGGGCAACGTGCTTGGCTTTATGGGCACAGGCGAAACCATCATTGGCTTTGACGCCCACATCGATACCGTAGGAATCGGCAACCGCGGCAACTGGACCTTCGATCCATACGAGGGCTATGAAACTGAGACCGAGATCGGCGGCCGCGGCGTTTCCGATCAGTGCGGAGGAATCGTCTCCGCAGTATACGGCGCAAAGATCATGAAAGATCTGGGCCTTCTCTCTGATAAGTACACGGTTCTTGTAACGGGTACCGTTCAGGAGGAGGACTGCGACGGCCTTTGCTGGCAGTACATCATCAATGAGGACAAGATTCGTCCTGAATTCGTCGTTTCCACTGAGCCTACCGACGGCGGTATCTATCGCGGTCAGAGGGGACGCATGGAGATCCGCGTAGATGTTAAGGGCGTTTCCTGCCATGGCTCCGCTCCTGAGCGGGGAGACAACGCAATCTACAAGATGGCCGATATCCTTCAGGATGTCCGCGCATTAAACGAAAATGATGCAGCTGATGACAAGGAAGTAAAGGGCCTTGTAAAGATGCTGGATAAAAAATACAACCCTGAGTGGGAGGAGGCTAACTTCCTTGGCCGCGGAACCGTAACCGTTTCCGAGATTTTCTTTACCTCCCCCAGCCGCTGTGCGGTTGCTGACTCCTGCGCCGTATCCCTGGATCGCCGTATGACAGCCGGCGAGACCTGGGAAAGCTGTCTGGATGAGATCCGCGCTCTCCCATCCGTTAAGAAATACGGCGACGACGTAACGGTTTCCATGTATGAGTATTCCCGTCCTTCCTACAAGGGACTGGTATATCCCATCGAATGTTACTTCCCAACCTGGGTCATCCCGAAAGATCACAGGGTAACACAGTCTCTGGAGGAGGCTTATACCAACCTGTTTGGTGAGAACCGTATCGGTGCCAAAGAAACTCTGGAAATGAGAACCGCCCGCCCTCTGACCGACAAATGGACCTTCTCTACCAACGGCGTATCCATCATGGGACGCAACGGCATCCCATGCATCGGCTTTGGCCCGGGCGCCGAGGCTCAGGCACACGCACCCAATGAGAAAACCTGGAAGCAGGATCTGGTTACCTGTGCCGCCGTGTACGCTGCTCTTCCAACCATTTACTGCAAGTAATCCATATGCAATGTGCGAAACAGACTTCTCCCGTTGCCGCACAATATAAGGATTTCTGTCATCCGCAGTCCGGCAGCCCGGATCTGCGGAGGCATTCACTTCACACCCATTCTATCTAAAAATAAAGGAGAACAAAACACATGAAAACATTACAGGATTACATTGATAAGCTGAATTCCTTAAATTTCAAGGAGATGTATGAGAACGACTTCTTCCTGACCTGGGAAAAGACAGACGATGAGTTAGAGGCTGTGTGGACGCTGGCCGACGCTCTGCGTTTCATGAGAGAAAACAACATCTCCACAAAGGTATTTGAGAGCGGCCTGGGCATCTCTTTATTCCGCGACAACTCTACCCGTACCCGTTTCTCCTTTGCTTCCGCCTGCAATCTGCTGGGCTTGGAGGTTCAGGATCTGGACGAGGGCAAATCTCAGATTGCCCACGGCGAGACTGTACGCGAGACAGCCAACATGATCTCCTTCATGGCCGACGTAATCGGTATCCGCGATGATATGTACATCGGTAAGGGAAACGCATATATGCACGAAGTAGTTGACGCTGTTACCCAGGGTCACAAAGACGGCATCCTTGAGCAGAAGCCAACTCTGGTAAACTTACAGTGCGATATTGACCATCCGACTCAGTGTATGGCTGATATGCTGCATATCATCCATGAGTTTGGCGGCGCAGAGAACTTAAAGGGCAAGAAATTAGCCATGACCTGGGCTTACTCTCCTTCCTATGGAAAGCCCTTATCCGTTCCTCAGGGCGTGATCGGCCTGATGACACGCATGGGTATGGAAGTCGTTCTGGCTCATCCCGAAGGCTACGAGGTTATGCCTGAGGTAGAGGATGTTGCAAGAAAGAACGCCGAGAAATCAGGCGGTTCCTTCCGTGTATCCCATGATATGGCTGATGCATTTAAGGATGCCGATATCGTTTATCCAAAGAGCTGGGCTCCATTTGCAGCCATGGAAAAGAGAACCAATCTGTACGCAGAGGGCGATTCCGAGGGAATCAAGGCTCTGGAGAAGGAGCTCTTAGCTCAGAATGCAGAGCACAAAGACTGGTGCTGCACCGAAGAGCTTATGAAAACCACAAAGGACGGAAAGGCTCTGTACCTGCACTGTCTGCCCGCTGACATCAACGATGTAAGCTGCAAGGACGGAGAGGTTGAGGCAAGCGTATTTGACCGCTACCGTGATCCTCTGTACAAGGAGGCAAGCTACAAGCCTTATGTGATCGCAGCTATGATCATGCTTGCCAAGTTCGCTGATCCTGCAGATATCTTAAAGAAGCTGGAGGACAGAGGAACTCCAAGGGTATTCAAATAAACACTTCCAACTATGACTGAGCCGCCGGGCCGGAGCGCGTCTTAATATTGCTTTCTGTCAGACGCAATTTCAGATGAACTCCGTGTCCGGCGCTCTTTTTTTCTCAAAATTGATACGGATTGTCAGCAAAAACAGCCGGCAGCAGAGAAACCGGCGCAAAAGGGGTAAGATCACTATGGAAAATAAAAAGAAAAAACGGATTGTCATCGCCCTGGGCGGAAATGCCCTTGGAAACACACTCCCAGAACAGATGAAGGCTGTTAAGATCACGGCCAAAGCGATCGTGGATCTGATCCAAGAAGGCTGCGAGGTCATCGTAGCCCATGGAAACGGGCCTCAGGTTGGCATGATCAACAACGCCATGGCCGCGTTAAGCCGTGAAGATGCCAACCAGCCCAACACGCCTCTCTCCGTCTGTGTTGCCATGAGCCAGGCTTACATTGGCTATGATCTGCAGAACGCTTTAAGAGAAGAGCTTTATAACCGCGATATCTACGATATCCCGGTAGCTACCATGATCACTCAGGTCAGAGTCGACGCCGATGACCCTGCATTTGAAACGCCTTCCAAGCCAATCGGCCACTTTATGACAAAAGAACAGGCCCAGGCTGCAGAGGAAAAATACGGCTATATCATGAAGGAGGATGCAGGCCGCGGCTACCGTCGTGTGGTTGCCTCTCCCAAACCTGCCGAGATCGTTGAAATCGGTGCCATCCGCTCTCTGGTGAATTCCGGCCAGCTGGTAATCGCCTGCGGCGGAGGCGGTATCCCCGTAACCCGTCAGGGAAACCATTTAAGAGGAGCCAGCGCCGTAATCGATAAGGACTTTGCAAGCGAACTGCTGGCGGAAAATCTGGATGCCGATTTCCTCATTATACTCACCGCCGTGGAAAAGGTTGCCATTCACTTCGGAAAGCCGGAAGAAAAATGGCTGGATGAGCTTGACACGGAGGAAGCGAGAAAATATATTAAAGAGGGACATTTTGCTCCCGGATCCATGCTCCCTAAAGTACAGGCTGCCGTTAAGTTCGCAGAATCCAAGCCGGGACGCACTGCTCTCATTACCCTGCTTGAAAAGGCAAAAGACGGGATCACAGGGAAAACCGGCACACACATCCATTTGGGACAGATCAACTAAATATTTACATATGCGCACACCTGTGCGCCCGGCCCTGCAGCGGTGCACAGGTATATATGAATACGAAATGTCCGCCGGGTCAGCCACCCCCCATCCATACGGTATATACGTTCCGGACATGGGATCCAAGGTATATCTATTCTCAGGTAAAGGAGAAGAAACATATGACTGCACGCAAACAATGCGCGTCCCTGTTTGAACTGGACGGCGCTCCCAAAATGAGTCAGGCCATCCCTCTGGCTTTACAGCACGTAGTTGCAATGATCGTAGGCTGCGTTACTCCTGCGATCATCATTTCCGGCGCAGCCGGGATCGATACGGCAGATCGGGTGCTTTTGATCCAGGCATCTCTGGTGGTATCTGCTCTGTCTACACTTTTACAGCTGTTCCCCATTGGAAGAAAGAACGGCTTTCATCTGGGTTCCGCCCTGCCCGTTATTCTGGGCGTAAGCTTTGCCTATGTACCCAGTATGCAGGCCATTGCCGAAACAAGCGGGATCGCCGCCATTTTAGGGGCGCAGATCGCAGGCGGTATCTGCGCGGTTGTGGTAGGGCTTTCAATCAAAAAAATCCGCAGATTTTTCCCGCCTCTGATCGCAGGAACCGTTGTATTTACCATCGGGCTTTCTCTTTATCCAACCGCTATCAACTATATGGCGGGCGGCACCGGACAGCCCGGCTACGGCTCCTGGCAAAACTGGACCGTGGCTATCTTCACACTGGTCGTTGTGACCGCGCTGAACCATTTCGCAAAAGGATTCTTAAAGCTTGCCTCCATACTGATCGGTATGATCGCAGGCTATATCTTCTCCAGTTTCTTCGGAATGGTAAGCTTTACAAACGTTGCGGAAGCCGGAGTCTTTCAGCTGCCTCAAATCATGCACTTTGGCATTACATTTGAACCATCCGCCTGCGTAGCCATCGGCCTGCTCTTTGTAATCAACTCCGTTCAGGCCATCGGCGATTTTTCTGCCACTACAGCAGGCGGCCTGGATCGTGAGCCAACTACAGGCGAACTTCACGGAGCCATCCTGGGATACGGCGTATCCAATATATTCGGCGCCTTTTTAGGATGTCTCCCCACCGCTACCTACAGCCAGAACGTAGGAATCGTAGCTACCACAAAGGTGGTAAACCGCGTGACCCTGGGACTTTCCGCCCTGATCATCCTGACCGCAGGACTGTTCCCCAAGTTTTCTGCACTCCTTACCACCATTCCTTATGCGGTTCTTGGCGGAGCTACCGTATCTGTATTTGCCTCCATTGCCATGACCGGCATGAAACTTGTCATGACGGAAAACATGAACTACCGCAACACCTCTATCGTTGGGCTTGCAGCCGCTTTGGGAATGGGTGTATCACAGGCCTCCGCTTCACTGGCCGCTTTCCCCGACTGGGTGACTACTATTTTCGGCAAGTCTCCCGTTGTAATCGCTACCTTAGTTGCCGTTTTCTTAAATGTAACCCTTCCCAAGGATAAGACCGCAGAAAAATAGTAACGATTCAAAAATGCACAAACTCCTTTATGCCACATCAATATGCCCCTTTTCGGACCAGACAGGGCTTTCATCTGCCTTTGAGTCCGAAAGGGGGCATATTGCTTTGATACTGCATTTACCGGTGTTTTTAAGGCCAAACCTATCCTCTTGACCGCCGGCCAGCGCGGGTCTCTCAGACAGACTTTCCCTTCTGCACCCAAACGGCCCCCGGATACAGACAACAAAAACAGGAGACCAACTATCTGATCTCCTGTCTGATTCGTGCAGAAGAAGGGAGTCGAACCCTCAAGGTATTACTACCACACGGACCTGAACCGTGCGCGTCTGCCAATTCCGCCACTTCTGCATCTATTATATTTGATTGTGATCCAGACTCATTGGTCTGTCTCAGCAACGTAGATTATTATAACGGACATGGAGAATTTTGTCAACGGTTTTTTTAACTTTTTTACACCCGTTCCACTTTCAGAAATCATCCTGCCTTAACAGATTGGGACGTACCCTCTAATCCAGTTCCTTTAGCAGTTCATACACTCTTTTTCTGGTTAGTTCCATGGCCTTCTGACTGAACGCCATATCCTGCATACTTCCGCCTTCAAATTCTTCTCCCGCAGCCTTTGAAGCAGCTTCTTTTTCTTTAATCCAGGATCGCTCCTGAAGAGTAAGTGCCTTCATATCCTGCGGGGCCTTCAGCTGACCTAACGCGCCCCAAAGCTCGTTTAGAACCGAATCCCACAGACTGTACTGCTCTCTGGATATATCATTTAATTCTAACTGTGTATTGGCTGCCTGCAGCTTCTGATCCAGTTCTTCCATTTTTTCTTCCGCAGAAGCTACCGCTTCCCGTATATTCTCTGCCAGATCTGTTCCCACAAAACCGTACTGATGTGCATCATTGCCAATGGCATAAAAAGAAAGTTTTGTCTCCCCGCACACAAGCCAGCGATTCAGTTCTTCTGACCGCTCCTGCGCCGGCGTTCCAGGCACGTAGAGTGTAACCGTTTCTGTATCCTCCAGTCCATAGGCATCTGTATACTTATAAAGAACCCCATCCTGTACTGCCTCTGTTCCCACCGGGTTCTCATATTCCAGAGATAAAATCTTTGCACTGTATGTATACTCACTGACAGGGCGAAACTCTGCAAGCTGGCCGATAAACACAGACTGATATATAACACCCTTTGGATAGGACTGGCCTGTTTCTCCCATATTGCTGTCCTGATATTCTCCCCAAAAGCCGCCGTCCGGCTGGATTGTAAATTTCGTTTTCCACGCTCCTGCGCCGGAGGAAAATATGAATACAATATTTTTAAGTTCTCCAAAGGACATTGTATCTGCAGCTGCAGAATCATCCTCTGTCACTGCGCTTTCTGCCGCCAGTTCCTGCACCGCCGTTTCATCGGCAGACGCTGCTTTCTATTTCCTGACACAGCCCGCCGCAGCCAGCGCCACTGCCAAAGCGGTACATATTGCCAGCCTGTGAACCTGCAACCTTTTTCTCATCTGCCCCCTTCCTCCTGTTTTGTGTAAATACATGAGATTTTATTTACCTCCCTGACAAAAAGTATACTGTAATTACTGCAAATAAGCCAGGAAAATCTGCTGTTTTCGCAAAAACCCCCCGAAAAACCAGCACGGCCGGTTTTCCGGGAGGTTCATGATTTTTTATCTTTTTCCCTGCAGCCTGCTTACGCTCTCAGCTCAATCCCAAGTTCCTTTAAACCACTTAAAATCTTGTTCATCACAGCCGTTACTTCCTTCTCCTCCAGGGTATGATCCTTGGCGCGGAAGGTAATGGAGTAGGCAACGGACTTGTGGCCTGCCAGCACCTGAGCACCTTCGTAAATATCAAACAGATGGCAGCTTTCTAAGATCTTTCCGCCTCTCTGACTGATCACATCCTCAATCTGTCCTACCAGGATCTTCTTTGGAACTACCATACTGATATCCCTGGTAACAGCCGGGAATTTGGCAATGCCCGTGTATTTCCGATCAAAGGTGGTAAATTCTGTTATGGCAGGCATATCGATCACAGCCACATAAGCCCTGTCGCCGATCTTATAGTTTTGGGCCACTTCAGGGTGTACCTCACCTAAGAATCCTACTGTATGTCCCTCATAAACAATATCTGCTTTTCTGCCGGGATGCAGGTATGGGTGATCCCCGTTCGGATCATAATGAACCTTTTTGTTCATTCCCACCTTATCGAAGAATTCCTCTACCACTCCCTTCATGTCAAAGAAATCTCCGTTTCCGTACATACCAAGAGTAAACTGCATACGCTCATCCGGCAGCTCTGTTAGAGGAAGCGCCTTGGGACGGTATACATTTGCAAGCTCATAGAGGCGAACCTCTTTATTGCGGCGATTATAGTTGGTAGACAGCGATGCCAGCATACCGTTTAACGGCAGTGTTCGCATGATGCTGAAGTCCTCTCCAAGAGGATTGGAAATGGTAATGACCTTTCTTAAGCCGCTCTCCTGAGGAATCAGCAGCTTATCAAATACCCTGGGACTTTCAAAGGAATATGTCATCCCCTGAGAGAAACCGCAAAACTCTGCCGTCTCTCTTGCCAGTTCCTCGATCATCAGCTTATAGGAAAGCTTTCCTGTTGTAGCTTCTCCGGAAGGAAGGGTGGTCGGGATCTTGTCATAACCATAAAATCTTGCCACTTCCTCTGCCAGATCTGCCATGCACAGCACGTCCTGACGCCAGCTGGGAACTACGACCTCCTGCGTATCCTCATCATAGCCGAGATCGATTTTCTTAAAGTATGCAAGCATATCTTCTGCCAAAACGTCTGTGCCAAGCAGTTTATTGATCTTCTCTGGCTCAAACTTTACTCTTGTCTCCCCTCTCTTAACGGGGTAAACATCGATCATGCCGCCAACAACCTCACCGGCTCCCAGCTCCTTAATCAGCTGGCAGGCTCGGTTTACAGCCTCCTCTGCCGTATTGGGATCCAGACCCTTTTCATACTTGCCGGAAGCGTCCGTGCGCAGTCCCAGCTTCTTGGCAGAAAGACGGATATTGGTGCCGTCAAAGCAGGCGCACTCAAACACCATGGCGGAAACATTGTCCGTGATTTTGGAGTTTTCACCGCCCATAATACCGGCGATTCCTACCTGCTTTTCAGCGTCATTGATCATTAAAACTGTGGAATCCAGCTTTCTTTCCTGCCCGTCCAAGGTCTGGAATACATCTTTGTCCCCAGCGCATTTTACCACAATTTCATGACCGGCCAGCTGGTCATAATCAAAAGCGTGCATCGGCTGTCCGTACTCTTCCATCACATAATTGGTAATATCCACAATGTTGTTGATGGGGCGGATGCCGCTGGCAGCCAGGCGGCGCTGCATCCATTCGGGTGAAGGGGCCAGCTTAATGTTCTTTACCATTCTTGCGCAGTAGCGTCTGCACAGATCGGTATTCTCTACGCGTACCTTTAAATAATCGTGAACATCCTCTCCATTGCCTGTCGCCGTAATTACCGGAGGGTGGAAGGACTTGCCGAAGGTCGCGGCCGCCTCTCTTGCGATCCCCACTACGCTGTAGCAGTCCACCCGGTTGGATGTAATCTCATACTCAAATACAACATCCCTTAACCCAAGAATACGGACTGCGTCATCACCGGGAACGCTGTCCTGCGGCAGCAGATAAATACCGCTTTCCGGAGCGTCGGGATACATATTCCGGTCAGCTCCCAGTTCCTCGACGGAGCACATCATACCAAAGGACTCTACGCCTCTTAGTTTGCCTTTTTTGATTTTAATGCCTTCCTCAGGAAGAGGGCCGCCGTCATGGCCTCCGGCTACACGTCCGCCGTCCAGTACCACCGGAACCCTGGCTCCCACAGACTCCTTTGTGATATTTGGAGCACCTGTAACGATCTGAACCGGTTCTGTCTGGCCCACATTTACCTGGCAGACCACCAGCTTGTCTGCGTCAGGATGGCGTTCTACGGAAAGGATCTCTCCTACCACAATCTTTTCCAGGTTTTTATCTAAACAGGTATATCCTTCGACCTTGGTGCCTGTCAGTGTCATGGCGTCTGTATACTGCTGTGCAGTCACATCCAGGTCAGGAACATATGCTTTGATCCATGATAATGCTGTGTTCATGTTGGTTCTCCTTTATGTTTTTTTGTCGAAAAATATTGGGCGCAGGGGCCTGCCCCGCCGCACCTTCTGAAAGACAGGTACTCCCCCGTTTAAGCGCATTCTCCGATGCTTAGCCGGTTAAAACTGCTTAAGGAAGCGAATGTCATTCTCATAGAGCAGACGCATATCGTCGATCTCATATTTTAACAGAGCGATGCGCTCTAAGCCTACGCCGAAGGCAAAGCCCGTATATTCCTGGGGATCAATGCCGCACATTTCAAATACGTGTGGATGCACCATACCGCAGCCTAAGATCTCGATCCAGCCGGAGCCCTTACAGAAACGGCAGCCCTTTCCGCCGCACTTAAAGCAGCTTACATCCATCTCGGCGCTGGGCTCGGTGAATGGAAAATGATGGGGACGGAATTTAACCTTTGTTTCAGCCCCGAACATTTCTTTTGCAAACTCTGCCAAGGTTCCCTTCAGATCAGAGAATGTGATATTTTTGTCGATTACCAGGCCCTCCACCTGATGGAAGGATGGGGAGTGAGTTGCATCCACTTCATCGGAGCGGAATACACGTCCTGGAGAAATCATGCGGATGGGCAGTCTGCCTGTCTCCATGATTCTGGCCTGTACCGGGGAGGTCTGGGTGCGGAGCACGATATCCTTATTGATATAGAAGGTATCCTGTTCATCCTTTGCCGGATGGTTTGGAGGAATGTTTAATTTGGTAAAATTATACTCGTCATACTCTACCTCAGGCCCCTCCACTACCTCATATCCCATACCGACGAAAATACGCTCTACAGCTTCCAGGGCAATGGTATTGGGATGGCTGTGGCCTACGCTGTTCTTCTTTGCCGGAAGGGTTACGTCGATCACCTCGCGCTTTAACTGCTCTTCTCTGGCCTTCTTTGCCAGTGCTGTCTTAGCCTCCTCCAGGCGGCTTTCGATCACGGCCCTGGCCTCATTTACCAGCTGCCCTACCTTGGGACGATCCTCAGGAGCCACATCCTTCATGCTCTTTAAGAGGGTGGTCAGTTCTCCCTTCTTTCCCAGATAAGCGACACGGATGTCATTCAGTTTTTCGAGGCCTTCGGAAACACCAATCTGCTTCAACGCCTCTTCTTTGATCTTCTCTAACTGCTCTTTCATGGCTTCTCCTTTTCATGTTCTCGTTCAAAAATGTACAGCAGGAACACAGTCCCGCCTGCTGTCCGCACAATAAAAAACGCCCCTTCAGTTCACTGAAGGGACGGATCAATATTTCCGCGGTACCACCCTGGTTCCTGTCCGTCCGTATATACGGCACATCCTTTTAAAGGCCTGACAGGCGCTCAAAACGCTTAACGCGCGCTTACGTCACAGGCTATAAAACCGGCAGGTTTCATTCACCCATGCAGCTCCGGTGGGAAATTCAGCTTCCTATGTGAACCCGGGAACGCTTCCAGCCGATGGCCTTCCCTCTCTGTCGGAACATAAGAGCCTACTGTACACTCTCATCGCTTTTAGATATAGAATCTATTGTAAATTCTAGCCGTTTCAGCAGGAAAAGTCAACCCCTATTTTGGATTCCGCCATTTCCTCATTGACCTTCTTACGTTTTCCCGCTATCATAGAAATATCCCCCGGCGCACCTGCATCCTGCAAAATCATCACTGTCGGAGGATGCCTTTATCCAAAACGGATTCAAATCCCGCACCAGAGAAAGGATTCACAACCTATGAAATACACCTGCACCATCCCCTGCTTTGATCTGGAACAGACTGCCCTTTCCGGCCAGTGTTTCCGAATGATGCCCGGAAATGAACCGGGACTCTGGAACGTGATCAGCCGCGGAAAGTTTCTTTCTGTCCGCCAGGAAAATACATCTTTCACCTTTGAATGCAGCGAGGATACTCTAAGCGGCTGGCATTCCTATTTTGACCTGTCCGCGGACTATCAGGCCATGATCGATTCCATTGACCCGGAGGATACATATCTTGCCGCGGCCGCCCAGGCCGGAAAGGGGATCCGCATCCTGCGCCAGGATCCCTGGGAAATGATCATTACCTTTGTGATCTCCCAGCAAAAGACCATCCCTGCGATTCGTTCCCTTGTAGAAGCCCTGTGCCGCGGCTATGGAACGCCCCTCTCCGCCGTTTCAGAGTTTTCGCCTTCCCTGACTGAAAGCGGCCCACTCCCCTTTGCTTTTCCAACTCCCGAACAGCTGTGCCGCGCCTCCTTAGACGACCTGCTGGCCTTAAAGCTAGGCTACCGCGCCAAATATATCCACCGGCTCTGTAGAGATGCCGCCAGCGGTAATCTGGATCTGGATCATCTGAATGTTCTGGACTACCGGGAGGCCATGGAATATCTCACCGGATTCTACGGCATCGGAAAGAAGGTCGCAAACTGCATCTGCCTTTTCGGCCTTCACCATATTGAGGCATTTCCTGTGGATACCTGGATCCAGAAAATCCTCATGGAGCACTATTTTGACAAAGAAAAATACCTGACCATCCCCAAAAGCCAGCTCTTCGACCATATAATCCAGGATGGTTTCGGCCGCTATGAGGGCTACGCCGGAGTAATGCAGCAATATATCTTCCATTACGAAAGAAACGTCCTTGGAGCAAACAAATAAGCACCCCCCTGTCTGCTGATGATATCCCTACGTTTGTCCGGCAGCCCGGTCTCCCTGGTATCTCCAGCGAACCCCGTAGTCATTCATGCAGCGTTTCAGACCCTCCAGCGTATCTCCCAGCTGTAGTCCACAGGAGGTCATCTTCTCTGTGTCAATGGTCAGGTTTCTGGGAAGAGCCCCAAAGCGGTTCCTGTCTGCCTTTACCTCCGCCAGAATCCCTGTTTCCGCAGCTGCCGCCTGAGCAAAAATCCCTGCGGTCTCGTATGCGTTTCTCCGGTTCGTGCTTCCGAAATTATAAATGCCTCCCGGAAGCTCCATTACACGCTCCATAGACCGAATCACATCCCACACATAGGTGATTCCCCGATAGTCGTTCACCGGGCTTAAAACGGGCGTTCCCCTGTCTGCCGCCTCAAACAGCTGGCCCAACAGACCGGTTCCCGGCGTTCTTCCCTGCGCCGGATGATCATACATCCAGGTCAGCCGGAGACATACGGCCTCCTTTGCCAGGAGTAAGGCTGCCTCCTCCGCCCGGCGTTTGTCCTTTCCATATACATTTACCGGCTTTACACGGTCTGACTCCTTATTCGGCTCCATAGAATCCGTCCCCGTATAGACCTGGTCCGAACTCATAAAGATCAGCCGGCTTGCGTTCTCCCGGCAGGCCCTCGCTATATTTTCCGTTCCCTGAACGTTGATCCGGCCTGAAGCTCTCGGATCCTGCTCACACTGCCATGTATTGGAAAGCCCGGCGCAATGAAACACTGTTTCCGGCCCGATTGCCCTAAAAAATGCAGATACCGCCAACGCATCTGTAATATCCAGTTCCTCGTGGGTAACAGACACCGTCTCAAAGCCGGCCTTCCCCTCAAAATATTCCGCAAGTCTCGATCCCAGAAATCCTCCTGAGCCCGTGATCAGAATTCGCTTTTTCATGGTGTTTCTACAGCCTTTCTACCGCATACTCCTCCCGGAATATGCCTATACAATGATATCATTATACCCTCTCTCCCACTCATAATCTTTGCGATTTTCTTAATTTTTGGCTAAAATTCAGGACAGCTCAAAAACAGAGGCAGACACCTTTCGGATGAGACTTATAAAAATCAAAAAAAGACCGCCCTTCCCTCCCCTCTTTCACATATCAGGTTCGGCCAAGGCAGTCTCCCTCTTATTTCCCTGCGGATTTACACGCTAATCTGCTGACCTGTCTAACAGGCAGGCCTTCATCCCGGCACGCTCATCCGCCTTATCTTCATTTCTCAAAAAAATCCTTAAGCCCCTTCTTCTTGGGCTTTGCCTCCTCCGGCGCTGTTCCGTTCATAGCCTCATCAAACCTTCTGAGAGCCTCCTTCTGCGCCTGATTCATCCGTTCCGGCACCTGAACCACTAAAGTTACATAATGGTCGCCTCTCATGCTGCGGTTTCTAAGAGAAGGCACTCCCTTGCCTTTCAGTCTTACCTTCGTATCCGTCTGCGTACCGGGACGAACTTCATACTCTACTTCCCCGTCCACTGTCTTGATACGGATCGTTCCGCCCAGAGCCGCTCTTGCAAAGGAAATCGGCACTGTGGAATAAATACTGGTATCCTGACGCTTAAAGATCGGATGCTGGGAAACTACAGCCTCCACCAGAAGGTCGCCCCTCTCACCGCCATTCGTTCCCGGCTCTCCGCCTCCGGCCATACGAACGCACTGTCCATTGTCAATGCCGGCCGGAATCGACACCTTAAACTTCTTACGCACCGTCTTATATCCCGTGCCATAACAATCCGGACACTTCTCCTTGATCACCTTTCCAGTACCGCCGCACTCAGGACAGGTCTGCACATTCTGTACCTGACCAAAGAACGACTGCTGGGTATACATAATCTTGCCCTTGCCATTACATTTCGTACAGGTCTGAGGAGAGGTTCCCGCCTTTGCCCCGGAACCGTTGCAGCTTGTACAGGTCTCCTTAAAGTTGATCTCAATCTCCTTCTCGCAGCCAAACACCGCTTCCTCAAAGGTAATCCTCACTGCTGTACGGACATTTGCGCCTCTCTGAGGGCCGCTCCTTCCTCTTGCCGACCGGCCGCCGCCAAAAATATCTCCGAAAATGTCTCCGAAAATATCTCCCATATCCTGGCCGCCAAAATCAAACCCGCCAAATCCGCCAAAACCTCCGGCTCCTCCGCCTCCCTGTTCAAAGGCAGCATGGCCGAACTGGTCGTACTGCTGGCGCTTCTGGGGATCGCTGAGCACACTGTATGCCTCAGAGGCCTCCTTAAATTTAGCCTCTGCCTCTTTATCGCCTGGATTCGCATCGGGATGATACTTTTTGGCAAGCTTTCTGTACGCCTTTTTCAGGGCATCATCATCTGCGTCCTTTGAAACGCCCAGAACTTCATAGTAATCTCTCTTACTTTCTGCCATGTTGTTTACCTCTTACTATATCAGCACGTTTTTCTTTACTTTCAGCAATTCCCAAACAGACCTTTAGGTCCGGCCAGGGGACATCTTTCCCAATGGACCGAACCTCTGGCCTTACAGGTTTAAACGAGTCCCGGCGTATTCCCCCGCCCCGCTCGTTGTTTTTTGTAAATAAAGGGTTCCCGCCCTGTTACAGGCGGGAATCCATATTTCTTTAAACTTCCTTAAAATCAGCGTCTACTACGTCATCATCCGGTCTTGAACCGCCTGCCGCACCGCCCATATCAGGGCCTGCACCTGCTCCTGCCTGCTGTGTCTGCTCATAAACCTTTGCAAACAGCTTCTGAGCGCTGTTCATCAGTTTCTCCTTGCCAGCCTTGATATCTTCCACCTGAGCATCAGTCATCTGGTCTACCGGAGCCCGGTTAATCGCTTCCTTGAGTGCATTTAAGTCAGCCTCTACCTCGGACTTGTCATTAGCATCGATCTTATCGCCAACCTCTTCCAGAGCCTTTTCTGTCTGGAATACCATAGAATCCGCGTCATTTCTCGCATCAATGGCTTCCTTGCGTTTCTTATCCTGAGCCTCATACTCAGCCGCTTCCTTCACTGCTTTATCAATATCAGCGTCAGACATATTGGAGCCGGAAGTGATAGTGATATGTTGCTCTTTTCCGGTTCCCAGATCCTTTGCAGATACATTTACAATGCCGTTGGCATCAATATCAAATGTAACTTCGATCTGAGGGATACCTCTTCTTGCCGGCGGAATTCCATCCAGACGGAACTGACCAAGTGTCTTGTTGTCTCTTGCAAACTGACGCTCGCCCTGTACCACATGGATATCAACTGCCGTCTGATTGTCAGCTGCTGTAGAGAAGATCTGGCTCTTCTTAGTCGGGATCGTTGTATTTCTCTCGATCAGTCTGGTCGCTACGCCGCCCATAGTCTCAATAGACAGAGACAGCGGAGTTACGTCCAGAAGAAGGATATCTCCTGCTCCTGCATCGCCTGCCAGCTTGCCGCCCTGGATAGCTGCGCCGATGGCTACGCACTCATCTGGATTCAGAGATTTGCTTGGTTCCTTTCCTGTAATCTGCTTTACCTTATCCTGTGCGGAGATCATACGGGTAGAACCGCCTACTAACAGTACCTTGCCAAGCTCTGAAGCAGTGATGCCTGCATCCTTTAACGCATTCTGTACCGGAATTGCGGTGCGCTCGATGAGGTCATGAGTCAGCTCGTCAAACTTCGCTCTGGTCAGGTTCATATCCAGATGCTTTGGTCCCTCTGCAGTCGCTGTGATGAACGGAAGGTTGATGTTTGTGGTGGTGGCGGTAGACAGTTCCTTCTTTGCCTTTTCCGCTGCCTCCTTCAGTCTCTGAAGAGCCATCTTGTCAGCGGAAAGATCTACGCCCTCTGCCTTCTTAAACTCATCGATCATCCAGTTTGTGATGGCATTGTCAAAATCATCGCCGCCAAGGCGTGTATCGCCGTTGGTAGAGAGAACTTCGATTACGCCGTCACCGATTTCGATGATGGAAACATCGAAGGTACCGCCGCCAAGGTCGTATACCATGATTTTCTGCTCTTTCTCATTGTCAAGGCCGTAAGCCAGTGCAGCAGCAGTCGGCTCGTTGATAATACGCTTTACGTCCAGACCGGCAATCTTTCCTGCATCCTTGGTTGCCTGACGCTGTGCGTCATTAAAGTAAGCGGGAACTGTGATAACTGCCTCAGAAACCGTCTCACCCAGATAGCTCTCTGCGTCTGCCTTCAGTTTCTGAAGGATCATTGCGGAGATCTCCTGAGGTGTATACTTCTTTCCGTCAATGTCTACCTTGTAATCTGTACCCATATGGCGCTTAATGGAAGAAATGGTGCGGTCTGCATTTGTAACAGCCTGACGCTTTGCAGGCTCGCCTACCAGTCTCTCTCCTGTCTTTGTAAATGCCACGATGGATGGAGTTGTTCTTACTCCTTCTGCGTTGGCGATAACGGTTGGCTTTCCGCCTTCCATAACGGCCACACAGCTATTTGTTGTACCTAAGTCGATACCAATAATCTTGCCCATAGTGATTTCCTCCTAATTTGATCTATATAGAATGATTATTCTCCTAACCAAAGCCAAATATCAGTTTGCTACCTTGACCATACTGTGCCTTACTACACTGTCACGGTACATATATCCCTTCTGAAGCTCCTCAGCCACAATGTTCTCTCCCAGACTTTCATCCTCAATGTGCATTACCGCATTGTGAAAATTGGGATCAAACGCATTGCCGGCCGCCTCGATCGGCTTTACTCCGGCCTCCTCAAAGACCTTTTGAAGCTGCCTGTAGATCTTTTCCATTCCCTCAGCAATCGGATCCTCCTTCTTGTCCTCAGGAATTACCGCCAGGCCTCTCTCAAAATTGTCCATCACCGGAAGCATACGCTCGATGATATCCCTTGCACCCATCTCATACATGGTGGATTTTTCTTTTTCCGTTCTCTTGCGGAAATTCTCAAATTCAGCCATCTGGCGTTTCACGCGGTCGGTCAGTTCCTCGATCTTCTCATCTTTGGGATCCTTCTTTTTCTTAAAGAAGCCTCCCTTTGACTCCTTTTGAGACGTTTCCTCTGCCTCTGTCTCCTGAGTATCGGTCTCAGCCGCCGTTTCCTCTGTTTCCCCGGCTTTCATTTCCTCTGTCTCAGGAATGTCCTTTACATCTTCCTTCTTGATATCTTCACTCACTGCTTATCACCTTTCATCCTTTTTAAATGCTGCATCCAGCTGGCTCATCAGATTTCTTAACGTCCCAAGAACCTTTTCATAATCCATTCGCTTGGGGCCGATGATGCCCACTGTTCCCCGAAGGCCCCCTCCCAGATCATAGTTGGCAGTTACAACACTGCAGTCCTTCATGGACTGTACCGGGGTCTCATCGCCGATATAGACCTGAATCCCCGTGTCGTCACTGCTTTCTCCATTGATCTCAGAGACAAACTCCTGAAGCACTTCCTTATGTTCCAAAGTACCAATCAGCTTGCTGGCCTTATCGCCCTCAGAGAGCTCCGGGTACCGGAAAATATTCGTAGCCCCGCTGGTATAGATCTGAAGATCTTCCCCACCGGCCTTGATAGCCTCTGCCACCTCATTTAAAACCAGTTCCACCACCTGGCTGTGGATGCCTGCATCCCCTTTCAGCCGGCTGATGATATCCAGATTGATCTCTTCAATGGTCAGCCCGTTTAAGCTGCTGTTTAACAGGATGTTCAGATTCAGCAGTTCCTGCTCTCCCAGTTCCTCTTCAATATCGATCATGGTATTCTTAACGATATTGCCTTCCACCACCACAACGACCAAAAGCTTATGCTCCTCTACTTTGAAGAGCTGAATGAACTTCAGCTTCGTCTTATGGTAGCTGGGCCCGCTGATCATAGCCGCATACTTGGTGTTGGCTGCCAGAACCTGGGCCATCTTCTTAAGGACCAGTTCCAGCTTATCAACCTTCTGAACCATCATATCCTTAAGCTCTGTGACCTCATTGTCCTTTTCCTGCATGATCTGGTCTACATAGAACCGGTACCCCTTATCGGAAGGGATACGTCCCGCGGAAGTATGCGGCTGTATAATATAGCCCATCTCTTCCAGATCTGACATCTCATTGCGGATGGTGGCGGAACTTAATTTTAACTCTGAATACTTGGAAATAGTTCTGGAGCCAACCGGCTCGCCTGTTTCCAGGTAGGTTTTGATGATCGCCTTTAATATGGTGACCTTCCGGCCATCCAGCTGCGTATCCATCAGTTCCTGTCACCTTCCTTTCTTTCGATTATTAGCACTCGTTAATGTGGAGTGCTAACATCTACATTCCATAATATATTCCTTTCCGCGGATTTTGTCAAGGGATTTTTTATTATTTTCCTTAAATTGCCCGATTCGTCCGTTTTTATAACCCCTCCGTTTTCAGATTCTATTTCTGAAGTTTTATCTGCCGCCCTGAGCCTTGCTAATTGTAATATATGTAATACTCTCTTCACTTTTTAGCTTGACTTTTAACAAATCTGTAATATAATGAAAGCAGTCTGACACAGGCATAACTACCTAGACTATATTTTCGCAACATTACATCAGGAGGCAGCTATATGTATAAGTGGAAGATAACTTTTCTTACAGCCGCAGCGGCGTTTGCACTGCTTTATTCCTTTCCTGCTTTGGCCCAGGAAAATGACGGTTCCTTTGTAAATGCAGCATCCAATATACAGGCAGTCGACGGTCCGGTTGTAGAAGCAATTCCGGGCCCCGGCGTTTCTCAAGAGGTTTCTCTGGGTATTTTTAAAATCACCGGCTATTGCAGCTGTGACATCTGCAGTGCAGGACATGAACTCACCTATTCTGGTACTGTTCCCAAGGCCAATCACACGATTGCTGCTGATCTCACCCTTTTTCCTGTCGGAACCCGGCTGCGGATCAATGATATCATCTATACTGTTGAAGATAAGGGGTCTTCCGTAAAGGGAAATACCCTTGATATTTACTACGACACCCATGAGGAGGCGCTTGCGAACGGTGTCTATGATGCAGAGGTGTTTCTCGTACAGTAATCTGTATACTCTTATATACACAAACATATATCCCATGCGCAAATGAGAAGCCGAATGGCCTTTTAAAAGGCCATTCAGCTTCTTTTCTTTTTCTTGACATCTGAAAAAAATATGGTAAAATATCCCTTACCGTTCATATATTGCAAAAGTATTACATATATTATTATTGTGTTACGATTTAATCACAAATATGAACAATCGTGTGCTCCCGGAGATTCTGTTTTGGACACACCGCAAATGGAGGTTATACTGTGAAAGAAAGTAGAGGACAGCCAATAAATGGCGCACTTTAATAAGCTGTCTAATGGCAGCG
>OASY01000712.1_pt1 | contig 19658 bp, 19 predicted proteins | sample 1501231 | NCBI WGS metagenome assembly OASY01 (sample SAMEA2579917, study PRJEB22360) | human gut metagenome | biome: human gut; feature: human-associated habitat; material: faeces | place: Denmark | collected 2008/2010 | reverse complement strand
ACACGGGCATGACCGTGGAGCAGGAAGCACTGCTCTTTGCCGAGCAGAACGGCTTTTCTGCGCCGCTGACTGCTGGCATCAAGCTCCGTGCCAAGGTGGTGGGCGGCGATGCCATCTCCAAAGCCTTTCTCGCAGCCACAAACCGGGTGGGATTGAGCCTCAATTATGACAGCCAGCAGCTGACCGATTACCGCATCGGCTGCGTTGGTACGGCTTTCCGGCTCTACAAGCAGATGGGCGAACCGCTCTACTGTGAAACGATGCGGCTGATCGTGGCAGCATGGGAGGGCAAGCCCGATTCGTTCCGGGCATCTGTTCTGAAAGGCATGATGCACTTTGTGGAGCTGTACCACGGCGAGTTCAGTGAAGAACGGCTGCTCCGTGCGCTGCGCAGCATCCATCCGGTCGATATCTACCGCATCGGACAGGACGACCCCGCAAAGCTGCGCGGATGGAAAAAGTACGTTTTCCCCATCTACACCACCTACAATGGCAAGTGCAGAAAAGACGCACTGCCGATGAAATTCTGATATTTTCAGGCATACCTCCCATATATACAAGGGGCATCCGCAAACCGCAGATGCCCCTTGTTACATATCAAAGCGCAATATATAGCGTTCTTGTATTCATTCAACACAACATATAGAGAAAAGAGGTATTCTATGCGCTCTCAGTTCACTTCGTATGAGCAGCTTCCCATCACCCTGACAGCCGATCATGTCGCTGCTGCGCTGGGCATCTCCCGCGCCAACGCTTACATCCTGCTCCGTTCGGACGGCTTTCCCACGCTCCACATCGGTAAGCGGATGGTCGTTCCCAAAGACCGCTTTCTTCAGTGGATCACGGATAGCGTAAATGGATGATCTGACATCCTTGATTCAAGAGGTCGCTTTATTTATACTGATTCACGAAACGACTTGACATCAGGAAGGAGGCAATATGCCAAGCAAACGTTCACACGGCGAGGGTACGCTTCGCCACCGCAGCGATGGTCGCTGGGAATTACGTATGATGGACGGCTACCAGAAAGATGGTTCGCCGCGCTTCAAGACCTTCTATGGCAAAACCCAGAAGGAGGTCAAACTCAAACTGAAAGAGTATCAGGATGCGCTTATCAGCGGTATCCAGCTGGACACGATCCTGTACTTTGAGGATTGGGCCGATACATGGTTCGAGGGTCACAGGGATAATATCGCTCCCACGACACAGGAAAGCTACAAATACTGCCTGAAAATGCTCAAAGAGGGATTTTATCATCGCCCTTTGACCGTCATACGCCCCATCGACATTGAAAACTTCCTGAAAGGGATGCGGCGCGATGGCCGCTCGGATTCTTACATCAGCAAGGCACGAGGGATGCTCTACCAGATCTTTCAAAAGGCAGAAGCCAATGACCTTGTGCGCCGCAACCCGGTCCGGCTTGCTGAAAAGATGCGGGCATCCGGCACCGCAAAACGCAAGGAAGCCTTTACCACAGCGGAAGTCGCACACCTGATGAAGGTGCTGCCCGATGACCGCATGGGCTTGAGCATCCGGCTTTTGCTCGGCACTGGAATGAGAATGCAGGAACTTCTGGCTTTGGAGCCGCAGTTTATTGAAGAAGATGGCTCTGTCATTCACATCCGGCAGGCAGTAAAGGTCGTAAAAGGTACGGTCAGCATCGGCAGTCCGAAATCCAAAGACAGTATCCGGGATATTCCGGTGCCGCTGAATGTCCGCCCGTGTGCCATCAAGCTGCGGGATACTACCGACCAGTTCATCTGGGAAAGCCCCAAGACCGGCTTGCCCTGCAACCCCACCCATTTCCGGGATGTGTTCCGCAAATCTCTGGAAGAAGCGGGCGATGTCCGCTTGCTCACACCGCACAGCTGCCGCCACACCTATGTGTCGCAGATGCAGGCGTTGGGCGTGGATATCCAGACCATCCAGAGCATCGTAGGCCATGCCGACACCGAGATGACTGAGCATTATCTCCATGTTCAGGAATCCATTCGGCAAAGTGCGATCCAGTTGTTCAGCGAGGCGTTTTCGGCCTGAAAATTGGACGGAACGGCACTAATTAGACCAGATAAAATCGTTGGCATTGTGGTCAAAATTGTGGTCAAACCCAGATGAGGTCAGCCCACAAACAAAAAAATCCAACGATTTCTAACGTGAAATCGTTGGATTTATGGTCCAGCAGAGCTGGACAAATCCGAACTTTTTTCCTCCGCCGAATCAGCGGTCAAAGTGTCCTCAAAACGGACGGTTTGGGTGCCATCCTTGTAGTTGAACGTAATCAGCATCCGGTCATCGTACAGGAAAATGGCATTGACAAAAATTTCAATCAATGCTTTGCGTTGCTTTTTCTGCGAAATATCGAACTTTCTGAATTTCATCAGCCAGAACCGGATGAAATCCTCATTGAAGCTGGGCTTCTTCAATTTTTCATCTGCGATTTTTGCAGTCAGCTCATCTTTCTGGCTTTCCAGCGCTTCCAGACGCTCTTTCGTTGTCCGGGTGTACAAGCCGTCCTCGATCGCCTTCATCAGGTTGTCCAGCTTTTTGTTGACCTCTCGCAGTTGCTTTTCCAGCAGCGGGATCGTTGTGTTCTCCTGATTCTGGACATCCATGACCAATTGAAGGATCTTGTCGATCACCGCATCGTCCTGAATCAGCTTCATGGTCTCCCGGACGATCAGATCTTCCAGCCAGTCCTTCTGTACGGTCTTTTTGTTGCAGCCCCTGCGCCGCTTGACGTTGGCGCATTTATAATAATAGTAGGTGCGTCCGGTTGCACTGGTTCCGCTTTCACCGAACATCAGCGCACCACACTTGCCGCAGAACAGCTTGGTGGTCAGCAGATATTCCTCGTCTGCCTTGCCACAGGCAGGGGCACGTTTGTTCTTATCCAAACGCTTCTGCACCCGGTCAAACAGGTCTTTCGGAACAATAACCGGAATTGCATCCGGCACAACGATATCCCGGAAAGACAGTTCGCCAATGTACCGGCGGTTCTTCAACATGGTGTTCACGCTGCTGTGGGTCATTCTACCGCCCAGCATATTGCGGACACCCTTGTCATTGAGAAAGTTTACGATTTCCACCATTTTATCGCCGTTGTCATACCGCTGAAAGGCTTCCAGTACCAGCGGAGCGGTCAGCGGGTCAAGATGATAGAACTTGTCCTCGTCGATTTTGTAGCCGATGGTTCCCGTACCGCCGGTGCACTTCCCTTTTAGAGCATTCTCGGTCTGACCACGAATCACCTTTTCAGACAGCTCTGCGGAATAGTATTCCGCCATACCTTCCAGAAGGGTTTCCACCAGAATGCCCTGTGAGCCCTCAGCTATGGGTTCCATAACGGAAATCAGATGGACACCGTTCTTTTTCAGGATCATCTTGTAGTTTGCGCTATCAAAACGATTCCGGGCAAAGCGGTCAAATTTCCAGACGAGAACAACGTCAAACAGTTTTTTACCGCTGTCTTTGATCATCTGCTGGAACTCCGGGCGATTGTCCGTTTTGGCCGAGAATGCACGGTCAATGTAGTGTTTGATGACCGTGATGCCGTTCTTTTCGGCGTAGGCAGTGCATTCCCGAATCTGCCCTTCGATGGATTCTTCACGCTGGTTGTCGGAGGAGTAACGAGCATAGATAACAGCAGTCATAGATTCACCTCCCTTTTAACGTGCCGCCTGATAGCTTTTCGCATACTTGTAGATTTGTCGTGCGCAGTCGAGGCTCATTTTGCTGGAATCATTGTGCTTGAGCCACGCATTCACATTGCCGGGATTCAGCTTCAAGTCCGTATAAAGACGATAGTTTGTCAGTTTCTTTTTCTGTTGAAGCTCTACTACCCGGCGATGGATCAACTCTTTCGTATCATTATCGGCAAGAACAGCATCCCGGACGGAACAATAGCTTCGCCAGACTTTCAAATAGCCTTCCGGCAATTCCAACGACTGGTTTTCCAGAAGCAGCAGCATTTGCGTCAGCGAATAGCGATTGGAAAGCTGCTCATACTCCGCAGCAACAGCGCTGTTTACGGTATAGCGAAGTAGAAGATCAACTTTATCAAAGGCCAGCGCATAGAGATATAGCGGCTCTTTCAGCCGGGGGTTATCCTGCAAACAGTCCGCCAATTTGTGAATGCTGGCAGTCTGACTGCCAGAAAGTTCTGCCACATACTGCTTCAAAAAGCCCTCAAAGGTCAGCTTTCTCACGGTCTCCACCTCTCCACATATTCCTGATATCGGATATAGAAGTCCCGATAACGCCACTCATTCAGGATGCTGGCTTTCAGCTCATCCTCATCGGTTGCAAGGTGTTCCAGCAAATTCCAGTCCAAAGAGTTCCGCACAGCTTCGCCCTCTACGTCTGCCTTGTCAGTATCCCGGAACGAGCAGAGCTTTGCAATCACCAAATCCTCCAGACTGGGTGTGTAGAACTGTACCTTTGTTCCACCAAAGGGCAGCGGCTGGAGCCGGTCTTGGAAGTTATACGGGAAATTGTCGATGTAAGCTTCCACATCGGTGTTGATGTCGTACTTGCCGAGCAAGCTATACAGTTCTTTCGGAACACTCAAGGCATCAATGTCATGAGTAGCGCGGGTCAGTTTGCCCAGCAAAATAAACGCACTGCCGCCTACGATCACCATCTGATAGCGGTCGTTATTGTCGATCATCAGGTCCGCGTCTTCGTCCAACCGTTCCAGCCGCTTGCGGAGGTCATCTAAGATCATCTTTCCCATAAAACAGCCTTTCTTATTTTCAATAATAGTATTTTCTAAAACCATTTTACGAGAAAGACAGCTTATTGTCAAGAGCCAACCGCAAAGCTTACACAGATTTTTCTATGGAGTTAACCAAGAAAACAAAAACGAGCCATAAAAACAAAATATTGCAAAAGAAGATTCCATACGCAGCCGCAGAACCTATGCGTGCAATTATTACCGGGACGTTGTATATCGCTGGAATCTTATATAAACAGCTTACTATAACAGTTGTGATACCCAATTTTCCCGCGTGCCTAAAGTAGTCAAGAAGCGTTCCTAACAATGTATTTGATGGCCGTTTTTTATCTGTTATCTGTTTCAGTTCCTTTGCATATGGACTCCCAAGCAGAGCTGATGCAGCAGCAATATATACACCTACGGCTATTGATACTAGCGTAGTTGCCGTGTCTGCCATACTATCAAAATTCCAATTCAATAAGTAGGCTATTACTGAAACTGTTATAAAGCACCCTATCAGAAATATTTTATGCTCCTTATCCACCACTGTCACCTCAGTTTTGCAAGCAGCAGTTCCCTTACTTCATCAGGTTCAAAATGCTCATTTTCATCTTTTGTTGGTTGAATTAAAAAATGTTTTAGAACAGACGAAAAATCAAATGTTTGCTCTATACCACTTTCATCACATCCGATTATAACAACATCTTCAAATTCTTCACGATGCCGACAAATACGATCTACTAGACCTTTTCCTCCTCCATGTATTGGAAGGTCTCCATACGATATTTTTAGTTGAAGCTTGCTTGGCAAGTCCTGTCCCCAGATGTTACCAACTTGAGAAAACAGTGTTCCTCCGCGGCTGAATACATTATCCACTTGCGTATATTGAAATCCACGAATAGTTTTAATGTTCTTACAAAAATCATCTAATGATGTATAAATATTACTTATCCTAAATTCCTTTTGTAGGGTGTCACTTAAATATTGTTCAACAAATCCCTTCTTATTGTAGTCATTCATATAAAGAAAATGTTTCTGTGCATCATAACACGCAAAAAATTGTTGTCTCGGTTCAACCTGTTCTTTTGAACGTGGATTCGGCATCTTCTCACCTGTTTTTTTATTTATGACATAGTCTCTAAAGCGTACCGCATCATCGTAGTCAGATGCCATCCAGAAAAATCTTTCTTCTATAATATCCATATCAATAGAATATAAATACTTCTGCTTTTGCGGCCGAAATATATGATTTCCTTTTGCAACAACATCTTTCATATCTTCCAATGATGCCTCACGAATGCCATCAACTCGAAGAAGAAAATTACAAAACTTCATTTGTTCATCCTCTTTTTTATGCCATCATCTTATCCGTCCACATCTCACACTGGCTAATGACCGTGCTGATTGCTGTATCATAATCCTCCGGTGGATACTTATATTTTTTCAGCAAATGCTTCACCATCTTACGCATACTCGCACGGGCAGTTTCTTTTTTCTGCCAATCTATTGTCCGATTTTTGCGCAGCATTTCCGTAAGCTCTCTGGTTAAGTCGATCAGTTCATTGTTTTGGTAGAAATCCTTGATGTTTTCTGGCTTTGTCAGAGCATCGTAAAAAGCCAGTTCCTCCTGCGTCAAACCCAGCTTTTTACCGTTGTTATACAGTTCTGTAATCTCCTGTGCCGTTTTCAGAAGTTCCTTGATAACCTCCTCGTTTGTAATCAGGCCGTTATAGTAAGAGTTCATCAACTGCGTAATCTTTTCTGAAAACTTCTGAGACTGCACAACATTTGTCCGTTTATACAGTGAAACTTGCTCTGCCATAAGTTTTTTCAAAATTTCTACGGCAATGTTCTTTTCTTTCATTTTTGAAATTTCATCCAACACCGCTGGGTCAAACAGGCTGATATTTTCATCTGCCTTCTTACTGTCAAACAAACTGATAACACCTTGACTCTGGATACTTGCTTTCAGCAGTTCATTGATTTGAGCATTGATTTCTTTCAAAGAAAGTGTCTTGCCGCCACTCCCACCATAGGTGATCTTCACCACCGTAGAACGGACTGCTTCCATATAGGCCGCTTCGTGTCTCTCCCGCTCCGTGGTCATGCTGGAACACAGCGAATGCGACTGTTTCAGCAACAGAGCTTCTCGCAGGAACAGATCTTTGCGCTTGGGTGCTTTTGCGTCCAGAACAAAGTTTACGCCGCCAGTGACCAGCTTTGCCATCATCAACGGAGAACCGCCAATAAATCCGCTGAAATCAAAGCCGTGCAACAAATCTTTGCACACCTGAAGTTTTTCCTGAAACTTCGGATATGCAACTTTGGCAATGTCCATATCACCATATCGGGACTGGTCACGCTTGGTATACTCCTTCATAGCAGCTTTGAGGGCAGATGCAATGCCAACGTAATCTACAATCAAGCCGCCCTCTTTGTCCTTAAACACACGGTTGACACGCGCAATGGCCTGCATCAGATTGTATCCGTGCATTGGCTTGTAAACATACATCGTAGCCAGTGAAGGCACATCAAAACCTGTCAGCCACATATCCACAACAATGGCAATCTTCATCGGGTCATCGTTGTCTTTGAATTTCCGGGCAAGTTCTTCTTTGTGAGATTTTGTACCGATGATTTCTTTCCATTCCTCCGGGTCATTGTTGCCACCCGTCATAACTACGCCGATTTTTTCGTTCCATGTCGGGCGCAGCTCCAGCAGTTTTCGATAAATCTTCATCGCAATCGGGCGCGAATACGCCACGATCATCGCCTTGCCCGTCAAAAGATTAGCGCGGTACTTTTCGTAATGGTTGACAATATCTTCGCACAGGGATTGAATGGTAGAATCTGCCCCCAGCACACTCTCCATCTGCCCCAACATCTTTTTGCTTTTTTCAATTGTTGCAGCGTCCGATTGCTGTTCCAGCGCATCGTAGGTCGCATCAATCAAGGCCAGCGTATTTTGGTCAAGGTGGAGTTTGATAACGCGGCTCTCATAGTAAACCGGACGCGTTGCACCATCTTCCACAGCCTGTGTCATATCATAAATATCGATATAATCGCCAAAAACTTCACGCGTATTTCTATCTTTTGCCGAAATAGGTGTTCCTGTAAAGCCTATGTAAGTTGCATTCGGCAGGGCATCATGGATGATTCGGGCATTTCCAATCACTGTATGTGCTTCTTTTTCACCCTGTTCATTTTCTTTGATGACAATTTTCTCATCAAAACCATATTGTCCGCGATGGGCTTCATCGGCCATCACCACAATATTCCGCCGTTCGGAGAGCGGCTTCTCGCCACGCTCGAACTTGAACATCGTGGTGAAGATGATGCCGTTTGCTTCTCGGCCATCCAGCAGCTTGCTTAGATTGTCCTTGCTGATTGCCTGTACAGGTGTCTGACGCAGGAAAGGTGCGCACTTGGCAAACTGCGTGTAAAGCTGGTCATCAAGATCAATGCGGTCAGTCATCACAACGATGGTGGGGCTATCCAAAGCTTCTTGCAGCAAATGGGCATAGAATACCATCGACAGTGATTTTCCGCTACCCTGCGTATGCCAGAACACACCACCCTTGCCATCCGTTTTAGTGGCAATCTTGGCCTTTTCGATAGCTTTTCGCACTGCAAAATACTGGTGGTACCCAGCCAAAATTTTAATCGGCTTCTGCCCATCACCGGAAAACAGGATAAAATTTTTCAGAATGTCCAGTAGCCGTGCTTTCTGGAACATCCCCTCATAGAAGGTATCAAACTGCGCATACGCGGTGTTTTCATAATCACCGTCTTTTGTTTTCCATTCCATAAAACGGTCAAGTCCAGAAGTAATTGTTCCCGCCTTGTTGGTCGAAAGGTCGCTGATTACGCAGATTGCATTATAGTAGAACATCGAAGGAATATCCTTCATATAGTTCCGAATCTGGTTGTATGCGTTTTCTGCACCCACTTCGTCCTTGGAAGGACTTTTCAGTTCCATCAAAACCAACGGCAAACCATTGATAAACAAAATAATATCCGGACGGCGGTTGTTTCCATTTTCCACGAAGGCATACTGGTTTACCACATAAAAATCATTTTTGTCTGCATCCGCATAATCAATCAGCTTTACTACCGAAGACCGTTCTTCACCCTTGACTGCATATTTGACCGTGATACCGTTTTGCAGATAGTCCATAAAAACCATGTTTTTCTGCAACAGACTTCCAGCATCAAAATCATTCAGCTTCAAAATCGCTTCGTCAATCGCCACAGCCGGAAGGCTGCGATTCAGCCGCACCAGACAATCCCGCAAAACATCGTCCAGCAGCGGGCGGCTGTAATTCGTCCGGTTCATATCAGGAGCGTAAATATGAGTATAACCCATATTTTCAAATAGTTCTATGACTGCTTGTTCAAAGGTATCTTCGGTAAAAATCATAAGATTATTTCTCCTTTGACCTCAATTCTTCACCATGCACACTTCGTTTAATTTCATCTTTCATTACAAAGAATGCTTTGCTCCTATAAAGAGTTTCCCTTTTTGAAGTATCAATAATCTTTTCAATTAGTTCCTTGCTATTCATAGATTCGTTGTCATTTATCAAATCTCTTAAATTTGGGCGGTAATCTTCACTCTCAGTGAAAAATGTTTTCCACCGGTCATTATATACATCACTTTTAGGTATACTGGGGAGAATATCTTTATATCTTTCATATAGTTCTGGATACTCTATTTTTAGTTTCTCTTTGTACTGTTCATAATCGCTCAAGTACGCTTTGTACTTATCACTATAGGTTGCCGCATTCCATATCAAGTCTGTTGCTTGTGAACTAAAAAGGATTCCCATATCCCAGAAAAGTTCATCATACTCTTTCCTTTGAAATTTCTTGAGTGCTTCTTTTCTCAATGGATACAGGCTGATTCCAACATTTTGTCGTTGTTGACGTTCACTATCCTTTTTCTGTTCCCACGTTTGATAAAGTGCAATTACTGCAATAATAATTGTACACAATGACAGCCAAAACTCCCAGTCCTTCCAAAACACTGTACAAGTTTCCATGCAATCCTCCATTAAACGATAATTTAGCGTCTTAGAGCTGGATGTCAGAGACATCAATTTCCCCGGACATAATCTTTGACAGAAGGATATTTCTAAGAGCGGTGAGTTTTCGATTCTCAATTCGATTTGAAATAATCAAATCAAAAAGTGGTTTTATTAGGGTACGGATTCGCTTATAATCGTATTTAGATGGAATAATTACTTCTGCCTTTTCAAGTTCCTCCCTTTTGATATGCCCCATAGTTGTTGCCTTATCCGCTGCAACAGCAATGAATCTGTCAAGATGATGTGCTGTCCACAAATAATAGAACCACTTGTCATAGTTATTCGAGGTCACTTTGAACAGATGCTGATTTAATCCACAGGTTCCGCCACACCAAATATCAACCAAAAGACTACCCGACCAAGAAAATATAACATCTCCATCATGAATAATATACTCCGACTTGATACTGGGTGAGCAAAGCTCGCTGCTGGCATCGCAAATACCTTGTCTTAATTCTTTGATTTTTAATACGGGAAGTCCTGTTTCACCATCTTTAGGATGGTATTTTTGCATTGCCAGCCCATTCAAATAGTCTGCAATGTCCAAAAGATTTCCCGTTTTCCATCCATCTGGAAGAAAATTAAGGTTAAGGAAGTTCTCAGAAAAAATTGCTTTTACCTGAGCATGTAAATTATCGTTTATCTTTATACTACATTGTATTTTATCGTCTAGTGTCCTTAGAATTGCAACAATTTTGTTCATTTCTTCTTCGTCAGGTACCGGCACCGGCATTTCTCGTAGTGTGGCCAGCGGCACATAAAGCTGTGTTGTTCCTCTCAAATGCGCCTTTATAAACTCCATCGCCTGCGGTGATTTCAAATAATAGTACATCCAATATGCCTTGTTGCAATTCCCTCCAAACTTAAAAATTCCAACATTTTTACACGCATAATCAACAACCGGATTTTTTTCCAAATAAGCATTTCCTATTGTTCCTATCATGCTGTACAAAATATCCCACTGTTCGACTGAACTTCTAGCTATTACCTTTTCGTAGTCCTCGCTACTAATCCAATTTGCCGATTCGAAATCAAGATAGTACCCCTTTAAATGCTTCGATGTTATCAGTTTTCTCCCCGCAGCTTGTGGCTTTGGAGAATCATGCGTTCCGTCCGTTACAAGAGAGCAAAACTCATCTGCACGGATAGTTTTCCATTCAGATTTCATATCCAATCGCCCCCAGCTTCTCCTTGATTTCTGCTTCCAGCTTGTGCGACTGCTTGAACAAATCTGAAAGTTCTGAGGTCAGCCGAACCATTTTTTCTTCAAAAGGTTCACCATCATCTTCCTGTTCCTCAACCCCAACATAACGGCCCGGCGTTAAAATATAATCTTGCTCTGCAATTTTCTCCGTATCAACAACTGCGCAGAAACCTTTTACATCTTCCAGTGTGCCCTCAACATAGGCATTGTAGGTATCCGCAATCTTTTTGATGTCGTTCTTTAATGTACCATCTTCATTTTTGTATTCTTCTTTTGTGCCATCTGTAAGTTCACGCAGCTTGCGGCTCACCATAACGCCCATCTTACGGGCGTCAATAAACAACGTTTTTCCGGCTTGTTTCTTGCGTTTTGAAATAAACCAGAGCGAAACCGGAATCTGCGTCGTATAAAACAACTGTGTCGGCATGGCAATAATGCAGTCCACCAAATCAGCATTCACAATGTTCTTGCGAATCTCGCCCTCGCCGCCAGACTGGGAGGACAGAGAACCGTTTGCCAGAACCATGCCCATCCGACCACCGGGCGCAAGGTGATAGATCATGTGCTGAAGCCATGCAAAGTTGGCATTGCCAGCCGGCGGCATACCATACTGCCAGCGGACATCATCTTTGAGCTGCTCTGCACCCCAATTCGACAGGTTGAAAGGGGGATTCGCCATAATATAGTCTGCCCGCATGGTCGGGTGCTGGTCATCAAGGAATGTGTCTGCTGCATACTTGCCGAGGTCAGGTTCGATTCCACGGATGGCAAGGTTCATTTGTGCCAGCTTCCATGTGGTCGGGTTGGAATCCTGTCCGTAAATCGAAATATCGTTGATGTTGCCGCTGTGGTTTTCTACAAACTTTGCCGACTGCACAAACATACCACCGCTGCCACAGCAAGGGTCATATACACGCCCCTTGAACGGTTGCAGCACTTCCACCAGTGTCCGCACAACACAGGACGGTGTAAAGAACTCGCCGCCACGCTTGCCTTCCTGCTCTGCAAACATCGACAGGCAGTATTCATAAGTGCGCCCCAGAATGTCCTTTTCGCTGCCGTGTTCAATCATTTTGATGTTCGTAAACAGGTCAACAACTTCGCCCAACCGACGTTTATCTAGTTCCGGACGCGCAAAATTTTTCGGCAGAATATCTTTTAGGCGCGCGTTTTCTTTTTCGATAGCACGCATTGCATCATCGATTACCTGACCGATTTCAGGGTCATGTGCCTTTGCAGAAACATCGCTCCAACGCGCACCAGCAGGCACAAAGAAGATTCCTTCCGATGTGTACTCGTCACGATCTTCCTCAAAGCCATCACCGTCTGCAACCAGCTGATTATACTTATCTTCAAAACGATCCGAAATATATTTCAAGAAAATAAGGCCAAGGACGACACCCTTATACTCTGAAGCATCCATATTGCCCCGAAGTACGCAGGCAGCATTCCAAATCTGCTTTTCAAATCCAATGTCGGCGGTGTTTTTCTCTGACATGGTTCAATACCTCCGTTTTAGCTCAACAAATTCTGCTTTGAGTATAGCACAGATGTGCTGATTTTCCAATTTGTGCGCACAAATTCTTTGTAAGATGGTTCAATTTCCGGCCGATAAGTCCTACTATCACAACTTTATCGCAATAAATTTCACAAAACCATCTTGACGCACCCTGCAAACCATGATATTCTCTGTCACAAATCCCACCGATTTTGTGGATTGGTTTGAAACCATCCACAAGATGTGGTCGTGTTCATTTTGAACACTGCCTCGCCGTGGATCATCCCTGAAAGATTAACCGCCCCGCAACACACCCGATTCATTTTGCCGCCGATTCACCCCGACAAAATCATCGCTGCGCTGCGTGGGCGGTATTTTTCTTTTGTGGGGAACGTACCTTGAAAATTTCATGAGCCGTCCGAACGTGATACCGGCTTTCCAGCCAACGCCGCTGCACAAACAGGGGCAGGAACTTCGTTCGGGGCAAACGGTGACCCACTACATGAGCAGAGTCTCTCTACTTATTTTTTGCGTCTTAACAATTCGGAAACATTTGTTGAAAATGCGTTTTGAGCGCAGCGGTAGAGGGCAAGAACCGTCCCGTGGCCACAAATTTTCAATTCTTGAAAATGTTCTGTCCATCCGGGACTTCACTTCTCAAACTCTTGCGAGTTTTCCAAGTGATCTTGTTGGGGCGTGCCTGCCCCAAACCCTGCTCATCATTCGTGCCTTGCGGCACGAATGGAACGGCGTGTCGTGCTTACATAACTTCACCGAGGAGTTATCGAACAGACAGGAGGTACAATGACCAAAACGAATGTTCAACCGATTCCTAGCAATTCCCAGCACCACGACACGCCGAACAACAAAACGCACATCATCAAGTTCCGAGTGACGGAAACTGAAAAGATGGAACTCCAATGCACAGCAAAACTCTTTCATCTCTCCCTGTCCACCCTCATCCGCCGTGCGCTGCACAGTGCAAAAATCGAGCGCACTGTTGTCGTTGCCGGCGGCGGAGAAGAAACCCTAAACGCCGTTTCCACCCTGCTCGCCCAGTGCAGCAGGGTGGGCGGCAACCTCAACCAGCTTGCAAGGCACTTCAACTCCGGCGGTGCAGACACCGAACAGCTCCGGGCGAAACTCCTTGACGAACTTGCAGACCTGACTGCATTCCGGCTCCATGCCGAGAAAGTTCTAGGTAAACTGTATGGCAACGCTCAAGCATATCGCCTCTAAGAACTCGGACTACACCGCCATTGAAGCGTACCTGATCTACCAGCACGATGCGTTCACCGGAAAGCAACTTCTGGACGACCATGGCAGACCCATGCTGCGGGAATCGCACCTGCTCGACACTCTTGAATGTGGCGAGGCCTCGTTTGCAACTGCCTGTTTGCTGGCAAATCGAAAGTACAACAAGAACAACCACCCGGATGATATCAAGAGCCACCAGTATATCATCAGCTTTGACCCAAGAGATGCAGCCGACAACGGCTTGACCATGGAAAAGGCACAGGCACTTGGCCTGAAATTCTGCGAAGAAAACTTCCCCGGTCATCCCGCTATCGTCTGCACTCACCCCGATGGGCACAACCATTCGGGAAACATCCATGTCCACATCGTGATCGGCAGCATCCGAACACGGGAAGTGGAGCGCAAGCCCTATATGCAAAAGCCCCGCGACTGGCGCGAGGGTATGAAGCACTCCAGCACAGCCCAGACCATGAGGCACTTGCGTGTCGAGGTCATGGAGCTGTGCGAGGGTGCCGGACTGTACCAGATTGACCTGCTCAACGGCTCGAAAGAGCGTGTCGGCGAAGCCGAGTATTGGGCGCGTAGGCGTGGCCAGTTGAAACTTGACCGTGAAAACGCAGCCCTCACCGCAGATGGACAGCAACCCAAGCAGAAGAAGTTTGAAACCGTGAAAGACACTTTACGGAGACAGATTTCTTCGGTGCTGTACCGTGCCACCAGCTTTGAAGATTTCTCTGACAAGCTCATGCAGCAGTACGGCATCGCCGTCAAGGAAAGCCGTGGACAACTCAGCTATCTGCCCTCTGGCAGAACAAGGTTCATCCGGGCGAAACATCTCGGGGACAAGTTCGATAAGGAGGTAGTGCTTGTCACGTTGCAAGCAAACGCCGAACGCAAACCTAAGGCGCAGTTCAAGCAGGATACCATCGGGAAACTGATCGACATCCAGTCGAGGATGACCGAGGGCAAGGGCATCGGCTATAAGCGTTGGCTCACGAAACACAATCTCAAAGTTATGGCACAGACCGTGAAGCTTCTGCAGGAAAAGGACTTGACCGACGAGGACGCCCTGAACCAGCGCATCCCCGAACTGGAAACCAAGTATCACGACTCGCTGGCGGTGGTGAAAGACCTCGAAGGTCGCATGAAATTCAACAAAGAGCTGCGCTATCATGTCGCAGCCTATGCCAGCACCAAGAACATCGCACAGCAGTTAAAGACTGCCAAACGACCCGCAGCCTTTGAGGAGCAGCACCGTGCAGAGCTGACAGCGTACCGGGCGGCAGCAGCCTATTTCAAGGCAAACAACATCGCCAAGCTGCCCAGCCCGAAAAAGCTGGAAGCCGAGTATGCGCAACTGGCATCCGAAAAGGCAAAGTTCTATGAGCAGTACAAGGAAACCAAGGAAGAACTGCTCAAACTGAAAACCGCAAAACAGAATGTTGCGTCCTTTTTCCGGGAGGAAGAACCGGCGCAGCAGGAGAGATAAAGGAGTGTGCGTATGATCAACCTGAAAATCGACCCGGAGTTCCAGTCCCAGATCCCTCCACTGACCGATGATGAATTTAAGCAGCTTGAAGAAAATATCCTCAAAGAGGGCAAGCTGCTCTCTCCTTTGATTGTCTGGAGTAACACCCTCGTTGACGGCCACAATCGTTATGCCATCCTCCAAAAGCACCCGGAGATTTATTTCTCCACGATGCCGCTCCCGTTTGAAAACCGGGAAGAAGTCCTCGCTTGGATTTGCAAAAATCAACTGGGGCGGCGCAACCTCACCCCGGAGCAGAAGAAGTTCCTTATGGGTAAGCAGTATTCCTCTGAAAAGCGCACCGAAGCATTTCGCGGCAATCAGCATACTGCAAAGAAATCTGGCAGTGTTCAATCTGAACATAACCAGAAGCCCATGAAAACCTGTGAGCGCATTGCACAGGAAAATCACAGCAGCGCAAGCTCAGTCCGCCGTGCAGAATACTACGCCCACGGCGTTGACGTTGCGAATGAACTGTCTCCCGGTTTCCGTGATCGGTTCTTCCGCGAGGAACTGCACATTCCCGATTATCTTCTCGAAAATCTCGGCAAGGCCAAGCTTGAAGAACAGGCTGAAATTTTTGAGGAACTCAAGAATTATGTACCGAAGCCGAAGAAAGTCAAGCCTAACAAAGTAACAGTGAAGCAGGCAGAGAAAGCCACCAGCAACACCATTGATGAAAACTATGATGTTCCCCAAAAGTTTCTCGAACTGTACTACCGGCTCCACAATGCTGAATCTCTCATGCGAAAGAGTTGGGAGGTTACGTTCGACTTGAACCCGAAACTTCTTACGCATCCGGAACAGGTCAAAGTTCTTCGCTTTGCCCTGAAGCCTCATCTTGAGTTTTTGAAAACGCTGAACGAAGTTCTTGCAGAATCCAGCGGTGAATCCTCTAAAACGGCATAACCACAGGCACTTGTAAGCCATTAACGAGCCACCATCCGCAAGTTCAGGGCGGAAAGCATCCGCGCCTTTGCGCCTGATAAAAATTGGAACTATGATTTTCTCGCCCGGCTTTGCCACGGTGGGACAGTCAAAGGAGCGTGCGTTTGAACAAAAAGAAAAAGTCCACAAACACTTCCCCTTATCCCGATGAAGTCATCGACCGTCTGGCACGGGCGTTCTACCCGGCCATCCTTGCCTGCTGGAACAGCGAGGAAGGTCAGCGGGAGTTCGCCGCGTGGCAGGCGGAACAGGCTCATCATATCCCCGGCAAAGAAAAACAGAGCGTTCCCGATGGGGAACGCCCTGCCTTACTTATCGTGTGTGGATTTTTGCAGGGTGCGTCCGGCAGGGCGCACCCTGTTTTAGTTATAAATTAATAGCCATACACTTGTTTTTGTTGATGCTCCGCTTTTTCAGAGTTTTCTTTATAAATCAAAGAGAAAAAGTCTTAAGTATTAACACTTGGATTATTCAAAGCATACAATAGCTATTCACACCGACACAAACTAGTGTCACATCATATAATATGCTTATTCAAGAAATCAAAGATTTGCTGCTGTGTTCATTATAATATTCTGCCAAATCTTTTGCGATAACATTGTAAGCAAATCGGTTTCCTTTTACCCTAGCACCAATCCACACAAGCATAAACTCAATCATAAAGGCTGCGATTAATTTACATGAAAGCGGTCTTTTAATGTACCACGACAAGAAAACATACATAAATCCCATCCATAACATCATAATTGTCATGTCTCTAAGCAGCAAAAAATCACGCTGCGCCATATAGATTTGTGCTTGACTTTCATATTTTTGATATATTGCGTACCAGTATTGGTTCTGGATTTTTTCGCATTCCTTTTTGTCCTTGCAAGAATCGATTTGGGTATATAACTCCTCATAAACTTTTCTTGCTGTTTGCTTAGAAAAACGCTCATCTTTATTATTTTTATCGATGTCTAAGAAAATCGTATTTCCTGGAAGTCCTTTTATAGGCCAAATAACCTTGTCTTTTAGCCGTCCTTGAAGAATTGAATCAAAACAGAACACGAAAATATAGATTATTGATGATATGATAGAGGATTCGAACAGTTCTGCTGCTGCCTTCCAAAGATCACTCGAACTCATAAGCTGTACGATATTATCAACAATCCCGGTTTCCATAAGAATCAGGAGAATATTTCCCAATACAAATGATTTCAATTCCTTTTCTCTGTAATTTTTGAGATTGCTATCCATGATATCAATTGCTCCATTCTTCTACATAGTCAGAGAACTCAATTGACTTCAGCCCCACCCATCCGCGATCAGGCATTTTACCATTGTGATGGCATATTACATTGCCATTTGTTTTATATATGGTAACACCACGTCTAATATATGCATTGGTAACCATTTTCAATGGGTGACTTGAATTCTGGGCTACGGAAGCAAATGCTACTTTATTTCGAGAGTTACCTTTTTCAATCTTTTCTCCTAGCATCCGGTTTAACACTGATGGACTCACATTGTGTCGTCCTCCATGATGAGGAACTTGGTAAAAAGAAATATCTTCTACAATGTTTTCGCCAATTTTTTCCATATAATCAATTGCTCTATTTAATGAACCAATACCTGCATCACCTGTAAGGATGAAACCAGAGCCATCCACTTTTCCCCTTAGAATTACACTCGTTTCATTTTCTGCTGAAGTCGTTTCACTTTCTCTAAGCGTTTCGATATCCCATGTTTCAAGAATATTTAGTGCAAAATCTTTAACCGACTCCAAAAACTTTAGAAGTGTTCCATCATGTTGAAACGCTGAGCTCATTTCAAGAGGTGTCTTTTCTGAGGACACCAAAAGGCTTAAATAGTATTGCTTTTCAGGGGAGAGTATCAACAACTCATCTTCGATATGAGTTCCCTCGAACGCCTCATAAATTGGAATGTTTTTTTCTTTAGCCATATCCTCAATATCAGCAATCGTTTTATATTTTTCTCTCAATCTCCTTGCAAGACTTTCTTTTGTAATGCGTCCATCATTAACTTTATCAAAAAGGTCATCTACGTATTTCCACGGGCGATTCATATAAATCTTTTTTACGCTGAAATTCTCTAAAACTTTTTTTATTCCAATTGTATGGTCTTGGTCTGGATGAGTTATAACTATAAAATCGACCGATTTTTCGGTGATGTCTTTTATATTAAGTTCATCATTGAAATAATATTGGTTCATGTGTGCAACCAGAGCATCACCATGTGCCTCAAATCCACCATCGACGACACCTATTTTGTAAGTTGCTGTTCCGTCGAATGATACTCCAGACCTCCAACGCATGCAAATTGCATCGGCATCTTTTGTGCTTTTCTCTGAGTTCACGCCTATAAAATCGATTTCATACGCCATTTCAAAGTCTCCATTCTGGTGCTTTGCTTTAATCGTCCTGTGATTTTTAATTTTCTGTGCCAAGTATATCATAGTCCTATATAGAAGGTCAACTTTTTAACTAATATCACTGAACGTCTATACATCCAAAACTAGCGCTCGAAAATTAAGAAGCCTTTTAGATAATGGATTTATGGACACCTGCGTTAAATTTTCCGAAGAAAACAAACAATCCGAACCCATCTCCTATCGGAAACAAGTTCGGATTATTTTTGCTTGGTCCGAGTGGCGAGAATCGAACTCACGGCCTCTTGAACCCCATTCAAGCGCGCTACCAAAACTGCGCTACACCCGGATATTTGTTGTGGCTCATCGCTCACAGCTCCATTAGTATACCCGCTGCAGGCCGTTTTGTCAAGCGCTTTTTTTATTTTTCTTTGTTTTTTTTTGGATTTTTCGCTCATCGTCCAGAAGCTCTCGATGGTGCGTCCATTTCATTTTCGGTGACTGCCATTGCCACGGCAAAGACGCTGTGGGCGCCCGCATCCAGCAGTGCCTGCGCACAGGCTGCGGCGGTAGCGCCGGTGGTGATGACGTCATCCACCAGCAGCACCCGCTTCCCTTCCACGAGCTCCGGCTCCTGCGCCCGGAAGGCACCGGCCGCATTTTCCAGACGCTCGTCCAGCGAGAGTCCTGCCTGATGGCGTCCGGCCCGGACGCGGCAGAGCGCCTTTGGCAGCAGCGGGAGGCCCAGTGCATGGGCCAGAGGCTGCGCCCACCCCTCCCGCACCATGTAGCTGGACGGGGCCGCAGCCTGTGGTGGCAGGCACCGGAACGATGCAGTCGTAACCGATGGCCGCACCGGAGACCAGACCCGGCACCGGCTCTGCAAAGTGCATCTCCACTTCTGCTCCGAACAGCCGGGCCGTCATCTCCACGCCAAGCTCCACCGCCGTCCAGCTTTCACCTTCGTATTTGGCGCGGAGGATGGCGCTGCGGACGACGCCCTCGTACCGGTAGGGCGCAGCCGCCCCGTCCCGAGCGCCCCGGCTGGCAA
>OASY01000711.1_pt1 | contig 19669 bp, 15 predicted proteins | sample 1501231 | NCBI WGS metagenome assembly OASY01 (sample SAMEA2579917, study PRJEB22360) | human gut metagenome | biome: human gut; feature: human-associated habitat; material: faeces | place: Denmark | collected 2008/2010 | reverse complement strand
CCGCTCCATATATTCCTTCTCTACCCGGGCGAGACGCTTCTTGCTGTAGCCCTTCCCGCGGAGGCACCCCTCATACGGGGTCATATTGAGCATATGGAAATTGACCCGGCTGCGGGGCACCGTGAACTCCGCCGTCTGATGCCAGTGACCGAAGTACCAGTCGCGGACCCGGGGCAGCCGCTCAAAGAGGAGCTGCAGGTTATCCTCGGACACCGTCCCGGGGAGCCAGTCCCGTTGCAGCTGGCACGCCTTGCAGACATCATCGATCCCAACGGACGGCACCGTGTGAGTCACCATGACGTCGATTTTGTCGAGGTCCACGGTCTTCATGATCGCCTTTACTTCGGGTTCGGTGAGGAGTTCCTCCGGAAACCAGGTCTTCCCGGGCTCACGGAATTCCTTATCAATCGAGAGCGCGCCGCCCACGAAAAGGTAACGTTTGCCATTCAGCTTCAGGGTGCTCCCGCGCGGCATGTAGTAAAGCCGCTTCCGGATCCGGATCGGCTTATCGCTTCCGTGCTCCGCGACGAGTTCCCGCAGCAGCTTATGGTTCTCGTGATTGCCGTCGCAGAAATACACCTTCGTCTGATCATTCACGAGCGAATCAAAGAAGTATCCGGGTTCCGTCCCCGACTCCTCAAAGTCACTCTTTCTCCAGTACCCGAAATCCCCGACCACGATCGCCACATCGGGCTTCAGTTCCTTCAGCGCGTAATTCATGAAGGCGAATTCGGCGTGCGTATCACCGACAAAAAGCACCTTCTTTTTCTTTGTATCTTTTTTACCCGCCATCTGTCTCTCTCCAGTGTGTCAGTTACCGACTTATCAGGCGTCAGAAACGGCTATCCGCCCTCCGGCGTCATATGAAATCATACGGAGAACACGGAAAATGTGCGCAAAATTTTCGTAAGAAAACCCGAAAAAACGGATTCCGGAACACGGGAATGCGTTGATTCCGGGGGTTCCCGGCGCGTTTCAGGCAAAAGAAAAGGCCGGAGAATCCGTGTCACTGAATTCTTCCGGCCTGTGCCGATTGGATCCGGGGTTTATCGGGATCAGCGGTCTCCGCGGTCCTCAATCCGGACCGGGGCCGCGGCTTCCCGAAGCATCGGGCCGCCCGTTGATCCGCCGTCCTCCGCGCGGTTCTTCACGATGAACTGCTGCCAGATCTCTTTTGAGAAGAAGACGCAGTAGAGGAGCGCGCAGGTGAGCCAGTCAAAAAGAGCGGTGGCAAGCGTATGCGACATGAAGTGTTCACCGCGCATCACCTGAATCACGCTGCAGGCGATACCGAAGAGCCACGTGAAAATGAGGCTCCCGCGGGCGAGACGCGGGCGTACATCACGGAACGCGAAGTACATCGCGAAGCAGCAGAACGCGGTGCCGGTGAAGCCAGAGGGCCAGCAGTGACCGGGGTTCTTGTGGAAGGAGAACACGGGGCTGAGTAGCGGCGCGTTCCCGCTGAACACCTCAACCGCGTACGGGCAGTAGACACCGGTCGTGTCCTTCAGGAACTTCACGAGGAACACGGACGCGAGCATCCCGAGGATCAGGTAAAGCGCGCGGCGGTTACCGACTTCGCCGAGCTTATAGGGAGGAACCTTGTTCCGAAGATTCTGGATGATCACATAAAGCGCCGAGAACCCGATAAAGAACGGCACGATGCGGAACAGACGGTGAATCCACACCATCACCGGAATACGGTTCAGCGCGAACTTCGTCCCGTTATAGAACGGCTCGGAAAGCGCGATATCGAGCGCGTGCGGGGGGTAAAGCGTGATGTAAGCGAGGATAAGTCCCGGAATCAGGAACCACTTCACGAGGGTCCACGCGGTGATCGGGGCAAGCTGAATCTTCTGAGTCTGAGGCATAAGGCTATGCGGTTCTCCGAATGACGCGAAATTGCAAAAGGCAGAATTTTAAAAGAATAACTCATCGAAAAGTCAAAATGCCGTGAAATTGCAACAGAATTTCACGGCATCGGAACAGGTTTTCCCTTGCTTTCCAATTACTTTTCTTTCTTTCTTTCGGTCCTGCAGCGCGAGAAGCACCATGTTGAGAATCACGCAGGCCGCGCCCGTGATCTCCCAGGCGTTGAAGGGCACGTGAAAGACTATCACGGTGAGCACCACGGCGGTGAGCGGCTCGAACGACGACAGCAGCCCCGTGACGGAGGCCGACACGTATTCCATGCTTTTCAGAAGCGAATAGTAGGCGAGGACCGACGCCACGAGAACAATAAAGAGGTAATTCGCGAACGCGGCCGGTGTCCAGTCCACATCCATATGAAACGGCGGCTGCACGATAAAGCCAAGGAGTCCGCCGACAAGAAGCCCGCACCCGAGCACCGGAACGACGCCGATCCGGCCGGTCACCTTCTTTGGCTGCAGCGTGCAGAACGCCTGGAACCCGGCTGAGATCAGCCCCCAGACGACACCCGCCACCGTGAAGTTAAGCGACGTGAAGTCCCCGCGTGTCACAAGCAGCACGACGCCTGTCACCGCGAGCGCGAGGCAGACGTACTCCGTCCCCGTGACCGGACGCTTCTCCCTCACCGCGAGCCAGAAAAGAATCATGAGCGGGACAAAACCCACCATGAGGCTTGCCGTGCCGGCGTTCGATTTATCGATGGAGACGAAAAACGTGAGCTGCAGAAGGAGCAGCCCGATGCCAAAAACGAGAATCGCGCCGATATTCCGGAGATTCCTGAAGATATCGCGGAAGAAATTCCGGCGGGTCGCGATCCCGTAGGCGAGAAGCAGGATCAGTCCCGCGCCGAAGAGTCGGATCGAGACGAGATCAAGCGGCGTGAAGCGGCAATAGGTGAAGAGGTACTGGGCCGCGATGCCGCCGGCACCGAATCCGATGCCGGAGAGGGCGGCAAGCCCAATGCCAATAAGCGTTCTGGTCTGCATGAGAGGGTAAGCGTTTTGCGTCGTTATTTTTTATACGTAAACGTGATTCTCTCACAGTGAGACAGAACTGAAATCCGGTGCGGTTCCTTTTTTATTCGCTCTGATCCGGCGGAAAAGCCCGGTTTTCTATGTAAAGATCCCCGGATTCAGCCCGATTGGCGCAAGACAAATGTAATTCTCAAACCAGACAAATACCCCCTTCCTCTACACTGAGTATGCCTTTAGGGGGAGGAGAGAGCTCCCTAAAGCGCGTCAACAAAGAAGAGAGACTGCCGCGGGGCCGGAGTGATCCGCCCCGCGGACTGTCTGTCCGCCGTCAACATTTCGAGGAAACCGAATCATGATCTGGATTGGACTCGCGATTGTCCTAGTCACTTTCTGGCTGATTTACAAGAATTACGAGGCGCGCCTCGTCCTGACACTCTCAGGCGTCCTGATGGCGCTGATCGGGCAGGTGGCGCTTGGGTCCCCCACCACGGTGGGGGCGGCGGTCGACGCCTTTGTGAAACAGCTGGTGAATGGCGGCCTCGTTCCAGTGATCGTCACCGTGATGGGTTTCGGTGCCGTGATGACGTACACCAAGTGCTCTGACCACCTCGTGAACGCGCTGGTGCGTCCGCTCACGCACGTTCCGGCAATTGTGGTGCCGGGCGCGGCGATCATCACCTGGGTCCTCAATATCGTGCTGCCGTCCGCGGCCGGCGTCGCGGCCGCGGTAGGCGTCCTCCTCATTCCGGCTCTCATCGCGCTGAAGGTCCGACCCGTGATGGCGGCCGCCGCCGTGTTCCTCGGCACCTGGGGTTCGGTGATCAGCCCGGGGCTGATGTTTAATCCGCAGATCGCGTCGATCGCCTATAAGGCGGGCGAAATTCCGACCGCGGACTCGATGATCGTGATCCTTCAGGAAGCGCTTCCCGCGGCGCTCGGAATTCTGATTGCCGCGCTCGTGCTCGCCGCGATCTCCATGATGCTGAAGGAAGGGGTGGGCTCCGTCAAGGAAGAAACTGAGACAGACCGCGAGATGGCGAATTTCAAAATCAATCCCATCATGGCGATCATCCCGGTGATCCCGCTCTTCCTCCTCGTCGTCGCTTCGAAGCAGGTCGGGTGGCTTGACACCAAGACGTTCTCGGTCCCGGTCTGCATGCTGATCGGCACCGCGCTTGGCATGGTGGTCGGTCTCGTCCACAAGCAGGACGTCGGTGAGACGTCGAAGCGCTTCTGCAAGGGCGCGGGGGACGGGTTTAACAACGTCGTGATCCTGATCGCCGCGGCCGCCCTCTTCGCCGCCGGCATGAAGTCGATCGGCCTCACCGGGGCGCTCGTTGACGCGATGAAAGGGTCACAGTCCGTTGCCATGATTTCGGCCGCCGTCGGTCCCTTCCTCATGGCGGTGGTCTCCGGCTCCGGCAACGCCGCGGCGCTCGCCTTTAACGAAGCGATCACGCCGCACGCCGCGGACTTTGGAATGACGATTGTGCAGCTCGGCGCGGTCGCCCAGATCGCGGCCGGTATCGGCCGCACGATGTCGCCTGTCGCGGGCGGCGTCATCATTCTTGCCGGCATCGCGGGCGTCAACCCGATGCAGGTTGTGAAGCGCACCGCCCTCCCCTGCGTCGCCGCGGTGATTGTGACCACGATCGCGATGTTTACGCTCGTCTGAAAACCAAAAGGAACCGGCGGGGCTTAAACCGGCGGTTCCTTCTTAGAGACAGAAAAAGACCGCCTGGGGATTTTTTCAGGCGGTCTTCTTTTGGCGCTCACCCCTTCTGCGTCAGATGCGAGGCTTTCTTACGGGATTTCAGGAAGCGGCTGCTTCGCTCGCGGCGTTCGCGGCTTCGCGTTCCGCTTTCTTTTCAGCGGCGATCGCTTCACGTTCCTTCAGCTCTTCCTTCTTCGGCATCGGCCAGAGCTTCAGGTAAAGCTTCGCGAAGATACCGACAAAGAGCGCGGAAACAAACGTCCCTTCACGGATACCGATGAGGCCGCCCGAGAAGATAAAGGCGACGAGGCAGGCCATCAGGACGAGCGTCCAGTCGTTAAACACCTTCACGGTGCCGAACGGCTTCCGGAAGAGAATCGACTCCGCGATCACGAGACCCTCACCCGGCTGCACGATCGTGCGGGAGTGAAGCTGCATCACGATGCCGAGCGCGAGAACCGTGTTTCCGGCGAAGCTGATCAGGAGGCGGAGCGGATAGGACTCCGGCATGATGCCGCCTGAGAGGCTCATCGTGAAATCGATAAAGGCGCTGAACACGAACACGACCGGAATCTGAAAGAACGTCGTGTAGTGGAACACGCCCTTGCGGCTGAGGATCACCCACTGCAGCGCGATGAAGATCAGATTGATAAAGAAGGTCGTCGTACCGAAGGAGTATCCGGTGAGACCGGTGACCGCGTACGGCAGCGAACTGATCGGGGTCGTCCCGAGATTCGTCTGAGTAATGATTGCAATGCCGCAGGCCGCGACAAACATCCCTGCCACCAGCAGGGTCCATCTCCACAAATATTCAAAGAACTTATCTGAATTCAAAACTTTTCTCCACATTTCGTGCGACACGAAGCGATGGGCGCAGCCCCCTTCGCTGCCGCAGGTCTGTCATTGTAGGAAAAGCAAGCAAACGTGAAAACCGACCCCCATCCCATACATAGACCATCCTCACCCTTCGGACTACCACTATTGGTGGGATGGAGAGTCGATTTAATAGAGCTTATGACGGAATAGCCAGCCCGCTATAGGCAGGCAGACAGCGGCCATGAGCGTGAGCGGAATGAATTCCATCCAGATGTCGCCAAGCACCGCGCCTTCGAGGTAGACGCGCTTCACGATCTCAAGCCCGAACCGCAGCGGATTCAGATACGTGAGGTAGCGGACACCGACCGCCATGTTGGCGATCGGGGAGACGAAGCCCGAAAGCAGCACGAAAGGCACGATGAGGAGGAAGGACCAGAGCATCGCCTGCTGCATATTCGTGCATAGCGCGGAGATCGAGAGTCCGATACCGACCGCGGCGATGTTGAAGAAGAGGAGCCCGAGGTAGAGAAGCCCGACGCTCCCCACGATATGAATCCCGAACCAGAACTGCACGATGAGGAAAATAAGCGTGCTCTGCGCGATGCCGATGATGATCGAGGGGACGGCCTTACCGACGAGGATCTGAGGCGGCGTGAGCGGCGTGACAAGCAGCTGGTCAAACGTCCCCCGCTCACGCTCCCGGGCAACCGAAAACGCCGCCATCATCATGGTCTGAAGAAGGGAGAGCGAGGCAATCAGCGCGATCAGGATGTTCCAGCGGCTGTCGAGCGTCGGGTTGTACCAGGAGCGGGTGTCGACCGACACCGCGCTCGTCTGCCCCGTGACCGAGGCCCCGTAGTTCGACGCGATCGAACTGATATACGCGCCCGCGAGGCTCGCGGTCATTGAGTTTCGGCCGTCCAGAATCAATTCCACGGGGGCGGTCTGGCCGGATGAAAGCTTCGTTGCGAAGTCTGACGGTATATTGATCGCCGCGACCACCTTCCCCGTCACCACCGCGTCCTCGATCTGGGACTGCGAGGTGAGCGTCATCGCGCGGATAAACATCCCGGTGCTGTCGAGATGCGTGAGGAGCTCGGTCGACGCCTTGCAGTTACAGGAATCCATCACCGCGTACGGGACGTAGCGGAGGTCAAAGCTCGCGGCGTACCCGAATAGGAACGCCTGGATGATCACCGGGGCGATCAGGATCGAGCGGCTCACCGGGTCCTTCATGAGGACGAGGAGTTCCTTCCGGATCAGAGCCCGGACCTGCGAGAACCAGATAATGAGTGAATTGAAGCGTTGGGTTTTCATGAGTCTTTACTCCACGCGCTTCCGAAGCGTCCAGGTGGTGAGGATAAGGAAGAGGATCGTGTAGCCAAGGAGGATCAGAACACCCTGACTCACCACAGAGGCGTCATTTCCGGCAAGGAAGAGGAGTTTTGCCACCTTCATGAAGTGGGTCGCGGGGAAGATCTCGCAGATCGGCTGGATCCAGCCCGGCATATTCCGAAGGTCAAACACAAACCCCGAGAACATCACGGCCGGCATGAAACTCACGAGCAGCGCCATCTGGCTCGCGAGGAACTGATTCCGCGTGACGCCTGAAACGAGAAGCCCCATCAAAAGCGAAACGAGCAGGTAGAGGATCGAGACGAGCACAATCAGCACGAGTGACCCGCGGATCGGCACCTTGAAGAGGAACCGCGCGGCGAGGAGGCAGATCGCGATATCGATGATCCCGATCACGAGGTACGGGGCGACCTTCGCGAGCGCGATCTCAAAGGGCCGCACCGGAGTGACAAAGAGTGACTCGAAGGTGCCGCGCTCCCACTCGCGCGCGATCAGCATCGAGGCGAGGAATGTGCCAATGAGGGTCATGATCAGGACGATGATCCCGGGGACAAGGTACCAGGTACTGATCGCGTTCGGGTTGAACCAGATCCGCTGCACGACCGATATCCCGCCGCCCACGGTGATGCCGCCGCGGCGCGCCGCTTCCTTCGCGCCCCAGTTCGAGACGGCGCTCAGCACATACCCCTGAATCGTCTTCGCGGTCTGCGCGTCAACGCCATTCAGAATCAGCTGCACGGTTGAGTTCCCGGCCGCGTACTGCTGCCCGAAATTCACCGGAATCCTGAGAATACCGAGCGCCTCCGACTGCTCCATCATCTCGACCGCCGCCGGATAGTCTTTCACGAGGACCGGGACGAGGTACTTGCTCCCGCCGAGACTCTGCGCGATGTCGCGCGCCGCGGCGGAGGAGTCCTCCACCACGACCGCGACCTTCGCGTTCTCTACGTCAAACGAAATGCCGTACCCGAAAAGAAGAATCAGGATGATCGGGAGCAGAATCCCAATCGCAAGATTGCTCTTATCGCGCATCATCTGCCGGAATTCCTTCTGGAGCAGCGCGAAGTACCGGGTGAAGTACCGGGTGAAGAACCCGGCGAGACCGGTTTCAGCCTGATCAGTCATCTCGTGTACCCCCGCTTTTCACGCGAATTCTCCACAATCGCGATAAAGGCGCTGTTCATATCGACACAGTTCTCGCCCCCGAGCTTCCGGACTTCGGCTGGCGTGCCTAGCGCGAGCATCTCGCCCTTATCCTGAATCGCGATCCGGTCGCAGTACTCCGCCTCTTCCATGAAGTGCGTTGTCACGATCATCGTGCGGCCCTGGCTCGCGAGCTGCGTGATGATGCGCCAAAAGGCGCGGCGGGCGAGCGGATCAAGACCCGAGGTCGGTTCGTCAAGGAAGAGGATCGCGGGCTCATGAATCATGGCGGCCGCGATCGCGAGACGCCGCTGCATGCCGGCCGGTATCTTCCCCGCGATGTCATCCGCGTTCAGATGGAACTCCCGGATCACGTGCTCAATCCGCTCCTCGAGATGCTTCCCGCGAAGCCCATAGGCGCCGCCGAAAAACTCCAGGTTCTCCCTGACGGAGAGGTTCCGGTAAAGCGAAAACTTCTGCGCGACGTAGCCCACGTGACCGCGAGCTTCCGCCCGAGCCGTGCGGAGGTTGAGCCCATCCACCTGCACGAGACCGCTCGTCGCGGGGAGAAGCCCGCAGAGAATCCGGAAGGTTACCGTTTTACCGGCGCCGTTAGGTCCGAGGAGCCCGAAGATTTCCCCTGGCTTCACGGAGAACGACGTGCTTTTCACGGCCGTGAAGTCTCCGAACTTCCGGACGAGATCCTTCACGATAATGACCGGCGCGACGTCGCCGTCTGACGCCCGATGGCTCTCAATCGGAGCCGGGTTCGGGAGACGGGGGGCTTCGCCCTTCACGATCTCCCGCATGAAGGTGTCTTCGAATTCTGGAGGTCTCGGGCGGAGATTCGTGCGGGGCGCGACCGCGTCAAGCTGCGCCTGCGTTACGCCCTCTTTCGCGATGATGCGGACGTCGCCCCCCTGCGGCACGGCGTCTGTCGTGAGATCCAGCCTGTCATAGAGCGCGGTCTGCAGGAACCGGGGCGCTTCACCGTGCTCCGGCGTCGCGAAATACGTGAGTCCCGCGGACTCAAGCGTCATTTCTTTTGGCTTCCCCTCGCGGATCAGCTTTCCGCCGTGAAGGAGGAAGACATAATCCGAATTCTCCGCCTCATCCATGTAGCTCGTGGCCCAGAGGACCGAGATCCGCTGCCTGGAAACGAGTTTCGAGACAATTTCCCAGAGGTCGCGGCGTGACAGGGGGTCGACGCCGACAGAGGGTTCATCGAGAAGGAGGAGGTCGGGTGTCCGCACGAGCGAACAGATGAGCCCCAGCTTCTGCTTCATGCCGCCTGAAAGTTTCCCGGCCGGGCGGTCGAGGTAGCGCGCGAGATCCGCCATCGCGAGAAGCTCCGGGTAACGCTCTTTCCGCTTCGCTTCAGGGACGCCATGGAGATCCGCATAGAGGTCGAGGTTTTCGCTGACTGAGAGATCCTCGTAGAGCCCGAACGCCTGCGGCATGTAGCTGATCCGATCCTGCACCGCCTGGGAGTCCGTCGCCGGGTTGATGCCGAGAACAGAGAGTTCTCCTGAATCCGCCTTCATGAGTCCTGTGATGTGGCGCATGAAGGTCGTCTTCCCCGCGCCGTCAACGCCGACAAGCGACACGATGACGTTGGGTGGCATGGAGAGCGTCAGGTCGGAGAGCGCGTCAATGTGCTCCCCATCCGCCCCCACGAAGGACTTCGTGAGGCCGCGAGCCGTGACGACAGGGGTGAAATCAGCCATGAGAGGCACCTTCAAGCTCAGCGGGCTGCCGCGGAAGCGGCGGAAGGCGGCGTATCCGGCACCTGAGACACCGCGGCCGCGGCAGAGGCGGGGATCTCAGCACCCTTGCTGTTCAGATTGATTTTCACGGTCGCCGGCTGCCCGAGACGCAGATCCCCCTTCGGATCCTTCACGATCACGCGGACTTCGTAGACGAGGCTCGAGCGGAGGTCCGGGGTTTCAACGGTTTTAGGCGTGAATTCGGAGACAGACGAGATATAGCCCACCGTTCCCTCAATCGGGGTGTTCGGGTGAGTGTCCGTCACGACGCTAGCTGTCATCCCGGGTTTCACGTTCCCGAGATCCCTCTCATTCACATAGACGCGGACCCACTTGGGAGAAGTGAGCGCGAGGGTATAAACGGGTTTCGCGGCGGACGCCATGTCGCCCGGCTGCAGGAGCCGTGACCGCACAATCGCGGCGTCAGGCGACTTCAGGGTACCCAGCGAAATTTCGTGATTCAGAAGCTCGAGGTTCGCCTTCGCGGCGGCAAGTGACGACTCGGCGCTCCGGATATCCTCAACGCGGGGGCCGATCTTCATCAGTTCGTACGCTTTCTGCGCGTTCACGAGATTCTGCGACGCGACCCGCTCCGCGCTCTTAGCTGCATCGTAATTCTGAGTGCTGATCGCGTGGCCCCCCGGCGCGTTCCACAGGTTATTGGCGCGCTCAAGATCCTGCTTTGCCTTCGTGAGCTGCGCTTCGTAAGCGAGCATCTGGCTCCGGGCCTCAGCGATTTCCTGCGGGCGGTTCCCGCGCTTCAGTTTGAGAAGCGTCTGCTCCTGAACCCCGATCTGGGCCGCGGCCTGTTTCGCCTGCAGTTCCAGCGTTCGGGTATCAAGCTTCGCGAGCACCTGCCCGGGTTCCACCACCTGCCCCTCATCCACATTCATTTCACTGATGCGGCCGCTCGCGTCAAAGGCGAGCGACACCTGACGGATATCGACGTTCCCGTAGAGGGTAAGTTCTGTCGGCGCGGTTACCTGATGCCCCCGGTACCAGGCATAGCCTCCCGCTGCCGCCGCTGCCACCAGGATCACAGCGCCTATCGCAATCAAACGTTTTTTCATACTGAACCCCCTTCGCGGCAGATGCAGGAAAGCTATAAAAATTAAATTTAAATTCAAATTAAAGTATAATCGATTCCACACAGAATAAAAGACACGGAAATTACGAAGGTACACGCGATGTCAAAGGACTCGATTCGAAAGACCCGATCGGATGGTGACAAAACCAAGGAACGGATTCTGAAGGCCGCTCTCGCGCTCTTCGCGAAACACGGTTTTGCGGAGACGGAAAATAAAGAAATCGCCAAAAAAGCGAAGGTCGATATCGCATCGATCAACTATCACTTCGGCAGCCGCAAGGGACTGTTTGAAGCGGTTCTGATCCGGGCTCATCAGAACCTCGTGAGTCTCGAGGCGCTGGAAGCCATTCAGCGCTCTGACATGAAGCCCGAGGAAAAGCTCCGGGGAGTGTTCAATCTCATTACAGGCGCCGCGCGCCGCGGCGAACGGGCATCGCTTCAGGTGATTTCGCGGAGCGTCATCGCGCCAGGGGCGGCGCTTGAAACGCTTTTCAAGGAAGAGGCTCGTCCAAAGCTTCAGGTGATCCTGCAGATCGTGTCTGAAATCACCGGATTCCCTGTCGGGGATCCCCGGCTCATCCACTGCATCGCGTCCGCGATCGCGCCCGCTTTCCTCTTCTTTGTGTTCGGCTCCCGGTTCCCGGGGCCCTTCGGAGCACTCACGAAGATGCCGCAGTCAGAGCTTGATGACCGGCTCACGGTGTTCGCGCTCGGAGGACTCCGGGCGACCGCCGCCGCCGCAGCCGCTGCCAAAGCGACAGACGAAAAAGAAAAGGCAGCGCTCCCCGCCGGTTCCTTCAAGGTTCCGGATACGGCAAACGTTGCCTGAGATTCAATCGAGCTGAATCCGAATCAGACAGACCGAAACGTCTCTTCACGATGTATAAACGCGAAATTGAGTTCGGAGGCTTCTGTTGATGCACAAAATCATCGATCGTAATCGATGATTGAAGAAAAACAGGCAGTATCATCGACTATAGTCGATGGTTCTACTCCGAGGACACAGATCATGCTCATCAAGCGTCCGCAGCTCATTGAACGAATCCGTCCTTTTTACAATGATCATCTGGTGAAGGTCATCACAGGACTTCGCCGAACCGGCAAGTCCTCTTTGCTGCGCCTCATCGCGGATGACTTGAAAGAAACACAGGGACGATCTGAGTCTTCGTTTTTGTTTCTGAATTTTGAAAGCATCGCAAATCAGGATCTTCTCAATCCTGTCGCGCTGTACAAGCACATTGCGGCCGCTAAATCTGCCTGCTCTGAACGTCTGACGGTTTTCCTTGATGAAATTCAAAATGTGCCTGATTGGGAATCGTGCGTGAATTCACTTCGGGCTGATGATCTTTGTGAGATTTTTATTACCGGGTCTAATTCCAAGCTTCTGTCGGGGGAATTGGCCACTCATCTGGCTGGACGCACCATTCAGTTTCAGGTTTTTCCGTTCTCGTTTGCTGAATTTTGTGAGGCTTGGCAGCAGAAAAATAACCAGGAATCGCTCTCCCGCAATGAGCTCTGGCAGCAGTTCTTGGTTCGCGGAGGCATGCCCGGTGCCTTGCACTATTCGGAGCTCTCCGATGCCCACCAATATCTGCGGGATGTATTCGAAGGCATTGCTCTCAAGGACGTTGCTCAGCGCTGGTCGATCCGTCAGACCGCCATTTTGGAAACGGTCTTCAAGTACCTGATGAGTGAGGCCGGTCACCGGATTTCTGCCGGAAAGATTGAGAAATACCTCAAGTCCAAGAACCTGTCTATTTCCCGAGACACGCTTTTAGAGTACCTCTATGCCGGTGCTCAAACTTACGCTTTTGAGCGGTTGGAAAGCGAGGATTTCCGCGGCAGGAAAATCCGCCGTTTTCAGCCAAAGGTGTATCTGGCGGATCATGGTTTCCGTGAGGCACATCATCCCGGCTCGAATGTTTACGACATTGACCAGACTCTTGAAAATATCGTCTGCATTGAACTATTGCGTCGGGGCTGGACATTAACTACCGGCGACGCCAATGGCCGGGAAATAGATTTCATTGCCGAGCGAAATGGACAGCGTCTGTATGTACAGGTCGCCTATTTATTGGCTTCCGAGACAGCCATTGAAAGAGAATTTGCACCGCTCATGCTGGTCCAGGACAATTGGCCGAAAATGGTGTTATCCATGGATCAGGCTAATTTTTCTCGCAGCAGAATCGTTCACCAAAATATTCTGGATTTCTTGCTAGGAAGATAGATTTTGAGAAGAAGCGGTCAAAGAAAATATAACTTCCGAATCTTTCCTTGACCTCTCTCTGACGCTTCTCATCCTGCTGGATCAGACCCCGTCGTCCCCGAGGATCTGGTTCAGCTTATTGCTGAAGAAATACATTCCGTCGTGCGTCACCACGATCCCCTCTTCCACCCACTTCGCGAGAATCCGGCTCACGACCGCACGGTCGCTGTGAACGAGACGCGCGAGTTCCGTGACGGTGATCGTTTTGGGAAGGCACTTGGGGAGCGCGGTGAGCGGCATATTAAGCGCCTGAAAGAGCACCTTCACCATGAGCGCGACCCGCTGCGGCACCGTGAGGAGGTCATTCATCAAGAGTCCCTCAATCTTCGCGTCGTCATGCCGAATGAAGCTCTTCAGCGCCGCGATGCAGAGAATGGGATCAAGCTCCAGCTCCCGCTTAAACTGCGCCGCGTCCATCACGAGGACCTTCGTGGGGAGAAGCGCCCGGGCGATCAGAGGCTTGATCGCGTGCTTACCCTTGATCGACTTCTCCGCTCCCACTGAAGTTCCCGGAGGGAAAAGCACAATGAGGCGCTCATACTTCCCGACGCCGCCCGCGAATGTCCCAACGAGCCCCTCTTCCACCAGGTAGGCTGTCGGCTCCTCACCGAAGTTCACCACCGTTCTGGAGCGGACAAAAGCCGGCCTCCCCTTCTCACGGAAGAGCGCAAGGAGTTCCGGGGCGTCCTGCGGGACAACCCAGGGACATTCAGCGTAGACGTGATCCATCACCAGGTACCTTTTCTGAAATAACCAGCTCCTTCAGGCCGGCGTTCATTCTTTCAGAATACATTTTCTGGGCTGTTCGTGGATTTATCCGCGGAATGATTTCTTTTCTTGCCCTTATGTTTGTGTTTGCGATGACCTTTGCTGCGGTTCTGTTCCAAAACCCTCACCTCCTGAATCCGTAACCTGGCCTCTTTGCTTCCCAGTTCCTTTGCTTTTTTATAGTTATCCAATGCATGCCCGAGCCGATCCCGCGATTTAAAAATTCCCGAAAGATAAAGATCTCCAAGCGTCAGATACGCATCTTTATTGCCGTAAATTCCTTGGTCCTCAAGAAAATCCTCGATTTCCGAGAGCTGTGCCTCCGAAATGTCTTCCCGATGCTCCGTTACGGTCTTCTTAATATCGGCCGCAACAGCATTGCCTGTGTTTGCCCGGTAAAAGGCGATCCGAGCGTCAATTGCCTCCCCAAAACGTCCTTCATTGAAATAAACGTCAGAAAGGAAAACTCTGGCTTCTGGAACCATTTCGAACGTTTCTTTCAGCAAGCGTTTCGCGCCTTCCTTATCCTGCGGAATCACATTGCCTTCATATAAGAGGGCACCGTAATAGAACTTCGCCCAGGCAGAATGCTCATCAAAAGCTTTTCTGATCCACCGAAGACCAGCCGCAGCGTTCGGTTCCGTACCGATTCCTTTCACAAGGCACCAGCCATAAGAGGCCGCTCCATCCGCGTGTCCCATCATCGCTGCGTCTTCGAAGATCTGACAGGCGGCTTCCTTATCCTGCGCATAGCCATCCATGCCTTTGAGAAGAATCTGTGCCGCTATGAATTTTTGAATCGCCGTCCCTACTTCAGCGGCCTCCTTTACCATTTCGGACGCTTTTTCCGGCTGAACCGGACGTCTGAGTCCTGCCGCGAATTGAGAAGCGCAGGCGAGTTTGGTAATTGCGTCCCCCTTCTCAAAAGCAATCTGCGCGAGCTTATGGCCCACTTTCCAGAAAGCGGGATTTTCGCACTCCAGCAGCATCAGGCTCACCTCAATCTGAGCATCGGGATTCGCCCGGTATCTGCATAAGGCCGAAGCGTATTGCTGAACTATCTCTACCGGTGACGCGTCGCTCTCAGGCCAATAGCCGTTCATCGCGATATTCACGAGATGGGAGTACGCCTCCCACTCCCCAAGCTCCGCCGCGCGGAGAAGAAGACTGGTGCCTTTTCTCATGTGAGCCTTATGCGTGCGCCGGTCGTACGGTACCTCAAGTGTCTCAATTGCGAGACGAAGAAGAGCGGCCGGATCATTCATTTCAGCGGCCTTCGTGAGGTACTTCTCTTCCTCCGCCCAATTCTCATTCTCACGACCGCAGTCAGCGAGCCCTAAGTAACCTTTGGAGGAGCCCCGCTTCGCCGCTTCCCTGTACCAGCGGACAGCCTCGGTTCCGTTTCGGTAAGCAGGCGACCGGTAAAACTCCCCGGCTTTCAGCATCGAGGGGACATCACCCTCATTGGCCTTACTCAGCACCTCCTGAAACCGGGTGTCCCGAGGAACAATGGGGTCCAGGTCATCTGCCGGAATAAATCTCGCGAGAAGCCAGATTGCGGCTGACATTCTCTCCCCTGCCCGCGGAGTCTTTCCCTGCCAGTTCTCTTCGAGGCAGTAAATCGGGAGCTCGACGCCATCCCCTTCAGCCGTGTAGTCGTTCAGCGTGACATCAAGTTTCCAATACCGTCTTCCAAGGAACTGAAGCGACGAGACCGATTTGATAACCGTGAAGACAAAATAGGCGTTGCAGTCACTTTCGAGCAGATCGGTGACTGAGCTGTCGGGCAGGAAAGGCAGCACGATGTGCTCCTTCCGGAAACCGGCGTTTTCGCCCACCAGCGCCTCAGGTATGGGCCGGGCCCCGTGAGCCCATGCCGTAAGTGAAAACGCGCTCGGGGTCGGGCTCTGGAACCGATCCTCAAAAAGCCGGAGCCCCGGCACTGCGGCTGAAAGCGTAAGGCCGCTTCCCTCCGGAGTCATAAAGACTTCACCGTCAAACTGGTTACCGAACCGTCGGAAGGCTTTAACTGAAAAGAAACCTGCTCTGCCCGGGAAGGAAGGCGCCACCGTTCCCGGCTGAAGCTCTGGCTCCGCCTGAGGCACCCTTTCCTTCGCGGGATGGGAGACTGTGAGTCCCGGCAGATCGCGGCTTGAGCCATAAAGCCGGACTCCCCATCCATACTTCCTGTCAGCATATTCGGGAAGCTCGTGACTCTCGGACTTGGGATCTATCAGACTCTGATGAACCCGATCCAGCAGATCCTGGTCCGCCCAGGCGTTAAGAAAGGATCCAAAACTAGCCTTCCCATAGAAGGGAGCGTCCGAGCCTTTCCCTAACCTGGGGAACTTAGGCACTGACTGAGAAACGTGGTTCAAAGGTGATGAGTGATGCGCCATGATATCGAGCTCCGTGGTTTGTCATTCTTAAAAGCATTGGCTGGCTGATACCCAGGATGAAAGCACTTCACGCCCTGCTCAGCCGTCTTTTCCGTCAAGGAATACCACTATTCTCTGTTATTAAAATAAGGACATTATTTTGATAAATATTTTGTTACAATTAGAGTGAATGTAACTTTTACTGTATCGATATCGGAGTACCCTAAACAACAAAACCCCGCGGGAATCAACCCACGGGGTTTGTGCTTTTAAGGGTTGTTCCTAGGGACAGATTGTCCCTAGGAATAACCCTAGCGATAGTTCAGTGCCTGGTTTCCGAGGCAGACGAGCTGTCGACTGCTTAGGCGAAGTACTTCTGCAGATGGGCGAGATAATCCTCGCTGCTCTTCTTCAGGGTTTCAGGCGTCTGGCTGAGAGCGCCGAAAAGGAGGAAGGGCGGCTGCCACTGAGTCTGAACGAAATTCGCCATGAGCTTGAAGGGGAGGAGAATTTCCGGAACTTCAGCGCCGACAGCACCGGTCTTCGTGTAGACCTCAGCGGGAGAACCCACCGACACAGCGACGCCTAGCTTCTTACCCTTCAGAGCGTTGCCCTTGGAACCATAGGCCCAGCCGTAGGCGAGCACGTCATCCTGCCACTGCTTGAGGAGAGCCGGAGAGCTGTACCAGTACATCGGAAACTGCAGAACGATGTTGTCATAAGACTCCAGCAGTTTCTGTTCGGCGGCGACGTCAATCTTGCCGTCCGGATAGAGCTTGTAGATTTCGTGAACGGTGTAGAGATCAGGATGCGCTTTCAGCGCGTCAACCCAGCTCTTATTGACGTGAGACTGTTCGATATTCGGGTGAGTAACCACAACTAAAGTCTTGCTCATTGTTCTTTCCTATCGGGGGTTAAAAGGTATGTGTAAATAGTTTTATCAGATTTCAAAATTTGCGATGTATTTTTTTGTAACCGGAGTGGTTACATCAAAATTTCAACGCTTAGCGAGTGATTCATTCAGGTCTTTGAACGTGTCAAAGATCTCGTTCATCTCACGCTCGAACTCCGCGTCTTTCAGTTTTTTCAGTTTTGTATAGTCTTCAGGAGTGATAAGAACCGCGGCGGCTTTCCCCCCGACCGTAATCGTCATCGGTTCGCTCGGCTCTGTGGTCAGCGTATCGACTAGGAATGAGAGATTTTTCTCTGCTTCAGAAAGAGACACGGTTTTCATACGTTTCTCCGTTGCGATAAAAACTGGATTCCAAATAACTCCCGGATTAAACTTCAGTTAATCGCGGGGTTGCGGTCAGTAGCCGGAGTGGCTGGTCGGTGTCTCTGAACCGTCCCGCGAGGAAGAGGAACACCGCGGGAAAGCGTTTTAAGCCACGACAGCGCCTAGAAGGATCCTCTTCCGTTTTTCTGAGACGCCTGTCAGCGGCGGTCCCAGATTTCAAGCGTCACTTCAAAAACTTCTTCAGATTCTCAATCCGCTCTTCCGCTTCCTTATTCCCAAGAGAGGCGGCTTCCCGATAGTACCGGAAGGCTTCGTCGTGATCCTCTTTGAATCCGTGGAAACCGAGCATGTAATAGTCACCGACCGCCACCATCGCTTCCGGAACACCGGCGTCCGCAGCTTTCTCAACAACTCTCGCGAGTTCCGCCATCTGCTTCTCAGATGCCTTAACGAAACAGGCGTCCATGAAGTTCAGAACATCTTCCGCGGCGTTCTCAGGCGGTATTGCGGCGTAGTAGCGAAGACGCCAGGAGATGGCCTGCGAAATGCTCTGCTTAAAGACGTCCCCATAGAGATAGCCGTCTGAAAGGTAGAGGAGCGCCACAGGAAGGTTCTGTTCCGCGGCGCGTTTGATCCACTGCTCGCCGTCCTTCCGGTTCTTACGTACGAAGCGACCATCCATCCGCATCTGGCCGTACTCGAAACACGCCTTCGCGGAGCCTTCGTAACGGGCTTTCTTCAGCCACCGGAGGCCAAGCTCAATATTCTGTTTCGTACCAATGCCATTTACGAGGCAGTAGCCGTATCCCCCCGCGCCGTCGGGGCTCCCCATATAGGCCGAGATTTCAAAAAGGTGGTATGCGGTTCCTGTATCCTTACGGAATCCGTCATCACCATTAAGAAGCATCTGCGCCGCCTCGAATTTCTGGTTTGCGTCTCCGGCCCACCCAAATTCCTTCAGGAACTGCGTGGCTTTCCTTGGACTCGGATCTCGTCCGATTCCATGGGCGTAGTAAGTGGCGAGTATGAAATATGCGGTTGCCGAACCGCTTTCCGCAGCCTTTTCAGCAAGATCGGCCGCGGGCTTGAGAAGCCGCGGATCCTGGACCACGGTGAAAAGATGCGAAATCATGAGAAGCGTCGTGGGATCGGTATTCGCTTTCCTCGCTGCTGCCGCGTACTGCAGGGCGAGAGGCACCGGATCCTTTTGCTTTCTCCGGAAGTCCTTTGTGAAGCATTCGATGACGAGAGACGCGTAGGCATCTGTCGCGCCGAGCTTCACCGCCTTTTGGTAGGCTTCATGCGCCTGCTTTTCATCTTCAGACGAATGGCTCTCCTCGTGAATCAGGTCACCGAGCTCCTTAAACGCCTCTCCGCTGCCGGCGGACCCGGCCCGAAGGAGCAGCGCCTTCGCAGCCTCGCAGTCCTTTTCCGTGCCGCGTCCTTCCTTATAGCAGTCCGCGAGTCCGATGAGGCCATCGATGCTTCCCGATTCAGCTGCCGCCTTGTACCAGCGGAACGCCTCAGCGTCATCCTTTCCGACCCGGAAGCCTTCGGTGTAGATATCCGCGAGCTCAATCATCGCATTCACGTCACCGGATTCGGCCCGGTTGATCGCGTCCGTGAGGAGATCCGCCCGGGAGAGGAGCGGCTCAAGCGGCCCCTCGGGGAGGAACCGCGCCGAAATCCAGATAAAGCCCGCGAAGCGCATACCGACAGCCGGCGGCACTTCGCCCTGCCAGATCGATTCCGGTCAGAAAATCGGAAGCACGGTGTCGACCGCGGCCGGATCCTTCTCATCCACCGCGGCTTCGATCTTCCAGTACTTTTCACCAAGCAGCGTCATTTCCTCGACAGACCGGATCACGGAGTGCAGCGCATACGTGCAGGCGTTTCCGTTCACATAGTCCTTAAGCGCCTTATCGCGTCCGTCCTTGAAAAACGACACCGGCATCACCGGGATCAGGGCGCAGCTCGGCTCCGCCGGCTTAAACGCGTCTTTATCTCCCATCCGGAAATGGTTCCAGGCGGCATCCGCGAGCACTTCCTGCGCGCTTTCGGTTTCAGGAGCCGGTGCCGGGAACGCGAAGAGCGCCCAGGCATTGAAGGAAAAACGGTGGACGCCAGGCCTCGCGAGTGTCTTTTCGAAGACCCGGAGCCCGGGCACCGCGGCGGCGAGATTCATGAGGCTCCCCGCAGGCTGCACGAACACCTCGCCGTCATACCCATTGATAT
>OASY01000708.1_pt1 | contig 19725 bp, 21 predicted proteins | sample 1501231 | NCBI WGS metagenome assembly OASY01 (sample SAMEA2579917, study PRJEB22360) | human gut metagenome | biome: human gut; feature: human-associated habitat; material: faeces | place: Denmark | collected 2008/2010 | reverse complement strand
GTGGAGCACCACCTTGCCAAGGTGGGGGCCGCGGGTTCGAATCCCGTCTCGCGCTCTTTTTATTTGCAGCGGAAAGCTTGGTTTTACGGGCTTTCCGCTGTTTTTTGCGAGAATGTGAAACTTTTTCTGTAAAATTAACTACGATAAGGTCCTTCTATGATAAAATAAATATCATTAGGAGGGCCTTTTACTATGGCAAGACAAAAGAAACCGGTTCACAGAGTTGAAATGACAGAAGGAAAACGAAATATTATCCGACAGCTTCTCGAGGAATATGATATTGAGACAGCAGAAGATATTCAGGATGCTCTTAAAGATCTCCTGGGTGGTACCATTAAGGAAATGATGGAGGCTGAAATGGATGAGCACCTCGGATATGAAAAATCCGAGCGTTCTGACAATGACGATTATCGCAACGGGTATAAGCGCAAGCAGGTCAACAGTCGCTACGGTTCTATGGCAATCGAAGTACCGCAGGATCGGAAATCTACCTTTGAACCACAGGTTGTAAAAAAGCGTCAAAAAGATATTTCTGACATTGACCAGAAGATTATTTCCATGTATGCAAAAGGAATGACTACACGCCAAATCTCGGAAACAATAGAAGATATCTATGGGTTCGAAACATCAGAAAGTTTTATTTCTGATGTGACCGATAAGATACTTCCGCAGATTGAAGACTGGCAGAATCGGCCATTAGACGAGGTATATCCAATCCTTTACATCGATGCCATCCACTATTCTGTACGGGATAATGGGGTGATCCGTAAACTTGCCGCTTATGTCATACTGGGCATTAATTCGGAAGGCAGAAAGGAAGTCCTAACGATTACAATTGGTGACAACGAAAGTGCGAAATACTGGCTTTCTGTCTTGAATGAACTGAAAAATCGTGGTGTTAAGGATATCCTGATTATTTGTGCAGATGGTCTTACTGGTATCAAAGAAGCGATTTCTGCGGCATTTCCCAAAACAGAATATCAGAGGTGCATGGTCCATCAGGTAAGAAACACCTTAAAATATGTCCCTGATAAAGACAGGAAAGCCTTTGCTGCTGATTTAAAAACGATTTATCAGGCTGCTGATGAACAGAAAGCTTTGGCAGCCTTAGAGCGTGTAACCGAAAAATGGACACCTAAATATCCGAATTCCATGAAGCGCTGGAAAGATAACTGGGATGCTATTTCCCCGATTTTTAAGTTTTCAGCTGCTGTCCGGAAGGTCATTTACACGACGAATGCGATAGAATCGCTGAATTCCACCTATCGGAAGCTGAATCGCCAGAGGAGTGTATTTCCAAGCGATACAGCTCTGCTAAAAGCGCTGTATCTGGCTACTTTTGAAGCTACGAAAAAATGGACCACCACCATCCGGGACTGGGCGCATGTCTATGGAGAACTGAGTATCATGTATGAAGGACGGCTTCCAGAATAAAGAAAAATAAGCGGAAAGACAGGCGGCTTGCCGCCTGCTCTTGACATACATGGAAGTACCTGTTATATATAAAACAAGGGTGAAAAACCTGATTTAGAAGTTTCCCACCCTTCATTATCATAGAAGAATCTTATTTACAGAAATTTTCTCATACGCTCTTTTTTGCTCTTTACTCTATTTATTATCCGGCTAACGCTTTTTCCATATCGGCTTCGTTTTCAAGCCGTTCACGCCTGTTAAAACAGTAATTGTGGAGCGTTGTTCGCTCATCCTCATGCCCTTCCTGTTTGCGGACTTCATTGATATTGATTCCCGCGTCTAATAAAGCAGAAATATAAGACTTGCGGACTTTGTGGGTACTTTTGCAGTTAATATTCATATGCTCACAATATTTCCGGATTCTGGTATCAATCGCCCTTGGGGATATGAGCTTTCCGCCATGAACAAAAAGAAAATCCCTGTCATAATATCCTGTGTCCTTTTGGCTTGTCAGCGGCGGGGAGATAGGACAAATATACGCCCTTATTGTTTTGCCAGATAGGGTAAAATTTTTCAATGTGCTGCTTTAAAAGCTCCTGATCTTTTTTCTGCTGTTTTCTCATTCTGATATATTTGTGCAGTTTTTCTGTACTCAAATCCAGTATACCAGCGTCAAGGGCTTCTTTCAATATGGTCTGCAGGTCGATTGAATTAAGTGTTTCTGTATCAGTTGTGTGTTTATTCATGCTGGTCTCAGCTCCTTACAATTTTTAACGGGCTAATAAAAGATGCTGTTTTACATCTCTGTGAAGAAAAACGGCAGCATCTGTGAATTTTTCATATGTCTGTGCGTGAAATGGCAGTGGGGCGGCAATGACAGGATACTATATTTTCATATACGGTCCCTGTCACGATCTCTATCCGGGGGATGGAGCAAACAAATGCTATACAAAATATGCTTGACAAAATGGAAAAGTTAGTATATCCTAATCAGAGCAATGTGCATCGACTGCGGGCTCTGTGAAAGTCAGCAGCGGATACACATTTTATTTTACTCTATAGTTAGTAATGACTAATAAAAGGAGAGAAAGAGAGGTATTATTATTAAAAGCAGGATGTTAACGATTATCCTGGCAGTTACCCTGGTGGTTTTGTCAGCAGCCTCACTGTTTATAGGTGTAATCGACCTTACGCCAGCTTCTCTGGCGGCAGGAAATATGGAGCAGCTGGAAATTTTTCTGATTTCCCGCCTGCCTCGTCTGCTGGCGATCCTATGTACTGGAGTAGGGATGAGTGTAGCGGGGCTGATTATGCAGCAGCTCTGTATGAATAAATTTGTGTCTCCCACAACAGGAGCGACTATTTCATCCGCTCAGTTTGGTATTCTTCTGGCTCTGCTGTTTATGCCTGGATCCACCCTATGGGGGCGGGCGCTGTTTGCCTTTGCAGCAGCTGTAACGGGCACCTGGATCTTTGTCTGGTTCATACAGCGGATACAATTTAAGGATGCGGTGATGGTTCCCCTGGTAGGTATCATGTTCAGCAATGTGATTTCCGGTGTTACCAGCTATCTTGCTTATAAATACGAGATGACACAGGCTCTGTCATCCTGGCTGGTGGGGCATTTTTCCATGGTCTTAAGAGGAAGGTATGAGATCGTCTATCTGACGGTTCCGTTGGTGGTTCTGGCATTTATCTTTGCCAATCATTTTAATATTGTGGGAATGGGACGTGATTTTTCAAAAAATCTGGGTGTTCCCTATAATCTGATTCTGTTTATGGGACTGACCATCGCGGCCATGATAACGGCATCTATTGTAGTGGTAGTCGGTTCTATTTCCTATATTGGCCTGATCGTTCCAAATGTGATCGCTATGATCAAGGGAGACAGGATACGGGGAACGTTGGCAGATACAGCGCTTTTTGGCGCGGTTTTCGTACTGGTCTGCGATATGATCGGACGGAGTGTGATCGCGCCCTATGAGCTGCCCATTGAACTGATTGTGGGTATCATCGGCAGCCTTATTTTCATAGCCATTGTATTTTACAGGCTGAAATACGGACGAAGATCCCTTACATTCAGCTTTAAGAGGATTCAATTTCCGAAACATGGCGCAAAAGAACAAAAGGGAGGGAAAGAGCAGTGAAGCCGAAGAATTACCTCCGAAACCGGTACCGGCTTATACTGATGGCTGCGCTTGCTCTGGGAGCGGCGATTCTTTATATGCTGGTAAATGTGAATTTTGGCAATCAGAAACTGTTTTTATATGCTATGCGTATCCGAACCCCCAAGCTGATTGCCATGCTGATTACCGCTTTTGCCATCGGCGGTGCATCTATTGTGTTTCAGTCCATTATCAATAATACCATTGTTACGCCTTGTCTGCTGGGAATGAATTCCCTCTATATGCTGATTCACACGGCAGTGGTGTTTGTGGCAGGTTCTGGCAGTATACTGGCGGTCAATGCAAATGCGGCCTTTGGCGTGGACCTGGTGATCATGGGAGTGGTTGCTACCGTGATCTACAGCACCCTGTTTCAGAAAACGGGTCATAATGTGCTTTATGTGCTGTTGATTGGTACGGTGCTCAATTCTTTTTTTGGAAGTGTGCAGTCTACACTGACCCGGGTTATGGATCCAAATGAGTATGACAGTTTGCTGGCAGATCTGGTCGCAAGTTTCAGCAATGTAAATTCTGAGATCATGGTGATCTCTCTGGTTGTGCTGGCGGCTGTGGTATTCATTTTACGAAAGGAACTGGCGCTCCTGGATGTGATCACCCTGGGAAAGGATCAGGCGATCAATCTGGGAGTGGATTATGACAGGTGCATCCGCCGCCTGCTTTTGGGAGTGACCCTGTTTATCGCAGTGGCGACAGCCATGGTAGGGCCGGTTTCCTTTCTGGGGCTGATTCTGGCAAATCTTTCACGCCAGCTTTTAAAGACCTATCGCCACAGCCAGCTGATTTTAGGATCCGTGTTTTTTGGAATGATCATTCTGGTAGGCGGCCAGCTGATTGTAGAACAGGTATTTACGTATACGGTGCCTGTGAGCGTATTTATTACATTTTTTGGCGGCATTTATTTCCTGTATCTGCTGCTGACGGAAAGGAGGAGGGCGTAAGCTTATGCGTATCAGAGAACTGATCAAAAAATACGACGAAAAGACGGTTGTGGATTCTGTCAGCTTTGAACTTCCAAAGGGAAGGGTTACTTCCTTTATCGGTCCTAACGGTGCGGGCAAATCGACTGTAATGGGAATAATTTCGCGGCTGATCCAAAGAGACAGCGGCCGCGTGGAATTTGAAAACAGGGATATCGGAAGCTGGAAAAGCAGGGAATTGTCCAGACGGCTGGCGATCCTGACACAGAGCAACAATATCCAGATGAAGCTGACAGTGGAAGAACTGGTGGCTTTTGGCCGGTTTCCTTATTCCGGAGGTCGTTTGACGGCTGAGGACAGGGATATTATTAACCGGGCCATTTCATATATGGAACTGGAGGAATTTAAGGAACGGTTTGTGGATGAGCTGTCCGGCGGACAGCGCCAGAGAGCCTACATTGCCATGGTCATTGCGCAGGATACGGAATATATCCTGTTAGACGAACCCACCAACAATCTGGACATCTATCATGCTACCAATATGATGAAAATGGTTCGCCGTCTCTGCGACGAGCTGGGAAAAACAGTGGTGCTGGTATTGCATGAGATCAATTACGCAGCTTTCTATTCTGATTATATCTGCGCCTTTGCAGACGGAAAGGTGGCTAAATTCGGAACGGTAGAGGAGGTCATTACAAAGGAAACCCTCTCAAAGCTGTACCGGGTGGATTTTGAAATTATGGAAATTGAGGGAAAGCCTCTGTCGATCTGGTATTGAGAATAAGAGAATTTATTTATAAGCGAACATAAACATCAGGAGGATTTTTCATGAGAAACATACGATTATTGACTGTAATTGCAGCTGCAGCAATGGGGCTTTCAGCCTGCTCCGGCACAGGGGTAAAAACGGCGGATCAGACGGCAGGAAACGCAGCCGCACAGGAGACGGAGGGGAAAAGAACCAGCCGACGCGTCGGCTGACGCAGAAAACGAAAAAACCACAGAAACAGCCGCAGATCGAACCACAGTTACAGTAAAAACCTTAAATGCAAACAAGGAAGAGATAGATCTGGAGGTTCCCTATGATCCTGAGCGGGTTGCCGTGATGGATATGGCAGCTCTGGATATTCTGGATCAGCTGGGGCTGGAGAGCCGGGTAGTGGGCGTTTCAGATACTTCTCTGGATTATCTGAAAAAATATGTAGACAATGAAAAGGTAGCGGCTCTGGGCACCATCAAAGAGGCTGACATGGAGGCCGTGATGGCCAGCGAGCCGGATGTAATCTTTATCGGGGGCCGTCTGGCAAAATCCTATGACGCTTTAAGTGAGATTGCTCCGGTAGTCTATCTGTCTACGGATACAGAACTGGGTACAGTGGAGAGTGTGCGTAAAAATGCAGGTATCATTGCGTCTATGTTCGGACTGGAGGATAAGGTAGACGGCCTGATGGAGGGGTTTGATGCCCGCCTGGCTGCGCTTTCCGAATTTTCAAAGGGTAAGACGGCGATTATAGGAATGTGCACCAGCGGAGGCTTTAACGTACTTGGAAATGACGGCCGCTGCTCCCTGATTGGCCGGGAAGCTGGTTTTGAAAATATTGGGGTAGATGCCAATATTGATACGTCTACCCATGGAAATGGGGCTTCCTTTGAGTTTGTAGTGGAAAAGGCGCCGGATTATATTTTCGTACTGGACCGTGATGCGGCCATTGGAACCGAGGGAGCAAAGCTGGCCAAAGACATTATGGAGAATGAGCTGGTGATGGGAACGGATGCCTACAAGAATGGAAATATCGTTTATCTGGCACATCCGGCAGTTTGGTATACTGCAGAAGGCGGCATCCGCGCCCTGGATCTGATGATCGGGGATCTGGAGAGCGCCCTCTTAAAATAAAGTTGTAATAGCCAGGCTTTTGTACTATAATAGGCGGGATACCGTAATGGACGGTCCCGCCTGTTTTCTCTGTATGAACAGTGAGGCAGATGTACGCGCCCAATATCCCGCAGACAGAGGATATTCCCAGGACGTTCGGCCAGTGGGAGAAAATGGTAAAGCAAAGCGGTATCCTGGACAGGAAAGGATAAGAAAGGACAACGCAGATGAATTATAAGGTGATCCTGGCCTATGATGGCACACGGTACAACGGTTGGCAGAGACAGGGAAATACAGATCGGACGATTCAGGGAAAATTAGAGCAGATCCTGACTCGGATGTCGGGGGAGAAGGTGGAGGTTTTTGGCTCCGGACGTACGGATGCAGGGGTTCATGCAGAGGGACAGACGGCTAATTTCCACTTAAAGCAGAAGGATCCTTATGAGGATAGAAGCCGGCAGATCAGAGAATATGTTAACGCCTATCTTCCGGAGGATATAGCAGTTCTTTCATGTGAAACCGTACCGGAACGTTTTCACAGCCGTTTAAGCGCGTTGAGAAAGACCTACCGTTATCAGATCGAGATGGGGGCGAAAAAGGACGTATTTCAGAGAGGATACTATTACGGCCTTGGTCAGCCTCTGGATCTTGTGAAAATGGAAGAGGCGGCTGTCTGCCTTACGGGCACCCATGATTTTAAAAGCTTCTGCGGCAACAGCCGCATGAAAAAATCCACAGTCCGCACCATTGAGTCTATTGGCTTTGAACCTACAGGAGATACGGGGCTTCATATCCGTTACACGGGAAACGGCTTTTTGCAGCAGATGGTGCGTATTTTGACCGGAACGTTGATTGAGGTTGGTTCAGGAAAGAAACGCCCGGATGAGATGAGGGAGATTTTAGAGGCCAAAGACCGTCAGGCGGCGGGATTTACGGCTCCGGCTCAGGGGCTTTTTCTGGAGAAGGTAGAATATGGTGAGGAAATATGACGGAATTTCTGGTGAAACATTTTGTGAAACAGTATGAGCAGACGGAAAAAGAGGAGGTGCGGACCTCATACGGCGTTCTGGCCAGTATGGTTGGAATCTGCTGCAATATCCTTCTTTTTGCAGCCAAGCTTTTTATTGGCCTTCTGGTCAATAGCGTCTCCGTTATGGCAGATGCGTTTAATAATTTATCGGATGCGGCTTCTTCCATCATCGGCTTTATCGGCGTAAGGATGGCGGGAAAGCCTGCGGATGACGATCATCCCTTCGGCCATGGACGTATTGAGTATATCTCCGCTTTTATCGTGGCATTTCTTGTGATCCAGGTGGGATTTTCACTGTTTAAGTCCTCAGTGGGAAAGATCCTTCATCCTGAGGACATGACGTTTAAATGGATTTCTGTCATTATCCTGCTCCTGTCCATTGGTGTGAAATTCTGGCTGTCGGCATTTAACCGTAAGCTGGGAAAGCGGATCAACTCCAAGGTAATGCTGGCTACGGCAGCCGATGCCATGGGAGATGTGATCACCACGGGAGCTGCGACGCTTTCTCTGGTAATATTTGGAATCTGGGGACTTAATATTGATGGAATTACCGGACTTTTAGTGTCGTTAGCCGTTCTTTTTGCAGGCTACAGCATTGCAAAGGACACGCTGGCTCCCCTGATTGGAGAGGCGATCCCGCCGGAGGTATATAAGGATATATCAAACTTTGTGGAGAGCTTTGACGGTATTCTTGGTACCCATGATCTGATCGTCCATAATTACGGCCCCTCCAAAAGCATGGCTTCCATCCATGCGGAAGTATCAGCCAGCACCGATATCGCTGTATCTCATGCCATTGTAGACAGGATCGAGCGTGAGGCGGCCCGAAAAATGGGACTGCTTTTGGTGATCCACATGGATCCGGTGGAAACGGATAATGAGCGGCTGAATACTTACAGGAAAATATTGGAAAAAGTATTGTTTGATGTGGATGTGCGGCTGAATTTTCATGATTTTCGTATGGTAGGAAAGGATAAGAATGTATGTCTTATTTTTGATCTGGTGGTTCCAAGGGAATATAAAGGCAGCGCAGTGGGAAAACTGAAAGCAAGGATCAGCAATGAGATGCGCAGAAGAGACCCGGACTGCCGCTGTGCGATCACAGTAGAAAACAGCTATCTGTCAGAGTCTTAAAGGACGGGAAACAGCCCCGGAAAAAGAGCTGATCTCCGCAAGGGGGAATAAACTTGATTCAGGAAGAATGGATACAAAACATAGCGGAAGGAGACAGAGAGGCCTTCCGCCTTTTTTATCAGGAGGCGGCCGGGCCGGTGTACAGCTTTATCCTGTCCCTTACAAAAGATCCCCATGAAGCGGAGGATCTGATGCAGGACACCTTTTTGGCAGTCTGGGACAGTGCGTCGTCTTATGAAAACCAGGGAAAGCCTCTGGCCTGGGTGTTTACCATTGCAAGACATCTGTGCTATATGCGCTTTAGGCAGCGAAAACGGGAGACGGATTTAGAGGGAATGGAACAGGAGAAAAGAGAAGAGGGGCAGGTTTCACTTGTGTTAGAGCAGGCTGCAGACCGCAGGGTTCTTCTGGATGCACTGGATGCCTTAAGGGAGGAGGATCGCCAGATCGTACTGCTTTATGCTGCGGCAGGCTTAAAGCATCGGGAGGTGGCCAGGGCCATGAACCTTCCTCTGGCGACAGAACTGTCAAAATATAACCGCTCTATGAAGAAATTGCAGAAAATTTTGCGGAATGCAGAAAAAGATGCTTGACAGATAAAAATGAGAGTGCTATATTTTTACTAACTTAATCAGCGAAACCGTTGAAACGGAGATAACGGCAGTTATGGCCTCACAGAGAGCCTGTGATGATGAGAAACAGGCAGACCCCAGATTGTCAAATGGACCGTTGAGGGCGCAGTCAAAGGAGAGATCTGAGTATTCTGCGACGTGAGGCTTACGTTAGCAGCCGATAGTATGATTGTACTATGCAGAGCGCACATTTTTTGTGAACAGAGGTGGCACCGCGGTTTATTCCGTCCCTGATGATATTCTATCATCAGGGACTTTTTGTTGCCGTGTATTCCCTAAATCGTCGGGCGGCAGGAAAGGGCCGGCGGGCGGCAGACGCAGGTTTTATGGAACAAAAAGTGAGAACGTTCTGACAATTGAGGAGGTAAATGATATGGCAGAAAAAAGAGGACGCTTTGGAATCCATGGAGGACAGTACATCCCCGAAACCCTTATGAATGCAGTGACAGAGCTGGAGGAGGCATATGAGCATTATAAAAATGACCCCGGTTTTCAGAAAGAACTGACGGAGCTTTTAAATGATTATGCAGGCCGCCCAAGCCGTCTCTATTTTGCAGAGAAGATGACAGAGGATCTGAAGGGGGCTAAAATCTATTTAAAGCGCGAGGACTTAAATCACACGGGAGCGCACAAGATCAATAATGTCCTGGGTCAGGCCCTTCTTGCAAAGAGAATGGGAAAGACACGCCTGATCGCAGAGACGGGAGCCGGCCAGCATGGGGTGGCCACTGCTACGGCGGCAGCCCTGATGGGAATGGAATGTGTGGTCTATATGGGAAAGGAGGATACCATTCGTCAGGCTCTAAATGTATACAGGATGCGCCTGCTGGGGGCTGAGGTGATTCCGGTAACAGAAGGAACCGGAACCTTAAAGGATGCCTGCTCTGCCTGCTTTAGAGAGTGGACTCGAAGGATAAGCGATACACATTACTGCCTGGGTTCTGTTATGGGGCCTCATCCGTTTCCGACGATTGTAAGAGATTTTCAGGCGGTGATTTCAAAGGAGATTAAGGAGCAGCTGGCCCGAAAAGAAGGCCGTCTCCCCGATGCCGTCCTGGCCTGCGTAGGCGGCGGCTCCAATGCCATCGGCGCATTCTATCATTTTATTGACGATCCATCGGTGCGCCTGATTGGCTGTGAGGCAGCGGGCCGGGGCGCAGATACGCCTAAGACAGCGGCTACTATTGCTGTGGGGCGCCTTGGCATCTTTCATGGAATGAAGTCTTATTTCTGCCAGGATTCCTATGGACAGATCGCTCCTGTTTATTCTATTTCCGCAGGTTTGGATTATCCGGGCATTGGGCCGGAGCACGCCATGCTCCATGACCAGGGCCGGGCGGAATATGTGGCCGTGACCGATGACGAGGCGGTGGCTGGTTTTGAATATCTGGCCCGAACCGAGGGCATCATACCTGCCATTGAGTCAGCCCATGCAGTGGCATATGCCAGAAAACTGGCACCTCAGATGGGAAGGGATCAGATTCTTGTAGTAAATATTTCAGGAAGAGGCGATAAGGACTGCGCGGCTATTGCAAGATACAGAGGGGAGGATATTTATGAGTAAGATAAAAAATGCATTTGCAGGGGGAAAGGCATTTATTCCATTTATTACCTGCGGGGATCCGGATCTGGAGACAACGGAGAGACTGGTAAAGGCCATGGCAGAGGCAGGAGCGGACATGATTGAGCTTGGGATCCCGTTTTCAGATCCTACGGCTGAGGGGCCGGTGATCCAGGCGGCCAGCGCCAGAGCGCTGGAACAAGGAGCGACTACGGATCGGATATTTGGAATGGTGGAACGGCTGAGAAAAAATGTAATGGTTCCTCTGGTATTTATGACCTATGCCAATGTGGTATTTTCCTATGGTTCTGAGGCTTTTATACGTGAGGCGGCGCGGATCGGCATTGATGGTCTGATCCTGCCGGATGTGCCCTTTGAGGAAAAAGAAGAATTTGAGCCTCTTTGCAAAGCATATGGTCTGGATCTGATCTCCATGGTGGCGCCCACCTCCAGACAGCGGATCCAGAAAATAGCAAAAGAGGCCAAAGGCTTTATCTATGTGGTCTCATCTCTGGGAGTGACCGGAATGAGAAATGAGATTACCACGGATCTTGAAACGGTTATACGGCAGATCCGTGCTGTGACGGATACGCCCTGTGCGATGGGATTTGGAATTTCAACACCAGAGCAGGCCGGGCAGATGGGGGCTCTGGCAGATGGAGCCATCGTAGGAAGCGCCATTGTGAAGCTGACGGCGGAACATGGAAGAGGCAGCACGCCCTATATTCAGGAGTATGTAAGAACCATGAAGGCAGCGGTGAACCGGGCGGCCGGGTAAGCCGGAAGGCAAACCGGCGGCAGGAAAAATCGAAGGAGGAGCTTAAATGAACCAGACAATCTTAAATGAACTGGCAGAGTATGCCGCAGAGCGTGTAAAAAGGGATATGCAAAGAGCTTCAAAGGAGGAGCTTATATCCAGGGCTCTTTCCCGGCAGACAGGGACATTCCGATTTGAAAATGCCTTAAAAAAAGGAGGGCTTTCCCTGATCTGCGAGATTAAGAAGGCTTCACCCTCCAAAGGGGTGATTGATGCAGCGTTTCCATATATAAAGATCGCACAGTCTTATGAATCGGGAGGCGCAGATGCGGTGTCCTGCCTGACAGAACCCAGATGGTTTATGGGATCGGATGAAATTTTCGAGGAAATCCGTACTGCTATCCGTATTCCCATGCTCCGTAAGGATTTTACTGTGGATGATTATCAGATTTATCAGGCTTTTCTTATGGGGGCCGACGCAGTGCTGCTGATCTGCACGCTTTTAGACACCAGAAGGCTCCAAAGCTATCTTGCCGTCTGTGACCGGCTGGGGATTACAGCTCTGGTGGAGACTCATAATGAGGAGGAGATTAAGTCGGCCCTGAAGGCCGGAGCCAGGGTAATAGGGGTAAATAACCGAAATTTAAAGGATTTTACCGTGGATATTTCCAACGCGGCACGGTTAAGGGAGCGAATACCCTCAGATAAGATCTTTGTGGCAGAGTCTGGCGTGGCTTCTTTGGAGGATGTAAACAAACTTAAAAATGCAGGGGCGGATGCAGTTTTAGTAGGAGAATTTCTGATGCGGTCAAAAGAACCGGCGGCGCTTCTTGGACAAATGCGGGCAATATAGAGAAAGACAAAGGCGATGGGCAGAGTCCGGACAAAAGCCATAACACGGATGGAAACGTGGTAAAAACTCAAAAAAATACTTGACGGAGTCTCATGGCTGAGGTATAATACATGACGTTGCATTAATGGGCTATCGCCAAATGGTAAGGCAACGGACTCTGACTCCGTCATTTCAAGGTTCGAATCCTTGTAGCCCAGCTTAGAAACGTTTCAGTTTTTATAAAAAGTGCTTGACGAAATTCGTCATACTGTGTATAATTGTTTTCGCAGTTGTGAATATGGCATCTGACTGAACTAATGGGCTATCGCCAAATGGTAAGGCAACGGACTCTGACTCCGTCATTTCAAGGTTCGAATCCTTGTAGCCCAGCTTAAGGATATTTTACATATCCTGTATACAATTCAATAGTGGGCTATCGCCAAATGGTAAGGCAACGGACTCTGACTCCGTCATTTCAAGGTTCGAATCCTTGTAGCCCAGTTTAAGAGCCTTCAGATGCAGGAGCATTTGGAGGTTTTTTGTTTTACAGAATCCTTTTTTTCATCCACAGCTTGTATCACCGCTGCGTAATGTGGTATACTATGAAAATGGGAAAGAACCAGGAGAAAGAGACAGCTATGTATCAGTTTAACAGCAGGATCCGGTACAGCGAGACGGATGAGACAGGACGTCTGAGTGTGCCGGGGATTATCAATTATATGCAGGACTGCAGTACGTTTCAGTCCGAGGATCGCCATGCCGGCGTGGATTTTCTCACAGGAAGAAACAGGGCATGGCTTTTATCCAGCTGGCGGATCCTCATTGACCGTTACCCCAGACTGGGAGAAGAGATCGCCGTGGGAACCTGGCACTGCGGTACCAGGGGGATATACGGATACCGGAACTTCGTCCTTTTAGACCAGGCGCAGCAGCCGCTGGTGCGGGCGCTGTCTTTGTGGTTCCTCTATGACACTGAGAAAAATATGCCTGCCAGGATACAGCCGGAGGATATGCTTCCCTACGGGGAGCCGGAGCCACCCCTGGATCTGGGAGAGGTGCCGAAAAAGATCAGGATTCCTGAGGAATATGACACAGCTTCGGCTGTGATCATCGGCCGCCACCATCTGGACACCAACCATCATGTGAACAATGCTCAGTATGTAGAGATCGCCAAAGACGCTCTCCCTCCGGGACTTAGGATCCGGGAGATCCGGGCGGACTATAAAAGGGCGGCGCTTTTGGGAGATACAGTGATCCCAAGGATCAGCTGTTCCGGTTCCGGCCAGTGGACTGTGGCCCTGGTAAATGAAACAGGCGAGCTATTTGCCGCTGTATGGCTTCAGGGATAGGAATGGGCAGTGCAGGCGTGTGGTATTTGCAGGGCAGTAAAAAGAGGAGTATGACGAATGATCGAATTAGGAAAAGTACAGGAACTTGAGATCGTAAGAACAAAGGAGTTCGGTGTATACTTAAGTGAGAAGGCGGGAGATGAGGCGGCAGTCCTTCTTCCGAAGAAAAAAGTGCCTGAAGGGGCCAGGATTGGGGACCGGATAAGCGTCTTTATATATAAGGACTCTTCCGACCGTCTCATTGCCACCACCGGAATGCCGAAACTTCAGGTAGGGGAGACGGCGATTCTGGAGGTAAAAGAGGTAGGGAAGATAGGAGCATTTCTGGATATGGGACTGGAAAAGGATCTCCTTCTTCCGTTTAAAGAGCAGACGCATCCGGTAAGGCGGGGAGAGAAGTGCCTGGTGTGTCTTTACGTAGACAAGAGTCACCGTCTGGCAGCGACGATGAAGGTGTATTCTCATATGAGCAGCGAGTCTCCCTACAAGGCAGAGGACTGGGTGGAAGGGACTATTTACGAGATCAATGAGGCCATCGGAGCCTTTGTGGCAGTGGACAACAAATATTACGGCCTGATCCCTAAAAGCGAGATGTATGGCCGTTTCAGAGAGGGAGATCCGGTAAAGGCCAGAGTTATGCGGGTTCGCGAGGACGGAAAGCTTGACCTGTGCGTGAGGGAAAAGGCTTATGTTCAGATGGGGGCGGATGCGGAGGCTGTCTTACAGGCCATCGATGAGTTTGACGGCGTTCTTCCGTTTAACGACAAAGCGCGGCCTGAGACCATCTTACGGGAGTTTAATATGAGTAAAAATGCCTTTAAGAGGGCGGTAGGCCGTCTCTTAAAGGAAGGAAAGATACGGATTACGGAAAAGACCATCGAGCGGATATAGCGGGCTGTATTGCCATAAGGTACAGAGAGTGATACATAGCCTGCGAAGGTTCGCGGTACATGGTGGAGATCACAGGGCAGTTCCAGTTGATGGGCTGCTCTTTTTCTTACAGAAAGGACATGGAACGGTCTGTGTCCGGGCGGACAGGAGGAGACGAAGTGACAGGAAAAAAGAGGCAGATCGGGGAGTATATTGCCATCACGGCAGGCACATTTTTAATTGCCTTTGCCATTAAAAATATTTTTGATCCGGTAAACATGGTTACGGGGGGCGTATCCGGTGCGGCTATTATCCTGAAGGAATTGTGGGATATCCCCCTGTGGCTGACCAACACGGTTTTTAATATCCCGCTGTTTTTGGCGGCGTTTCGTATGATGGGATGGAAGTTTATAGGCAGGACGCTGTATTCAACGGCCTTGCTGTCAGCAGCCCTTTACATTCTTCCTGAATTTAATCTGATAAAGGATGATATGATCCTGTCGGCGCTGTTTGGAGGGCTGATAAGCGGTCTGGGAACAGGGCTTGTGTTTGCAGGAGGCTGCACTACCGGCGGCACGGATATGCTGGCAGTGCTGATGCGGGGGTGGCTGCGTCACTATTCTTCGGCTCAGATCATGCAGGTGCTGGATTGGATTATAGTGGCGGCAGGCGTGTGCGTATTCGGCATCAGGCCCTCTCTCTATGCCCTTCTTTCCATTTTCTGTCTGGCAAAGGTGACGGACAGCCTGATTGAAGGAATGAAATTTTCAAAAGTGGCCTGGATCATTTCAAAGCAGGATAAGGAAATTGCCCGGGCGGTGATGGAGCGGCTGGAGAGGGGAGTTACCAGCATCGGGGCCAGAGGAATGTACTCCATGGAAGAGAAAAATCTTCTGTTCTGCGTGGTTTCCCGCAAGGAGATTGTGGAGATTAAGGCCATTGTAAGGGAGTTTGATCCTCAGGCATTTTTCATCGTCAGCGACGCTCGTGAAGTTTTTGGAGAAGGCTTTATAGAAAAAGAAAATCGGATAACATAATAAACAAAAATTTAACGGAATCTTCTGGGATAAATTGACAGATCGGACATTTTTTTTGTTGAATATACAATTTGGCTAAATACAAAAATTGAAGTTTGTGGATTTACAATATGGATTAAACCAGGACTTTCATGTATGATAGAACCATCACAAATGAATGTAAGACAAATCCAATTCAGGAGGAAATCATAACATGGCAAGTTTATCCCTTAGAAATGTAACCAAGAAATACCCCAACGGCTTTGTCGCTGTTAAGGACTTTAACCTGGAGATCGCAGATAAGGAATTTATCATCTTCGTAGGTCCGTCCGGCTGTGGTAAGTCCACTACTCTTCGTATGATCGCAGGCCTGGAGGATATCTCCTCCGGCGAGCTCTACATCGATGGCAAGCTGGTAAATGACGTTGAGCCAAAGGACAGAGATATCGCGATGGTATTCCAGAACTACGCTCTGTATCCTCATATGTCCGTATATGACAACATGGCATTCGGCCTGAAGTTAAGAAAGACTCCAAAGGATGAGATCGATAAGAAGGTTCATGATGCAGCCAAGATCCTGGATCTGGAGCATCTGTTAGACCGTAAGCCAAAGGCTCTGTCCGGCGGTCAGAGACAGCGTGTTGCCATGGGTCGTGCCATTGTCCGCAGCCCCAAGGTATTCCTGATGGATGAGCCGCTGTCCAACCTGGATGCAAAGTTAAGAGGCCAGATGCGTGTTGAGATCTCCAAGCTGCATCAGAGACTGGAGACTACCATTATCTATGTTACACATGACCAGACAGAGGCTATGACCCTTGGTACCAGAATCGTTGTTATGAAGGACGGCGTAGTACAGCAGGTAGACAGCCCGCAGAACCTGTATGACAGCCCATGCAACAAGTTCGTTGCAGGTTTCATCGGAGCTCCTCAGATGAATATGATCGATGCTCAGGTAGCTAAGGCTGGTTCTGACGTTACCTTATCCTTCGGCGGCCACACCGTAGCACTTCCTGCAGCAAAGGGCAAGGGCTTAGAGGACGGCGGCTATATCGGCAAGACCGTTACGCTTGGTATCCGTCCTGAGGATCTGCACGACGAGGAAGCTTTCCTTGCAGCTAATCCAAAGAGCATTTTCCAGGCTGAGATCCGTGTATACGAGATGTTAGGTTCTGAGGTTCTTCTGTACTTCGATATCGATGATGCTAACTTTACTGCAAAGGTAAATCCTCGTACAACTGCAAGACCTGGCGATTCCATCAAGGTTGCTATGGATCTGGATAAGGTACATATCTTCGATAAGGAAACAGAGAAGGTAATCATCAACTAATAGGGCAGCAGATTTCATAAATGAAAAAATCTGATTGTAAAAAAAGGCAGGAGAGGTGACAACTCTCTTGCTTTTTTTGTAATTTTGCATTAAAATATGAAAATAGAGAAAGTAGCAACATTTGAAATACGTCAAAAAGGAGAGTATGGAATGATTTCAAATCAGATACTCCAGACTACACTGGATGGATTAAAAGCAATCACAAGAATTGATTTAGGTATTTGCGACACAGAAGGAAAGGTTTTAGCGTCTACCTTTACAGACGCAGAGGAATCAGAAAGTTCGATCCTGGTATTTGTGGATTCTCCGGCAGACAGCCAGGTAATTCAGGGATATCAGTTCTTTAAGGTGTTTGACGAGCATCAGCTTGAGTATATCCTGCTTGCAAAGGGTGCCAGCGATGACGTCTATATGGTAGGAAAGCTGGCTGCGTTCCAGATCCAGAACCTGTTAGTGGCTTATAAGGAGCGCTTTGATAAGGATAACTTTATAAAGAACCTTCTTCTGGACAACCTGTTGTTAGTGGATATCTATAACCGCGCAAAGAAACTCCACATCGAGACCGATGTAAAGCGTGTGGTATATATCATCGAAACGCACAATGAAAAGGATGTCAACGCCCTTGAGACTGTAAGAAGCCTCTTTGCTTCAAAGACAAAGGATTTCATTACTGCCGTGGATGAAAAGAATATCATCCTGGTAAAAGAGGTGCGTCAGGGCGAGTCCTACAGCGAGCTGGACAAGACGGCCAACACTATCCTGGATATGATGAATACAGAGGCCATGACAAAGGTTCGCGTATCCTACGGTACGGTGATCAACGACATTAAGGAAGTGTCACGCTCCTATAAGGAGGCCAAGATGGCTCTGGATGTAGGCCGTATCTTCTATGCAAATAAAAATGTAGTGGCTTACAGCAATCTGGGTATCGGCCGTCTGATTTACCAGCTGCCTATCCCTTTGTGCAAGATGTTTATCCGCGAGGTATTCGACGGCAAGTCTCCCGATGAGTTTGACGAGGAGACGCTGGCTACCATCAATAAGTTCTTTGAGAACAGTCTGAATGTATCCGAGACGTCCAGACAGCTCTATATCCACAGAAATACCCTGGTTTACCGCCTGGATAAGCTCCAGAAGAGCACAGGTCTTGATCTTCGTATTTTTGAGGATGCAATTACCTTCAAGATTGCGCTTATGGTTGCCAAGTATATGAAGTATATGGAAAGCCTGGATTACTAAAACGAGGTCAGGAAAATGATAGAACTCAGCCATGTCAGCAAGACATACAGTGAGGGAAACCGGGCTGTGAAGGATGTAAGCCTGACCATCGGCGACGGGGAATTTGTCTTTATCGTAGGGCGCAGCGGCTCAGGAAAGAGCACGCTTCTCAAGCTTCTTTTAAAGGAGTTTGAGCCCACGGAGGGACAGATCATAGTCAATGATATGGATCTGGGGAAGATGCCCAGAAGATATGTTCCTAAATACCGTAGAAAATTAGGTGTGGTCTTTCAGGACTTCCGGCTCCTGAAAGACCTTACTGTATTTGAGAACGTTGCCTTCGCCCAGCGGGTGATCGGGGTGCCGAACCGTGTCATAAAGGAATCGGTGCCGGAGATGCTTCGGATGGTGGGGCTTTCCGCTAAATACAAGACCCGTCCTGACAAGCTTTCCGGCGGTGAACAGCAGCGAGTGGCCATTGCCAGGGCGCTGATTAATCGGCCGGAAGTCCTTTTAGCCGATGAGCCCACAGGAAATCTGGACAGCTTTAATACCCATGAGATTATGGGCCTCTTAGAGGAGATCAACGAGAGGGGAACTACAGTGATTGTCGTGACCCACAGCCATGAGATGGTCCAGCAGATGAAAAAACGGGTGATTACCATGGACCGCGGAGTAGTGGTCAAAGATGAGGGCGGATCCAGATAAGACAAAAATGGGTCTGCCGGAAAGGCACGATCGTTTGAAATGAATACATTTTGGTATTGCCTGAAACAGGGCATCGTCAATATATGCAGAAATATTTTGTTTTCGCTGGCTTCTATAGCGACTATTTCTGCGTGTATTTTTTTATTCTGCCTCTTTTTTGCTCTGGCGGCCAATGTGGCTCATGGGGCTAAAATCGCCCAGGAAACCGTGGGAATCTCCGTCTTTTTTAATGATGGTATGTCAGAGGAGGAGATCCTTGCTGCAGGAGAAGAGATAAAAAGCTGGAGTGAGGTGAGAGAGGCGGATTATACCTCGGCCCAGGAAGCATGGGACACGTTTAAGAGCCAGTACTTTGAGGGCTCGGAGGAACTGGCCGAGGGGTTTGAAAATGACAATCCTCTGGCTGATTCCGCTTCATTTGAGGTTTTTTTAAATGATATTTCCGATCAGCAGAAGGTTGTCAGCCGGCTGGAAGCCATGGATGGGGTGCGGCGGGTCCGCTATTCCAGCACTCTGGCAGCAGGATTTACAAGCGTGGGAAAGATGATCAGCCTGATGTCAGCGCTGATTATCGGGGTGCTGCTGGCGGTAGCTGTATTCCTTATAAGCAACACTATTTCTGTGGCAGCAGCTTTCCGCAGGCGGGAAAATGAAATCATGCGCTATATCGGTGCTACGAATTTTATGATACGCGCCCCGTTTTTGGTGGAAGGACTGCTTCTGGGACTTTTTGGAGCGCTGATCCCGCTGGGAGGCATATGGTTTCTCTATGAGAAGGGAGTTTTGTATCTGGAGCAGAATTATTCCCTGATCACGGGGCTTTTTGAGCCGCTTTCTCTGAGAGATATTTTTCCGTATATGGCGGGGGGGGGGCGGGCCCTTGGGGGTGGGGTTCTGCTTCT
>OASY01000687.1_pt1 | contig 20155 bp, 19 predicted proteins | sample 1501231 | NCBI WGS metagenome assembly OASY01 (sample SAMEA2579917, study PRJEB22360) | human gut metagenome | biome: human gut; feature: human-associated habitat; material: faeces | place: Denmark | collected 2008/2010 | reverse complement strand
CGTTACCATAACGTGCAGATGGACATTCCGCTTGCGGTTCTCCATCAGCGTTCCAACTCCCGGCCTTTCCGGCGCTCTTTGGGCTCCTTTACCTTGTCCAGCGGCTTTGCGTCCAGCTCCGGGGGCGTGGGTGGGATGGGCGTATTGTTGGGTACGCCGTCGATCATGTTGCAGTTCTGCTCCGTGGAGAGCTCGGCGGTTTTCAGATAGTTGTCTTTTTCGTGCATGACGATCCTCCTTTATCGTTCCTCATGGTTTTTATGGCTCCGCTTCTGGCCGGACTCCTTCGGGGGGTTCTGCCCTCTGGTTCCTTCTTTAAGCCGGGCGGTAATGGATGGGCGCACCCGGTCAGGATTGCCCGGTGCTGGTTTCAGCTCGTAGTCCTCCATCTGCTTTTCGGTCAGCGGCTTTGCATACGCTTTGCCTGCGCCTGCGAAGGCGAGGACTGCTGGCTGTCAATGGCAACGGCGATATAGTTCTGGTTCTTTTTGCTGACATAGGAAAGCTCCACCGCCGTAGTAAAGCCCAGCTTTTTTTCATCCATCAGCTTCATCAGGTCGGGAACCAGCTCATTGAGACGGATATACCGCTGCACCTGCTTGACCGCCATCTTATTGCGTTCGGCCACGATCTCGTTGGAGCGTTTGCCAGCGTCCTTCGGGTCAATTTGGCCCGAAGTGCGGGAGCCCTGGTGCTTGATAGCCTCAAGCTGCATTTTCAAGGCTTTGGCCCGCTCACTGGGTAGGATTTCTTCACGCTGGTTGAGATTGTCCTCAACCATCTGTGTGATGGCTTCATCGTCTGTCAGGTTTCGGACGATACAGGGCATATCCGCATACCCGGCAAGCTCGCTGGCTTTCTGGCGGCGGTGGCCGGACACGATCTCATAGCCGCCATCCTCACGGGGGCGGACGATAGCGGGCTGGGTCACGCCCTTGTCCTTGACGCTGGACACCATAGCCCGCATTTCTTCATCATCCCGGACTTCAAAGGGATGGTTCTTGAAGGCGTGGAGTTCGTTCAGCTTGATATAGACGATCTGCTCCTTGCCCCGGCGTGGAGCATCCTTTGGCTTTTCGGGTTCCTTCGGAGCGGGAGAGGTCTGCACCGTTGGAGCCGTTTTTTTCTCCGGTTCCTTTTTGACCGCCTTTTCCGGTTTCTGTGCAGGAGCTTTGGACTTCGGGGCTGGGTCCTTGTCCTTATCTGCTTTCGGGGGACGGCCCCGGCGCTTCGGCTGTTCCGGCTCTTTGGGTTTTTCCTCTGCTTTCTTCGGAGCCTCCGGCTGCTTTTCCGGTTTCTCCACTTTTGCCGGGTCAGGCTTTTCCACGCCGGGAGCTGCCGCCCGTTCCTCGGCTTTCTTTTCCTTCATAATTTCAGCGAAGTTATAGACGGAAACCTGCGGGTTCTTTACCTCCGGTTCCGTCTTTTTTTCCGGCTCCGGGGAAACGGAAACCTTCTCCGGCTCTTTTGGGGGAGTAGACGGTGTTTCTTTGCCCGGTCCGGTATCCGTTACCGGCTGTTCCGGCGTTTTTGTGGTTTTATCATCTGCCATATCTCGATTACTTTCTCTGGGTGGATAAAGGGTGCGCTTTTGCCGCTCCCGGTACGGCTTGATTTCAATGACGGACAACTGATGTTCCAGACAAATCAAATCGCTCAGTCGCTGCACCGCAAGCCCAGATAACAAAAAATCCCGGAATTTCCGGGTTCCGTCCAAGGCAGTGGAATTGTAAATAATGTGGTTGTGGACGTGTGCCCGGTCGGTGTGGGTAGCAACGATAAAAGCGTGTTTACCCTTCAAAAATCGCTCGGCAAGCTCATAACCGACCTTGTTGGCTTCCTCGGCAGTGATCTCTCCGGGCTTGAACGATTGCCGAATCTGATAGGCGATCACATCGCTTTTCTGCCTGCGACCGGTGGCAAGTTCGTATTGGCGTTTGGAGAGCATAAATTCTTCATCCACGGTCAGGGGACTGCATTCGTAACTGCTGACCAGTTCGCCCTGCTGTGTCTTATCCGGGTTCTGGGCGTAATCCGTGCGGCTTTTCAGGCAGGCCGCAACGGATTTTCCCTTGTTTTTGTGCAGTGCAATCAATCTTGTTGCAGCCAGTTTGACCACCTCCCGGCAAAAAGAAAATGCCGCACAGTGGCGGCATTTTGATGGAAAGCGTGAATGTTCAATACTCCGAACTCAGAAGAAAATCTGCAATGTGCATAGTTTTGATCCCCTCATAGTTGCCACCCGCAAAAGCATCGGTGGTGAGAACATATTTGGGGTAATTATCGTGGATTTCCAGTAGACGCTCGTATTCACGCTTTTCTGTGTTTATGGAATTGATCTGCTGTGTGACCTGAACATACAGCTTTTCGTTCTGGCGCACAGCAACAAAGTCGATTTCGCCATCGGGTGTTTTGCCGATTTGGACAGTATATCTCCGGCGGCAAAGCTCCAGATAGACAATGTTTTCAAGGCTGGCAGCAACGCTGTCGGCGTTATAACCGAGAACACTGTATCGTAAAGCGGTATCTGCAAGGTAGAACTTTTCCTGCGTTTTCAAAATTTCTCTGCCACGCAGGTCATAGCGGGAACAGCGGTGCAGCAAATAGGCATTTTCCAGCTTTTCGAGATAGCTGTAAACGGTTTCATTGTCAATGGCACGACGCTCGGACTTCAGGTAATCCGCAATCGACTTGGCAGAAAATGTGTTGCCGACATTCTGAAACGTGTATTTGACGATGCGCTCCAGCTGGTCGATTTTCTTGACCTGATTCCGACGGACAATATCAGAGAAAATAGTGGAATTATAAATGTCCCGAACGATCGTGTAAACTTCGTCCGGCGCATATGCCTGCAAGTGTGTGGCAGGAAAACCGCCCAGACGAACGTAGTTGGCAAGTTCGGCTTTCGGATCGCTGAGTGTAGCGTATTGCTGTTTGAACGTCAGGTATTCGCTGAAAGACAACGTATAGATGCGGAAAGCAACATATCGTCCTGTGAGGTAAGTTGAAATTTCCGAGGACATCATATGGGAGTTAGAACCAGTGACATACAGGTCAACATCAAAGTCAGAGGCCAGCGAATTGACAACCTTTTCCCAACCTTTGATCTCCTGAACTTCGTCGAGAAAAAGATAGGTCTTTCCATTTGTGGAGAGCTGCGCTTTGAGCTGTGCATACATCTGTTTCGCCGTCATGTCCGCATACTCCATCGAATCATAGCGGCAGCTGACAATGCGTTCGGCGGGAATGCTTCGCTCGGTTTTCAACTTTTCCATAATCATTTTCAAGATCGTGGATTTTCCGCAACGGCGCACACCAGTCAGTATTTTTACAAAGGGGGTGTCGGTGTATGCCATGATTTGGTTTACATATAAAGGCCGGTAAATCATCGGAATCGCCTCCTGTCTAGGATAGTTTACCGCAAAGTCAATGCAAAATCAATAAGTTTTGCGGTTATAAATCGTAAAACTCAAAGAATCAACGGAAGAATACGGGCAATATGCAGGGAATTTGCTCATCACAGTTCTGCAATCCAACCGCTGAACCATTCCACGGCTTCCACGATGACCGTTCCGGCGGTGATGAACAGGAAGCAGCCAAACTCTGCTACCAGCAGAATCAAGAATTGCAGCTATTCCCGGCAGTACAGCGTATAAAGGCCGCAGCCGAAAATATACATCATGGGCAGAGCCAGCACGAACGCCAACAGGTTCAGCGTCCATTTCAGCATCAGCACAAGGAAAGCCGTCAGCAGCCAAAACGAGAAAACGATCATCTTAAAGACGAAACTCATATGGCACCCAAGCGCACATCAATTTCAGAGGCTTCCAGTTCTCTGGGCTGCGCCTTGGTCAGTGCCTCCACATTGACGGAAAACTCCGGGTTGGTCTCTGCCGCAAACTGCGCCATCCGCAGCTTTGCCCGAACATCGCCGGACAGGTATTCGTCTGCCATCTGCCAGCCCGCTTCCGGGTCGGTGGGATCGGCGGCAGGGTCTTTGAAGATCGCACCGGAAAGTTCGGTGGTAATGCGCCCGTACTCACCGGGAGTGCCCAGCAGTTCTGCCATATAGGGCAAATCCACTTTGCCATGCTCACCAATAGATACCGCCAACGCTTCGCTGGGGGTATCCACGCTGGTGACGGTGCGCTCCGGGCGAATGGTGCGTTTCGTAAACATTGCCGCCTTGCTCTTGAGCTGCCCCTGCTCGTCCAGATTTTCCAGCGAACACAGCAGATAATACGAGGAATCCTGCTCAAACAGCCGCCCATTTTTGCGGTCGTTCAGCAGACCGTACTTTGCGGTAAAGGCATCGTAGGCGGTGTTCAACTTTGCCTGTGTCGCCTTAATATCCTCGTCCGGGTAGTCGTTTAACTGCTGGTCAATCAGTTCGTTGACGATCTGGCGCAGTTCCACCATGCCGGTGACGCGCCCCTTGGCGGTGTCGGACAGCTCCACCTGCGTCATGACAGAGTTTTCGCGGTAATAAACCTCTCCTTCCACCACGGTATAGCTGAAGTTCTTCACATCGGGGTCTGCAGGCAGGGTCCTGCGCTCCGCTTCCGTCTCTGCAATGTCCGGCACCTCCGCAGCAGCTTCCAGATACTGCCCTTCCAACTGCTGCACCGCCTCACGGAGTTGGTCTGCCAGATTTGCACCTTCTATCGGGACGACCGTAGCTTCTTCTTTGCCATACTGTGTGTTTTCAGTGGTCAATTTGCCCAGAATCATCTCCGGGTGGTCCGCAAAGTAGCTGTTGATGGAGATTCCATCTTCCGTCTTTCCCAGCTGTACCCAAGCGGGTTCATGGTCTATGGGGCGGTCGCGTTTCTGCAAAAAGATGATGTCACTGACAACATCGGTGCCCGCATTGACGCGGAATGCGTTGTTTGGCAGGCGGATTGCTCCCAGCAGATCCGCACGCTCCGCAATATGCTTCCGGGCAGCAGAATCCTTACTGTCCAGCGTATAACGGCTGGTGACAAATGCCACAATACCGCCGGGCCGCACCTGGTCGATGGCTTTCGCAAAGAAATAATTGTGGATGCTGAAGTTCAGCTTGTTATACGCTTTGTCGTTGACTTTGTAATTGCCAAACGGTACGTTGCCGACCACTAAATCGTAGAAATCCCGCCTATCCGTGGTTTCAAATCCGGCCACTTTGATGTTAGCCTCCGGGTACAGCTTTTGGGCAATCCGGCCCGTGATACTGTCCAGTTCCACACCGTACAGGCGGCTGTCTGCCATGCTCTCGGGCAGCATCCCGAAGAAGTTGCCAACGCCCATGGACGGTTCCAGAATGTTTCCGGTGCGGAAACCCATGCGTTCCACCGCATCGTAGATACTACGGATGACGGTAGGGCTGGTATAGTGGGCGTTCAGGGTGCTGGAACGGGCAGCAGCGTACTCATCCTCGGAGAGCAGCCCTTTCAACTCTGCATATTCCTTTGCCCAACTATCTTTGCCGGGGTCAAAGGCATCCGCCAGACCGCCCCAGCCCACATACCGGGAAAGCACCTGCTGTTCCTCGGCGGTGGCACCACGATGTTCCTGTTCCAGCTTGAACAGGGTGCGGATGGCTTCAATGTTCCGGGCGTACTTCTGTTTTGCGCCGCCCTCACCCAGATGATCGTCTGTGATGTGGAAGTTCCCGGCAGACACAGCGTTCAGGGCTTCCTCCAAGGTAGCAGCATCCGGGAAAGTCTGCACCTTTCCGTCCATCACAGTAGAGATGGGCAGCTTGTCCAATTCTTCGTCGGAAAGTTCCGGCTCAACCTGCCGCAGTCCATTCTCGAACTGCTGTTTATTGATGACTTCGTTATCCCACGATTGCCCCTGCGCGCTGGTGTCGATGCGAACATCCGTTTCGCCCACATAGCCGATTTTCCCTTCGATGGTTCGTGTGAGAAGGTCTACCACAACATCGTCCCCGACCTTATAATCAACGGCCTTTTCGGGAGCAGCGTCAAGGGCCTCGTCCTGCTGTTCGTACAATTCCCGGACAACAGATAGCGGTTCTTCCCGAAAAATTGGCATCCGCAGGTCGGTCAGTGCCATATCCTGCAAGGAAACCTTGCCCTTATCAAAATCCACTCCGTCAATCCGAAATTTCCGGCCATCCATATTGATGATGGAGCCGATGGGCAGATAGTCCTCTTTGTGCAGATGTTTAGTCTGGTGATGAGTCCCATCTTCGTTCAGCCCGGCAAGATAGACGTTCTCGCCGCACTGCCACAGTTGCTTGGCACGGTGCGCCCACTGGTCGCTGGGAAAACCCGTGACCGGGACGGTGCCTAATTCCGTTTCCTTTTCCAGCAGCTTTCCACCTACAAGTTCGCAGACCTTCCGGGCATCCTCGCCGTAAAATTCAAACTGTCCGTTCTGTTCAAAGCCTACCAGCGCATCCGGGTACTGCTCCTTCAGGGTGTTGTACTCGGAGACGGCATCCAGCGGCAGCAGTGCAGGGCGTTCCTCCACTTTGCTGTGGTATTGCTCCAGTTCCTCATCCGTGACGCTGACCAGTTCCGAAAAATCCAGAGCCTCCAACTCGGTTTCGGTCAGATCTTCCAGACTTTCGTACTGCCGCTCGTCGATCAGCACCTCGCCCAGATAGCGCTCCACACGATATCCCACCAAATCCACATTAACTTGAATGGGAATCTCCTCATCGGTGGCGTTGGTGTAGGCAACGCCGATCTTGGACAGGTCAGAAAAGTCCGGCTCAGAGTCGTATTCTTCCTGACAAAACTCCCAAATCAGATTTTGGGCGCGGGTCAGGGCACCATCCGGCTTTACGCTGACAGGCACAGGGGGCGTGTAATGCTCCTTTTCTCTATCCGTCAGGTAGCGGTCGGACTGGACCATTAGGTCGATATACTTTTCCACCTGCGTCCAGCTTAACGTGAATTTCTTGTGTTCGGGGTAATGGTCAAATTCCATTCCTCTCCCGTCGTGGTTGACAAACCCTCTGCTGCCATCCAGATAATCGTGGGAGTGCCCACCGATTCCGTACTCCTTTGCCAACGCTTTGGCGCGGAGGTTGCGGTCGGACTGGGTCTGGTACAGTGCCATAATGCGCTGTTTGCCGCCCATAAATCCCGAACCGTGCTTACGCAACTCGTTCTCAATTTCAGCCTGTGACAAAACAAAAGCGGAGGGCGTTTTTTCGCTCTCCGCTTGGTCGATGGTTTCAATTTGTTCAGCTTCGGTAGGAATGTGGGCATCGAAGAAACTTAACTGTAAATCAGTTCGTTCAGCACCAGTTCCTCGGCCTGTGCTTTCAGACTGTTCATGTGCTGCACCCACGACATCTGATGCTGCTCCTTGTTCGGAGCCGGGTTCTGCTTCAGCAGTTCGGTCATCATCTGCTGCATCCGGCTCTCTGCCGTCTGCTCCACCTCCATCAGGTGCGGGTACAGGCTCCCGTTCAGGAGCATCGTGTTGTACAGCACCGGGCGATGCTCCTTCAGGTACGTCCGGCGCAGCCTGCCGTACTTGCCCAGCGGCTTCCGGGGCTGGTTCAGAGTCAGGTTCGGGAGCTGGTAGTCCCCGATGGTCGAGTAGGTCACGTTCCTGCTGTTCGTATTCATATTGGCTCCTTTCTGCATTGCGGCGGCGAATGGTGGTTTTTACAGTGCGCTCGATGTTTCGCAGCACCTCCCGGCTCATGTCGCTGACAGCTGCGCCGAGGGTGTAGACACTATCCGGGGTGGAAAAATTGTAGATTGCCTGAAAATCATCTTTATCAAACCACCCGGCAGGCTCAAAGCCGCAGCGTTCCAGCAGCGTGTAGGTGACGCTGATGGCGGCGGCGGACTTGAACTGCATCTCCACCCCGGCATCATCATAATCCATCAGCAGCGAACCGTCAACGATGGCGCGGATGTCTCCGCCATTGTTGTCCCAGTAATCTGCCACCAGTTTCCCGGCAACATCGGCAAGCTGCTGGCTGACACGTTCCCCGCTGATGCCGTAGGTCTTGCTCAACATTTCCGAAACCGGCTGTTTCAGGTCATCGTTGAACTGCCACACCTCCGGGTCACGGGAATTGCGGCGCACCCCGGTGTCCGACACATCAAAGACGTAGTGCAGCCGGGGGAATCCGCTGGATTCGTCCAGCAGAGCGATGCCCTTGGAACCCCGGCGCACATAGCGGTTCATCCGGTTGTTCCAGATGTCAAAGTCGGCGCAGGCGGTGGCATCCGGGCGCTGGGCGTAGATCATGAGCTGGTCCGCAAAGGGGTACTTGTACAGCCGGGATGCAGTGGTCAAATAGTCCGTCCAGCTTTCCCAGTACCGGGTCAGACCATTCGCCGTGCGCTGGGCAAGGGCGAGATATTCTTCGGTTTTGCTTGGCATTTTGGCCTCCTTTTTCAGATTTTAGGGTATAAAAATAGCGGGCAACCGTTTTGAGGGTCGCCCACAGAGGTATATAATAATTAAGTTATCGTCGATTTTGAAGTTTTGATGATGAATGTCTATTTTTCATTGCTTTCGGGCGGACGAACATAACGTAACATTTCTCTTTCACAGGCACCAAATTCCAAATAGTTGTTTTTTGCCTCGTTTAGAGTTATTCCATGATTCAAGTCACTGGGGTCGCTACCAGAAGTAATAAACGGGTCATTCTCCCAAAAGCAAACTGGGCAAATGTACCCACAATCTTCCTTTGGTGGAACATTATAAGTAAAACATTCGCAGCATGGACATTGATACTTTTTCAAATACATGCACCTCCGCAAGTACCGGCTTATCAATTTGTAAATGGCTCTGTGTCTTTTCCGTCGTATACAATTACTTTAATGTTGGTGGCCGCATCAACATCTGCATGAATACCTACGGTGTATTCTTTGTCCGTAACATTCGCAAAAGAGTAGCAGCCTCCCGCAGAAATATTGCCAGATACAATTTCCTGTTCGCCTTCGCAGAGCAAATGCACTACAATTTCAAAATCATTCCTATTTTGAATCGTCAGTGTGCCTGTTTTGGATGAAACCTTCACATTAGAATAAGTGATTACATATTTGGCAGATGTTGATTTTTCGGTACAAGTCACAGAGCAATCCCATTGGATTGCAGCCTTCGCCTTTCTGTAGGATTCCGAAGCTCTATACGCCGAGATTATAATGATTGCGGCTACGGCAAAGACGCTCACGATAATGAACACTATTGGTGGTTTTTTCTTCATAGTCTTTATCTCCGAAATTTCCAATTCATTGAGTCGAGCATATCACATAAGCGAACGCTCTAAGATTACAGCTCGGTTTCTACAGCAAGCTGCTCCTGCTTCTCTTTTTCGTCAGCGATTTGGACATCAACATCTTCGCGCATCTTTTTCAGAAGTGCAAGGACTCGCTTGATTTAATCAGAACATCTTGCTGCCACGCTTTTCCTCTGCGGAGAATCGTGTCAGAGATATTGGAAACGATAATATCATCATCCGTCACCAGAAAGGCGTTTGCAATTTCACGCTTTGCCGAGAAACTTTTGCCAGAGCCGGGAGTGCCGAGGATCAAACCGTTGGGATTCTTCAGCTTCTTCCGGTCCACCATGATAAGGTTGTTGGACAGGGCATTCAGCCCGTAGTACAGGCTCTCTTTGCCGGACTGGTAAAGTTCCTGCGTGGTGAACGGAATGAAGATCGCGGTGCTGCTGGTGGTCAGTCCCCGCTGAATTTTGATCTGGCAATCCGCCAGCGGCAGGCTGCTCATCAATCCCTGCTCCTGTTGGTAGTCCAGTCTGCACAGATTGCAGTTATGCTTCTGGGCGATGGAGCTGGCCTGAAAAACGTTGTTTTCCAGCTCCTGCTCGGTACGCCCGGTGTTCAGCACGAGGAATGTCACCAAAAACATTCGCTCGTTCTGGCTCTGCAATTCTTTCAGCAGAGCCTTGGCATCCCTGCCGTAGGTTGCCAAATCCGACGGAATGATGTCAATATCATACCCGGCACGGATGGCTTTTTTCTGCTCCTCGATCTTGCTGCGGTCCAGTTCCGTGATGGTGCGCTTGACCGTTTTGATGGCACGATTCTGATCGACACTCTGAATGTGCATGGTAACGATCTGCGAGGAATCCATATCCAGAAAATCCTTCAAAAGCTGGTCGCTGATATCGGATGCCGTGATGCTCAAGAAACTGGCGGCGCAAAAAATGCCGCCCATCTGGAACGTCCGGGAGTTTTTGAAGGCAAAGGCGGTGGGTGCAATGGCATCCTTCACGGACAGCCCGCTTTTCACGAGGTCTTTCCAGTCAAAGTGAAACTTGCTGGCACCGTCCATGTTGAACATATCGTGCATGAGTTTCAGCCGCTGGACACCGTTCAGCGGCTTTGCCTGCACCCCCAGCCGGTGGAAATTGTTCAGCAAATCGTTCTGGATGTGGTCAAGCCGAGGCTTGACCTGCGCCATGCTTTCTCCCTTCACGCCAAAGGTGATGAATTTGGTCTTGGTCAGACCATTATTGCCCTTGGCAAGCTGCTGGCGCAGCATCTGGGAATACTCCGCACGAACATCATCGAAACCATCTCGCTGGTACGGGATGCGGATGCTTTTCTCAAACTCGGTGCTGTCGGTTGCCATGTTCACGAAGGACAGCTCAAATTTGATGGAACTGTCGAAGAAGTTCAGAAAACTGCACCATTCCTCAAAAATCGCTGTCTTGTCCTCCTGCTGGGCGAGCTGATAATTGATGTCCTGATACTGGATGGTGCGAGTGTAATAGTTGGGCTTCACCCGGCAGGTGCCATCTTCAAACATCCGCTGCATGGGGATGGACTGCTGGGCGGTCCGGGGCACAGCAGGCTTTGCGTCCTGCCTGCGTTTCTGCACAGACTGTGGCTTGCTGTGCTTACCGGTCTTTTTCCAAAACGGCATCATGGGTCACGCCTCCCTTCATAAGCAGTGCATAGTAGTTGTCGGTCTTGTAGGGGCGAATCTTCGGGCGGACAAACCGGGACTGCACATAGTACGACAGCAGCTTTTCCAAGGGCTGTCCGTTTTTCTCGTACATTCCAAGGAAGAACGCCGGCAGCATCACCGCCATCATGCCGAGGGTGGCGGTAGTGTTGCCGCCGGAATCCCGGAGAACAAAAAACAGCGGCACTCCAATGAGAGCCGCTGTGCCGAAACAAAGCAGTTGCCGTTTCGTCAGGTTGAATGCGACCTTCGATTTCACTTTCGTCAGGTCACGGGGAACGGAAATATACGCAGCCAATAAAGCACCTCCTTTAATGCGCTCCGAGAATGGATTTGGTTACGGAGCTGGTCTTGAACAGGCTGAAACAGAGCAGGACGGTGTAGCCCACAATGCTCCAAATGGAGTTAATAGCATCCCCGGAAATCGCCACGCTCTGGATCAGCACGGCGTAAATCGCCACGCAGATGAGGATGAGAAAGCCTTGAAAGCCCAATGCGAACAGGCATTTCAGGTAGTTCTGCCCCATGTGGCTCTGCTCGTGGTTGCCGAAGGTCGCCATGGGGATGGGCGCAAGGCTCACCATGCAGTAGATTTCAATCATACGCCCGTAGACGATGACAAAAATGATGATGCTCAATATCCGCATGGTGATGCCGATGAAGAAACTTTGCAGGAAAAGCCCGAACAGGGGTCCTACATCCATCTGCATCAGGCTGGCTTCCAGCATCGACAAGCCAATGTCGTTGACACGGGTGTTTCCGGCAATGATGCCGCTGGAATCAGACACCACCTTCTGGGTAATGTCGAACACCGCCATCACAATATCGAAGGTGTTGCTGATGAGCCACACCGAAACAGCGGTCTTGAAAATCCAGCGCATGATGAGGGCCGGCTCGAACTGCGCCATGTTGTTGTGCTGGGTGATCATCTCAATCAATTCATAACAGGCGATGAAGGTCAGGATGATGCCTGCAATGGGCAGCACCACGTTCCGGGAGAGGGCTTCAATCATCGCAAAAACGCGCGGCTCAAAACTGGAGGGCTTAGTGCCCACCTGCTGTGCGATATTGCCGACCTGCGTGTTTACATCGTCGAATAACCCGCTGAGATTTGACATAATGCCTGCCGTCAGGATGCCTTTGATCCAGTCGGCAATGGCTTTGAGAACGGTTTCCATTCAGCAGTCACCGTCCTTAGCTGAAGTGGTTGATGAGCGTTTTCAAGAGGTTCAAGCGAAAAATAATGTGGGTCAAAAACTGCATAATAGAACCGCCTTTCGTTGATGGGTGGATAAAAAACACAGCTTGGAGCACGGACATTCAATAAAACTGCAAACCGCAGAGGGCTTTCCTTTGCTGCTCAAGCCGCCGTATGGAATAATCGACTCAGAAGCCGATGAAAACAAAAATGCCGACTGCTTTTGGCAATCGGCAATGGCAACAATATTTATATAAGTTCTTCCCAAGGCTCTAGGCCCATTTCTTCCCATGTGACACCATAAGGAGCACCGCCAGAAGTATAACCAGCAATAAAGAAGAAATCATCATTCTGTTCCACGAGTGGCTCGAACACCTGTTTCTTTTTCTTCTTTCTGTGGGGCTTTGTCATTTTTACAGCAGGACGATTCAGTTTTTCCTGTCTGCGTTCCTCACGATGAAGCAGATGTTCCGGCATTCCTTTCTCTGCAAGACGCTGTTCAATAGCGGAATGCTTTTTATTATATACGGCATAGAACTCGTCAAAGGAAACATGGTATGGAATGTGCGAAAAAATTTGACGAGCAAGCAACTCATGTTCATCCGGGGTATCAGGAAACCGTTGGTTATCGGAAAAGAACTGATGCAGTTCTTTATATATCCGCTCTACAACTTTAGCTTTCTGTTTCTGCTTGAGCTGTTTGTAAGGCTTGTAATCGTTCATTTGCGATGCTCCTAGCGGTAAGAAAGTGGAAATCAAGCAAGCATCTTGCCCTCCAGATAGGAGCAGCGGAGATAATCAGGATTGGTGTAGTATACGTTGGAATTGAAATCGGAGATCTCATCCGTGATAAACGACGAAAAAACATCCAGAATTGCCTGTGCAGCATCCTCATCCTTCATGGTGGACAGCACCAGCCCCTGGTACAGCATTCCGATGGAGGTTGCAGAAGGAACCGTATAGCGGCACTCTGCGGCGGTATCAAAATCCCCATCCGGGATGTTGAAATCGTCAATCAGCTCATCCGAAACCTGCTCAAAGGACAGGCAATGGTTTACTTCTGCCAGCCGGAGCTGCCGTTCGATGTCGGCTTTTGTAAAGTGACGGATCACATCCTGCCGATGATTTTTGGTCTTGCGGGCAATGGTCTCGATCAGGCTGCAAACATAGAGAACATCATTTTTCTGCTTTTCGGTCATGGATGGGTTCACTCCTCTCAAAGGTCAGGCAGTGCAAAGCGTTTACGGTATGAAAGCTGATTTGATGTGTTGGATGCTTGAATTTCGCCAAGGCCCAAAATGCTTCACGGCTGATCTGCCCGGACGTAAATCCGTTGACATAGTCCCAGATGGTGTCATCTGCCATGGGACCCTCCACAATATCGTAGGGATGGGTTTTGCCTGCACGACATTTTGCGATGAAATCCAGCCATTCGTCCGACATTTCAGGGAAACGCAGGATTTTCAGGTCAGGATTCTCTACATAGCGGTAGACATTCACAATACCATCGGCAGAACGGCGGTCAGCCCAGCGGTAGGCTTGCTGATAGTTGTTCGTGCAGTAGAATCCCCAAGAAAAGTCCTTTGTATACCGTGTGATGCGGATTTCGGGATAGACAACTTCTTCTTTGCTCCCATGATACAGCAGAATTTCGTTCATGTGACTTACCTCACCATAATATGTACAGGCGGGAATACCCGCCTGCGGCTCTTAGCCGAACAGACCAGACAGCAGAGGAATCAGGGTAATGCCCACCAGAGCAACGCCGCCGCCAGCCATGAGCTGCTTCATGCCCTGACTCTTGCTGCCGGGGTTATCGTTACCATAACCTTCCAGCAGGTTGATGGCACCCCAAACGCCGAGACCGGCACCCAGAGCGACAACCAGAGTCTGAAGAACTTCGATAGCAGAGTTGAAGAATTCCATAGTCTTTTCTCCTTTATTATAAAGCGTTTCCGGTCATTTGTACACACCCGAAATCTTGTAGTTTTACGCTGCATAACCGCAGCAAGGTTGATTTTCTGGTGCACCTTTCTGACCGGGGTAAAATAAAACCGCCTACCGGGTCAGGCAGACGGGAGCGAATCAGCGTCCACCACGATGAACTCATCACCGGGGTGGATTTTTTCTTTTCGATTCAGATACTTTTCAATATCGAAGATGTTTTTGGGGTCGTAGTCCGAGGTCAGCTTGTAGTTAGGGTGCTGGGTCAGATCGTACTTGTCAGAAAGAAACGGTCTGACACCACGCAACTGCAAAATACACTTGCCGCCGTCCAGCACCGCCAGTTCGTCCCGACTCAACAATTCATGCCCCATCTTCTGGAACGTAGTGCCGTAACTGGGGCTGTTGCCACGGGTATCCGAGGTGTTGAATGCGTCGATGGTCTCTTTTCCCAGCATTTCCGACAGGTCTTTCAGGGTGGTGGGTTCGGAGCCGCCCAGAAAAATTTGAGAATCCATGTTGCCCACGATGGTATCTGCGTTGTCCTTGTAGATGGCTTTCAACTGACTTCTCGCCTGCAAAACAAGGCAGGCGGAGATCTCACGGCTGCGAATGGTCGCCACCAACTTTTCCAGATTGGGAATCTGCCCGATGTTGGCGCACTCGTCGATAAGGCATCGCACATGGATGGGCAGTTTGCCGCCGTACACATCATCCGCTTTGTCGCACAAAAGGTTGAAAAGCTGGGTGTAGACCATGCTGATGAGGAAGTTGAAGGTGGAATCCGTGTCCGACATGATGAGGAACAGAGCTGTTTTCTTATCTCCCAGCGTATCTAACGCCAGCTCATCGTACATGGTAAGGTCACGCAGCTCTTGGATGTCGAAGGGGGCTAATCTGGCACCACAGGAAATAAGGATGGATTTTGCGGTCTTGCCGGCAGCTAATTTGTAGAGCTTGTACTGCCGCCCGGCAAAGCTGTTGGGCTTCTCCTTCGCCAGTTCTTCAAACAGCAAGTCCACCGGATTCTGGTATTCCTCGTCGTCCTCCAGCACCTGCATGGTGTTCAGCATCTCCAGCAGGGTAGCAAAGTTTTGTTCCTCGGCAGGGGCTTCATAATGCAGATAGGCGATCAGGGCAGTCAGCAAAAGACGCTCCGATTTTTCCCAGAATGGGTCCCCGCCGGACCCTTCACCCTTGGTGTTGGTCATCAGGGTCGTAACAAGTTTCAGAATGTCCTTTTCGCTGTGGACATAGGCGAAGGGGTTATAGTGCATGGACTTTTTGAAGTTGATGGTGTTCAGAATCCTGACCTTGTAGCCGTTTTTCAGAAGTGCGTTCCCACACTCGACCACGATACTACCTTTCGGATCGGTGACGACATAGGAGCTGTGGCACTGAAGCAGATTCGACTTCAGCCAAAAGCGTGTTTTACCTGAACCGGAACCGCCCACCACCAGCACATTTTTGTTCCGGGCGTTCTTGGGGTCGGGCGGACGGTTGGACATCATCAACCGTTCTGTTTTAGTCAGGATGATGTTGTCGGCAAACTTGGGTGCCATAAACGGTTCAATGTCCTTGGCGGTGCCCCAGCGGGCAGAGCCGTACTCCATGCCGTGGCGGTACTTCTTGGCGTTTTTGCCACGCAGATAGACCACCAGCCGTAGCCCTGCGCCGCAGCACAGACCTACCAGCAAATCAAGCGGATGCAGGCTGGGCAGAGGGTTCGCAAACGCCACCGGGACGGTGCCCATCAGCGACATGATCTTATCGCCCAGCTCTTTGCCCTCGGCAAGCCGCCACGCTTCACCAAAGTTGGTTGCCACCAGACCTAGTAAAATATAGGGCAGATAGAGTGCCAGCAGCTTTGTCAGCTTTTTCGTGGTCACAGCCCACGCTCCTGTTCCTTGTGCCGGACTTTGCCGGGGAGTTCTGCCGCCGCCTGCACCAGCTCCTGCAATCGTGCCAGCACCGAGGGACGTTTATCCTTGTTCAGCAGAGATGCCGAATACTCCCTGAACGCCGATTGAAACGCTTCTGCGTCCGGTGCTTTGAAAAAGACCAGATACCGGGGCGGCACTTCGGAGGTGTCCTTGCGGATGGCGTAGTCGATGCCGTACTTTTTGGCATAGCGTTCCAGACCACGGATGCCGGTCTTGCTGATCTCCACGCTGGACACGCCACGGTTCTGCCGCAACAGAGTGCGGACGCTCTGCTTGCCTTGGGATGCCTTGGACTGGTACAGCCGATACGCCGCCTTTACCGCCCGCAGGACAGTCCGGGCAGACAATTTCGTGGTCGAGATCATCAGGTTGAAGGATTTCTGTTCGATTTCTTCCTGCACTGCCATCACCTCCCTTGTAGCAGGGCGATTTTAGCGGTCATGCTCTGCCGGGGGCTTGGTGCGGGGCTTTTCTGCCGGAGGTTCATCGGGCACCGGCTTCAAAAAATGCGAAACCGATAAAAAATTCAGCATGGCACACCTCAGTCCATGCAGATGCAGGGCAGCTTCTGGTCGTCTGCCATCAGGGTGATGCTGTGGCTTGCCAGATACTTCTGGAACAGGTAGACCTCATCAATGGTCAGCGAGATGACCTCGCCATCCATGTTGGTGCGAGCCAGAATCACCGGGCCGGTCAGGTAGTGCTTGCCGCCCATCTTCAGCACCTGCGCCGGGTTGTAGCAGAGCAGCAGCGAGGTATTGGGGAGGTTCAGGCAGGCGTCGTCCTCCTCAAAGCAAGGCAGGATGCCGGGAGCCTCGTCCAGCGTGATGACGGTCAGCTCCATATCCGGGGCAATGGCTGCAAGGTAGATCTCGCCGCCCCGGTTTACCGCCAGTGCAGCGCAGATGCGCACGTCAATGGTGATCTCCTCGGAGCGGATGATACGGGTAGCGTTGTTTTTCATAGGCGTTTTCTCCTTTGTTTGCAAAAGAAAAAGACCCCATCGGGTCTTTCGTTACGGTATAAGTCAGCGTTCGTTCTGCCGCTGCTGTTTGCGCTGCCACTGTTCCAGCAGCTTGATGATGGTGTCCTCCATCTGTTTCGGAGTGTAGCTACGGGGAAAATATTTCCGCAGGGTGTCGTTTTTGATGACCACCTTGTCCAGCTCGTCCTTTTTCTCTTCTCCCATAACCGCAAAGGCAACGTCATACGAGAAGTGCCCTTCCTGCGCCAGCTTTTTAAGCCGCTGCGCTTGGGATAAAGACGGCGCATTCTGGGTGTCGTTCATGGCTTCTAAAAAATCCCGCTGTTGGGCTTCGTCCAGATAGGACAGTTCCACAGCGGGATTAAAGGCAATTTTCTTTTCATCCACCATGTCCAGCAGTTCGGGGACAAGGTTGGTCAAGCGGATATAGCGTTTAACATTATCTTTACTCATGCCCACTTCTTCGCCAATTTTTTCGGTGCTCAACTTCGGTGCAACTTGCACCGAAGTTAAATCTGACCTAGCACCTTGATTTTTTAGAGCTTCCAGCTTCATTTTATAGGCGAAGGCCCTTTCGCTGGGTAGGATATTCTCACGTTGGAGATTGCTATCCACCATGAGCAAAACGGCGGCATCATCATCCATATTGCGGACGATGACAGGCAGGGCATCCAGCCCTGCAAGCTGTGCAGCGTGCTGACGGCGGTGCCCAGAGATGATCTCGTAGCCACCTTCCGGGCGTGGGCGAGCAATCAGTGGAGACAGCACACCGTACTGCTCTACGCTCTCTACGGTGCGCTGCATGGATTCATCGTCCAAAACCTTAAAGGGGTGGTTTTTGAAAGGAAACAGCTCTCCAATGGGGATTTGCTGCACCTGCTCTCGCTGCTGCTCCTGTCGTGATTCCTCGGTGGAGAAAATGTCATCTGCCCCTTTCAGCGACACGTTTAAGCTGCCTTTCGGCATTCGCCATCACCTCCTCGGTCAGAGATTTATAGGCTTCTGCCACCTTGCCCTTGGGGTCGTGCTGGAAAATGCTCTTGCCCACGGCACTGATCTCCGCAGCGCGGACAGACCGGGGAATGGTCTGGTCAAACACCTTGATCTTGCTGCCGTAGGCACCTCGAATCAGATTGTCGATCTGCTGTCCGTAGTTGGTGCGGCTGTCGGTCATGGTAAGCAAAATGCCCTCGATTTTCAGTTTCGGGTTGATCTGCCGTCGGACCTTCTGCACGGTCTGCAAAAGCTGTTCCAGACCCTTTGCCGACAGATACTGCGCTTGCACGGGAATCAGGGTAGTGTCCGCTGCTGCCAGTGCATTCACGGTCAGCATCCCAAGGGAAGGAGTGCAGTCCAACAGAATGAAATCGTACTCGTGCTTTGCACCTTCCAACACCTGTTTCAGCATCTTTTCCCGGTTCATGCAGTTGACAAGGGAGACTTCCAGCCCTGCCAGTTCGATGTTGGCAGGAATCAGGTCAACGCCCTCCGCATGGTGCAGGATGCCGTCACCGGGCGGAATGGGCTGGTCGTTCATGGCTTTTGCCATCAGGGTGGAAAGGGTGGTGGGCAGTTCATTGGGCTGCTGCCAGCCCATGCTGATGGTAAGCGACCCCTGCGGGTCAGCGTCCACCAACAGGACTTTTTTGCCCTCCATCGCTAGCCCGATGCCCAAATTTTCACAGGTGGTGGTCTTGCCGGTGCCGCCTTTCTGGTTGACGATGGCTATTGTGGTTGCTTTCTTTGAAATTCTCATCACCTCCGATTCGCTAAGTCGTGGTTGGTTTGGTTCTGATAGGAAAGCTGCATCGTGGTGGGTGCGTTGTACAGAGAAGCGAGCAGATATTGTTTCATGTTACGGATTGGGCTGCTGTTCTCTGCAAGGCACTTCAGCACAAAGCGGATATGGTCAGCGTTCAGCTTCATAAACCGGCTGCGTACCACCTCGGCGGGCTTATCGTCCCCGGCAATGTGCAGTAGCTTACGGTTGGTAGCGCAGGTATCCACCAGTAAATTCACGATTTGATAGAGGGTATCTTCATCATCCGGGGAAAGCCGGAGAAGAAGGTCCATCTCCAAAGAGCGTGAAAAATATTCTTCGAGCAGTTCGCGATTCTTCATCTTCTCCGATTCGTCGGAAAGGATAGGATTCGTATTATTCATCTCTGTTTTATTCTCTTTCTTCTTAATACCTCGTGATTTTACCGGGTCTTGACACGCGATTTTAGAGCCACAAGAATCGTCATTATCACGATTCTTGACACTCTCCTTTGAAGATTCTGACGAAAAGTTTTTCACATACACCAAACATGGCTTTCCTTGTCCTCGACGTTTTCGTTCAATCAAACCAAATTCTTCAAGTTCCCGGAGCAGTCTGGTCGCTTTGTTGTCTGCGCAACGCAAAGTCCTCTTGATATCCTCAATCGTGAAGATGATGAACACGCGACCTTTTTTTGTCAAACCATTCATTTTTAACAGAAAGGCTCATACGGTCAAGCAGGATGCCGTACAGAGTTTTTGCATCGGTTGACAGATCTTGAAACTGCTGCTCCTGAAAAAGAGCCTTTGGAATGCGGAAGAACGAAAAGAGTCCTCCGGCCTGTCCGTAAAAGTAGTCAAGGGTCATACAATTCTGTCAAGGGTGAAAAAACGGCGATGATTCATTGACATGGTTGACAAATCCTCCTTATAGACAATTCGTGCAAACAAAAAGCGCAACCTCGATTGATGAAAATCGAAATTGCGCGATGTAACTTAACCGGGGGAGAAAGGTCATTTGTCAGGGTCGTTTGACCACAATTTGACCACAAAAGGAATGAAACTTCTTGACATCCAATGAAACAGAATGGTATAATGCATTTGAAATTTAACGATGCTGAGTCCAGATAGTATCAGATCGTACATTGTGTTCTCGATAGAAGCACAATGGGGTTCAAGAGGCCGTGAGTTCGATTCTCGCCACTCGGACCATAAATCCAACGATTTCACGTCAGAAATCGTTGGATTTTTTTGTTTGTGGGCTGACCTCATTTGGTTTTGACCACAATTTTGACCACAATGCCAAAGATTTTATCTGGCCTACTTACCTGCCGGATGCCCGCTGTCAGCGGCGCAGAGAAGCCGTTCTGCTCGGCAAAGAGCAGTGCTTCCTGCTCCACGGTCATGCCCGTGT
>OASY01000680.1_pt1 | contig 20293 bp, 25 predicted proteins | sample 1501231 | NCBI WGS metagenome assembly OASY01 (sample SAMEA2579917, study PRJEB22360) | human gut metagenome | biome: human gut; feature: human-associated habitat; material: faeces | place: Denmark | collected 2008/2010 | reverse complement strand
TCTCGGAGGCTGGTGCCCCCCCCGGCAGAGGGGGCCCGCCACGGCGAACAGGCAGGCCACCACCGAGCGGCGGAGCTTCCTGCCCCGTTTGCGCTCCGCGAGGGTGTGGAGATAGTAGGCCGGGCCGCCCCGCCACCCGCCGTAAAGGTGGTCGGGCTGCTTGTATTTCTGGGCCAGCGTGGACTCCACAAAGGAGGTGGAGGCGCCCAGCAGAGCCGTCACCCACATCCAGAACACCGCGCCTGCACCGCCCACAGACAGCGCCGCCACGACGCCCACCAGATTGCCCATGCCCACCCGGGTGGCCGTGGACACCACCAGCGTCTGGAAGGACGAGAGGCCGCTGCCCTTGTCGTTCTTCTCGCAGACCGCCGCCAGCATATCCCGGAACAGCCGCACCGGCAGAAGCCTCGTGCGCAGGGTGAAGAACACCCCCGCCGTCAGCAATAAGATGACCATAAACGAGAGACTGAGGGTCACGTTTCCCAGATGCAGGGTGAGCAGGTCGCCCCACAACAGGCGGTAGACGCCCTCGATGAGTTGAATGAGCACAGCATTTCCTCCCAGTGCTTGGATTTGGCCGTTTTTGCACAAAAACAGGCCGTCGTCCTTTATTATAGACGATTCGGCCTGTTTTGTAAATCAGGAAAGTGAAGTTCAGGAGAAAAAAGTAACGGCTCTGACTCAGGCGGCTTGCCCTCTCAGTCGGGCTTGCGCCCGCCAGCTCTCCCAAAGGGAGAGCCCTTGGCAGGCCGGTTCACTTCCTACTGGACGCCTGAGGCCCGATAAGGCGCAAAAGGGCAGGCCTTGCTACAGAGGGCAGGCCCGGCTTTGTACAACCTCTCCGTCACGCCTGCGGCGTGCCACCTCTCCTTGTAGGAGAGGCTTTGGCAGGCCGTAAAGCTTCACCTCTTCGCCAGAGGCTCCCCTACTAGGGGAGCTGTCGAACGGAGTGAGACTGAGAGGTTGTACTAAGACAGAGCCTTTTCCTACCGTCAGGCAGCAAAAAGCTCCCCCTTTCGGAGGAGCTTGAAGTGCGGTTTATCAGGACAGGATCATCCGGTCATTTGCAAACTCACCGCCGCTGGCGATCTGGAACTTTGCCAGCAGGTCGGAGACCTGCAGGTTCTTCTTCTCCTCGCCGGAGACGTCGTAGATGATGTGACCCTCGTGCATCATGATGAGGCGGTTGCCGTACTTGATGGCGTCCTTCATGTTGTGGGTGATCATCATGGTGGTCAGGTGGTTTTCCTCGACGATCTTCGCCGAGAGGGTCAGCACCTTGAGGGCGGTCTTGGGGTCGAGGGCGGCGGTGTGCTCGTCCAGCAGCAGGAGCTTGGGCTTGTTCATGGTGGCCATCAGCAGAGTCAGCGCCTGACGCTGGCCGCCGGACAGCAGGCCCACACGGGCGGTCAGACGGTTCTCGAGGCCCAGATCGAGGCTCTTGAGCAGTTCACGGTACTGCTCCCGCTCCGCCCTGGTGATGCCGATGCGGAGCGTACGGGGCTTGCCGCGGCGGGCGGCAAGGGCGAGGTTCTCTTCGATCTGCATGGTGGCGGCAGTGCCGGTCATGGGGTCCTGAAAGACGCGGCCAATGTAGGCGGCGCGCTGATGCTCGCCCAGACGGGTGACGTCCACGCCGTCGATGATGATCTTGCCGCAGTCCACGGGCCAGACGCCGGCGACGGCGTTCAGCATGGTGGACTTGCCTGCACCGTTGCCGCCGATGACGGTGACGAAGTCGCCCTCATTCAGCTTCAGGTTCAGGCCGTTCAGGGCCGTCTTCTCGTTGACGGTGCCTGCGTTGAAGGTCTTGGAAACATTTTGTATCTCAAGCATTGTTTGCGCCCTCCTTGTTTGCCTTTTTGGCCGCAGGCTTTGCGAAGTATCTGCCCTTCCAGTACGGCACGGCGAGGAAGACAGCCACAACGGATGCGCTCAGCAGCTTTAACAGGTTTGCGTCAAAGCCGAGGGTCAGCACCAGCTGGATGACGATGTAGTAGATGATGGCACCCAGCGAGACAGACACCATCTTGAGGGCGAAGTTGTGGAAGATGCGGCCAAACACAGCCTCGCCGATGATGACAGCGGCCAGACCGATGACGATGGCGCCGCGGCCCATGCCGACATCCGCAAAGCCCTGATACTGGCTCAGCAGAGCGCCGGACAGCGCCACCAGAGCGTTGGAGACGGCCAGACCCAGCACGATGTTGAAGTTGGTGTTGATGCCCTGTGCGCGGGACATGGCGGGGTTGGAGCCGGTGGCGCGGATGGCGCAGCCCAGCTCGGTGCCGAAGAACCAGTACAGCACGGCGATGACCACAGCCGACACCAGAATGACCATGATGATGGGATTGTGGAGCGCGAACTCCTTGACCCAGCGCAGGGAGATGAGCAGGTCATACTTGTCCACGTTGATGGACTGGTTGGCCTTGCCCATGATCTTCAGGTTGATGGAGTAGAGGGCCAGCTGAGTCAGGATGCCGGACAGGATGGCCGGGATGCCCATAAAGGTGTGGAGCAGGCCGGTGACGAAGCCGGTGGCGAGGCCCGCCAGCACAGCAGCCAGCAGGGACACCCAGACGTTCTGGCCCGAGAGCAGGCACATGACGCAGACTGCGCCGCCGGTGCCGAAGGAGCCGTCCACGGTCAGGTCCGCCACATCAAGGATGCGGTAGGTGAGGTAAACGCCGATGGCCATGATGCCCCAGATGAGGCCCTGTGCGCACGCACCCGGCAGAGCACCGGGCAGGTTCGCCAGTCTTGCAAGCATTTCCAAAATGATTCCTCCTAAATTACACTTTTTTATAGACCCGTTTGATACGGGAAAGCGGAGAAGGGCGAGAAAACCGCTCTTCTCCGCTGTTTTTTAGTGGTTAAACCTCTCAGTCTCGCTGCCGCTCGACAGCTCCCCTAGTAGGGGAGCCTCTGGCGAAGAGATGAGGCTTTCCGCTATGCCAAGGCCTCCCCTCGATAGGGGAGGTGGCACACCGTCAGGTGTGACGGAGAGGTTATCCCTTATCAGCCCTCGATGGCCTCATAGCCTTCGGGAACGGTCAGGCCCAGGTCGTCGCAGATGGTCTTGTTGTACTTCTTGGTCACATCGGTGTACTCGATGGGCATATCAGAGACGTTGGACTCGCCCTTCAGGATCTTGACGGCCATCTCGCCGGTGGTGTAGCCCAGGTCGTAGTAGCTGATGGACAGGGTGGCCACGCCGCAGCCGGAGCAGATGCCCTCCTCACCGGCGAAGACGGGCTTCTTGGCCGGGCGGCAGACGCCGTCCACGATGCCGGTGTTGGCAGCGACGGTGTTGTCGGTGGGGACATACAGAGCGTCGTTCTCGTCAGCGGCCTTCTGGCAGACGGAAGACAGGTCGTTGGAATCGGAGAAAGCGTACTGAGTCGCGGTGACGCCCTTGGCCTCCAGATACTTCTGGACCTCGTCCACCTGATACTGGCTGTTGGCCTCAGCGGAGCAGTACAGCAGGCCGACCTTCTTGGCGTCGGGCATCCACTCCACGATCATATCGGCCTGCTGGTCCAGCGGAGCCAGATCAGAGGTGCCGGAGATGTTGCCGCCGACGGTGCCGGAGAAGTCGGTCAGGCCCAGAGCCACGCCGTACTCGGTGACGGAGGTCCCCAGAACGGGGATCTCGTTGGTGGCAGACTGTGCAGCCTGCAGAGCGGGGGTGGCGTTTGCCATGATGAGGTCAACGCCGGAGGAAACGAAGCCGTTGGCGATGGTGGCACAGGTAGCGGAGTCACCCTGTGCGTTCTGGAAGTCGAACTTCACGTTGTCGCCGAACTCTGCGGTCAGAGCGTCCTCAAAGCCCTGTGTTGCAGCGTCCAGAGCGGCGTGCTGCACCAGCTGGCAGATGCCGATGGTGTAGGTGTCGCCGGAAGCGGCAGCGGAGCCGGAAGCGGCAGAAGATGCCACAGAAGAAGCAGCCGTGGAGGATGCAGAAGAGCCGCCGCAGGCGGTCAGGGCAGCAGCAGCGCCGCAGACAGCGGCAGCAGCCAGAAACGAACGACGAGTGATTTTACGCATAATGATTACTCCCTCATTTTTCCATCTACGCGGCAGCAGGACGCCGCGCCGAAAAGCATTTGGATGTCCGGCAGAGAGCCTCTGCTTTACACTCGTGAAGTATATCACGATTTCCCTCCGATGGCAACGCCGTTTCGGTTCTAATTATCTATTAAAGTGAATATATCTATCACTTTTTTCGATAGGTGTTTCTTCTCTGCTGATAGTCCGTCAGTTTTTGGAGCTCTGCGCCCAGCCAGACGAGGTTTTCTTCCAGCTGAGGGAGGTACTCTTTCTCATAGTCAAACTTAAAATAGAGTGCCTGCCAGAGCTTCGCCTGCATCCGGCGGCGCAGGGGCGGCTCAAGGGCGGCGTCCAGCGGCTCCACCACGTCTTCCAGGTCCATGCAGGTCTGCGCCCAGCGGACGTCGGTCTTTTCCCGGGCAGGGACGTCGTAGCGGGCCAGATAGTCCTCCACCTTGACTTCGATGACACGCCCTCCGCAGCCGGTGGGCTGCAAAAAATAGCTCACCTCCCCTTCCCTGCTGATCTCCTGCGCCAGCGGGTAGAGGGCGCAGACCAGCGGTTCGGCGTCGTGGATGGCGCAGTGGTCCTCGGTGAGGAAGGGGCAGTTGTTCCGCTCCTCCTTCACGGGGGCCAGCCGCAGCACCGGCAGATGGCTCACCTGCCCGATGGACGCGCGGCAGAAGGCCCGGGCCACGGTCTGGGGCGGCAGGCGCAGCCGACCCGCGATGCGCCATAGGTCGAAGCCTGACAGCACGATATCCTCCCGCCCCCGGCAGCAGCCGCCGCAGCCTGCGCAGGCAAACGAGAACGCCTCGTCCCGCGCCAGCAGCGGTGTCGTGCGGGCAAAATCCACCCGTCCGCAGAGGTCGAGCTGTAAATCCTTGAGCATGTAAGTTTCTCCTGTATACTGTAGTAAATTATGTGGCCAAGTGACCATTTAATAATATAGTTACGTTATATTTTGCCAGTTGGCCAGTTTGGCCAAGTGACCCCCATTGGCCAAGTGAGTCACTTGGTCAGCATCGCCCATTTGGCCACCTTGGCCAAGTGACTTTCTTGCTGATACATCGTCGATAATTTGTCACTTGGCCAGATAATATGCGGGTCTCAGAGAGGGGAAGGAAAACCTCTCCCTCACTCAAACCTCTTCGCCGGTATCACGATCGCCCCGAACAGCGAGGCGATATACGCCACCAGCACCGCGCCCAACACCTGCCAGCCGGTGGCGCGTTCAAGCAGGACAGCCCCCGCCGTGCAGGGCGGCACCAGCACCATCGACGCCATCGACCAGACCCGGAACGCCCGCAGGATATGCTTCCAGTTGCGGTTGTTGTAGTACACCCCCGGGATGTGGATGTGGAACGCACCATGTGCAAAATTGCAGATGCGGTTCTCGTCGTAGTAGCGGGGCAGGGTCTCGGCCATCCAGAACATGGCATAGGCCCCGTAGACGACGCCGAAAACCACATCGACGATGAGCAGAGCCAGCGCTCCCTCGGTGTCGGCCAGTCCCGCCGCCCAGACGGCCAGCGCTCCGGCGAGGCCCAGCACGCAGCAGATGACATACACCGGCAGATACTTCCTCGTCCGCGCCTGACGGCGCTCCGGCGGCTCTGCCGAAAAGGTCAGCGCCTTGCGGATGAGGTCTTCGGTCTCCTCGCGGGTGAAGCGCTGTTCCTCCTCTACCCGGCGTCCCTGCAGAAGCTCGGCCACCGTCACGTTCAGCTGCTCGGCCAGCGGCACCAACAGCGAGATGTCCGGCACACTCAGTCCCCGTTCCCACTTGCTGACGGCCTTGTCGGACACGTACAGCGTCGCGGCAAGCTCCTTCTGGGTCATCCCCTTTTCTCTGCGCAGCTGGGCCAGAAAGCGGCCAAATGCGGCCTTATCCAGTTCGTACATATCTTCTGCCTCCTTGCGGGCGTCTGCCGCCCCTTTTCTGGCCTTATTGTACCGGGCCGCACCCTCCCGCGCAACCGACGGGCGGTAGAATCATCGTCCCTTCGTTTCTTTTATGAAAAAACGCCGCACAGTTTCCCGTGCGGCGCTTCGCCGTTCTATATCGATCGTCCGAAAGGCCGAGCAACCCGATAAAATAGCCTTTCATTCCCCGGCAGAGGGCCTGCTCGATCAGGCCCTCCCGCCGGAAGGGATCAAGTTCAGGACTCGAAGACCTTCCTGACCGCCGGGCTTGCCTCGATGATGCGGACCAGCAGAACGCCCAGCACGGTGCAGCTGATGAGCTCACCGATGCCCACGGAGATGCCGTTGGTGACGCAGGCCAGCCAGAGGGGTGCGCTGGAAGAGGGGTCCGGGAACATCACCGCGATCTCGATGCCGATGATGACGGCATTGAAGACCACCGGGGGCAGCGAGGCCGCAAGGGCCAGACCCTTGAAGCGGATGTTCCGCAGCTTGTAGGTCACGAGGCAGGCCAGCAGGGTGGCCAGAGTGCCGAAGATGACGTCCACGATGGTGGAGCCCAGCAGGTTTGCCAGGAAGCAGCCCAGCACCACGCCGAAAATGTACTCGGCACCAAACACGGGCAGCAGGCAGAGCGCCTCGGCCACACGCACCTGCACCGCGCCGTAAGAGAACGGCTGCAGTGCCATGCAGAGCACGACGTAAAGGGCTGCGACCATGCCGCAGCGGGCCAGTTTACGGACGGAAAGGTTCTGATTTTTCATCGTATAACTCCAGCGGTTTGATTTTGACCGCGCGGGGACCGCCAGCCCCCGTGGGTTTGGCCCGGCATGGTTCGAGACACGCCGGGGAGCCTAAAATCCTAAGTTGCTCTTTAAGGAGCCGTACCCGCAGGCACGGCGTGAAAAATTATACCATAGTTTGGGCCGGAATGCAACGGCGATACGAAAAAAGACTGCCGCACAGCAGCAGTCTTTCCGTGATATGCTCAGTCCCGGGGCTTGCCCACATAGACCAGCGCAAGGGTGTCGGGGCCGGTGTTGGCCGAGACGACGCCACCCAGATTGAAGGTAGTGAGCGGAGCCTTGCCGAAGGCTTTGCGGCAGGCTTTTTCCAGCTCAACGGCCTGGGGGATGGAGGTGTGGCCGATCATATAATCGAAGTCCTCCACGCCCTCGGTGCGCTTTTTGCACAGGTCGATCATGGCGGGGATGACCTTGTCGTCGCCGCGCACCTTGCTCTCCACCCCGGTCTTGCCGTCGATGAGGGTGATGATGGGGCGGATGCCCATCAGCTCGCCCATGACCGCGGCGGCGGCAGAGATGCGGCCGCTCTTCTTCATCTGCTTGAGGCTGTAGGGTCCGAGGATGACCTCCATCTTGTTCATCTGGGTCTCAAACTCGCTGATGACGTGGCGGAGCTCCGCGCCGTTCTGCAGCTTGCGGGCCATCTCGCACAGATACCAGCCGAACACCATCGAGTAGGTGTGGGGGTCGAGCAGATGGATGTTCAGGTGATGTTCCGGGCGCTCCTCCCGCAGCATCCCCTGGGCCATGACGGCGTTGTTGTAGGTGGAAGAGCCGGAGCGGTTGATGGGGACATGGATGACATCGGTGTAGCCCTCGTCCACATACTGGCAGTATTTCTCACAGAACTGGATGGGGGTGATGGCAGCCGTGGAGGGGATGCCCTTGGCGGCGCGCATCTTGTCGTAGAACTCCTCGGGGGTGTACTTTTCACGCTCCACGATGTCTTCGTCGTCCAGCAGGATGTGGAAGCCCATAATGTCGATGCCGTATTTCTCGGCCAGCTCCTGCGGGATGTCGCAGGAGGAGTCGGTCAAAATCGCGATTTTGCTCATAGTGTTCCTCATTTCCATTCGTAGTCTCGCAGGCGGCCGTGGTCCAGCAGCTCCGGGAAATCCCACTGGCGCAGTACCTCGTATACGCCCACGGCGACGCTGTTGGACAGGTTCAGGCTGCGGCAGGTGTCCCGCATGGGCATCCGGATGCAGTGCTCCTGATCGGCTGCCAGCAGCGCTTCCGGCAGACCGGCATCTTCCCGCCCGAACACGAGGTAAGCCCCGTCCGGGTAGGCGATGTCGGTGTAGCGCTGAGTCGCTTTGGTCGTAAAGTAGTAGAAAGGCCCATCGTTCTTCGAGAAGAAGTCATCCAGACCGTCGTAGTAGCTGATGTCCAGATAGTGCCAGTAATCCAGCCCGGCGTGCTTGAGCTTCTTGTCGTCGATGGCAAAGCCCATCGGCCCCACCAGATGGAGGCGGCAGGCCGTGCAGGCACAGGTGCGGGCCACGTTGCCGGTGTTCTGGGGGATACGCGGCTCCACCAGAACGATGTTCAGGGTCGGTTTTTCACTCATCGCTGTTTACTCCTCCCGCATCGGACACAGGCGGGGCAGCAGCGGCTCGAACCAGACGCCGAAGCGGGTGTCCTGGTCGCAGGGCGTTTTCTGGATGGCCAGCGCCACGAACTCTGCCGCGTTGTCTGCCGCCGCGCTCAGGGCGTTGCCCTGGATGAGCGAGCCGATGAGCACCGCACCGTAGAGGTCGCCCGTGCCGGGGAAGCTGCGGGCAATATGCAGCTTCTTGACCACGAAGCGGTCGCGGCCTGCACCGGCGCAGGCGATGTACTTGTCCAGCTGCAGGCCGGTGACCACCACGTTGGGGGTCAGCGACGCCGCCAGCTCGTCGGCCAGCGCCCGGGCGCTTTCCTCGTCCAGCTGGGCGGGCAGCTCTTTTTCCAGCAGCAGGCCAGCCTCGGTGGCGTTGGGCAGGATAAGGTCGGCCCGGCGGCAGAGCTTCGGGACACCTCTACGGGGAAAGGGCGGGCCGGGGGGGAGGCCTGCCGCATCCGGTCGATGAAGGCCGGGGTCACGGTAGCGTAAGCCTTGCCGTTGTCGCCCATCACGGGGTCTACCACCTTATAGGCCGAGGGCCAGAGGTCAAAGGCCTTTTCGGCCAGCGCGGCCTGCTCCTCGCCTCCGAGGTAGCCGGTGTAAATGCAGTCGAAGCTCAGCCCCAGCTCCCGGTAATGTTCCAGTGCGGCCTCGCCGTAGGCGCAGCCGTCCAGACGGGCCGGTGTCCCGAAGCCGCCGGTGTGGGTGGAGAGCACCACCGTGGGCAGTGCCACCGGCTGGACGCCCATGACGCTGAGCACTGGCAGGATGACCGCCAGACTGCAGCGCCCCACACCGGAAAGGTCATGGATGCAGAGAACTTTTTTCGGTTCCGTTATCTTCAGCAAAAAAGAAGCCTCCTTCGCAGAATATGCCTTTTCCCATAAACCAAGCCAGCCCATAACCAGCCCAGTTTATCAGCATATGATACAGTATACCACATTTTCCTGCACAAAAAAAGCGTATAGTGAATCCTTTGGCGGAAATACTATCCTCGCAGCCCAAAAATTTTGATTCGAAGGGAGTGCCTCCTATGAAAAACGAACGCACAAGCTCCACTGCCCCGCTCCTGATCGGCATGGCCGCCGGTGCCGCACTGGGTGCCGCCGGCGTCATGGCCACCAACACGAGCCAGCGCCAGATGCGCCGCACCGCCCGCAAGATCGCCAAGGGTGCCGAGCACGCCGTGAGCCAGCTGGACAAGATGGTGGGCGACTTCGTGGAGCACAAGATGGAGGGCTGACGGCCCCCGCATCGCGCAGAAAGGCCGGGACAGAGGGTTCTCCCCCTGCCCCGGCCTTTTGTTGCAGCAAAAAAGCCAGCAGAGCCGGACAAATCCGAACTTGTCGGGGCAAGGCCCCTCCATCTTGCTTGCACAAGACCGTTCTGTTGCTCAAAAGCCCCACTGGGACTTTCGTTGCTTCGCAAACGCAAATTTTTTCCTCCGCAATCAGCGGTCAAAGTGCCCTCAAAACGGACGGTTTGGGTGTCATCCTTGTATTTATAGCCGATGGTTCCTGTACCGCCGGTGCATTTTTCTTTCCGTGCATTCCCGAATCTGCCCTTCGATGGATTCCTCGCGCTGGTTATCGCTGGAATAGCGGGCATAGATTACGGCGGTCATGCGAACACCCCTTTCGCTTCGTTCTCCGCAGGCGGCGCACAAGGTCGGAGGCACTGTACAGCACACGAGCCACCGACACGGTATTTTCGCCCACGATGCAGAACACCGAGTAGTTGTCCACCAGCATCTGCCACAGCCCTTGGGTGCGCTCCGGCTCACTTTCCACCAGCGCACAGCGTTCCGGCAGGATGTTCAGCGACTGGATGGCTTCTGCAATGCGGTTATACTGCTCCATAGCCGTGTCAGGCTCCAGCAGACGGTCCGCAATGTAGCTATAAATCTGCTCCATATCGCTGAGGGCTGCATGAGAAATTTTCACGTCATACTGCTTCATCTGTGCTGTTCCCTGAACTGCGCGAATGCGCTTGCGGCATCCACGGTATCACCGTCCTGGATCTCCTTGATGCCCACCTGCAAGGCTGCATGAAGCTGGTCATCGGTCATGGTGTCAGCGTTCAGAGCCGCAGGAGCCTTCGGAAGGGATAGCGAGAAGGGAATGCCGCCAGTCAGGGTGATCTGGCGCAGGTACATATCAATGGCGGTCGCCATCGGGATGCCAAGCTGCTTCAGCACGTCTTCGGCCTGCTGCTTGACAGTAGGGTTGACTCGAAGATTGAGCGTCATCGTTTTTTCCATGGTTATCACCTCGGATTTATTGTAACGTATTTTACGTTATTTTGCAATGGGACTTATTGATTTCTGCGGGCTGCACAGAATTTGTCAAAAAATCTTGGTACTTGCCCAGATGGGCATCGTTCACCCCCCTCAACTGACCTTCCCTTCCGTAAAAAAGCGCAAAGGCGGCCATCTGCACCCATGCAGACAGCCGCCTTTGGTTTTATGCTGTTATTCTATTTCTCAGTCTCTGAAAATCTTATCCAGTTCCCTTTTCATAGTACCCGCCTTGGCAAATTCCAGCGTATCGGCCTGACGGATATGGTGGGCGGTGATGCCGTGATCCTTTGCAAAGCCCAAAATGTAGCGGATGGCAATGCGGTAGATGATCTCGGTCGGGGCAAGTCCATAGACCTGCTTGGCAAAGATTTTCTATCCTAATCATCCGTAAACAACTACATTTCAGCATTTTAGTTTTTTATATTGACAAAACTGAGCATTTTGATTATGCTAAATACATACCAAACGAATGAAAAAAGGCTGGAGGTGGTTTCTCAATGGCGAGAAATAAATACCCCGAAGTAACCGTTGAAAAGATATTGGAAGTATCACAGCGGCTATTCATAGAAAAGGGCTACGATAATACAACTATTCAAGACATTGTAAATGAGCTTGGAGGATTGACTAAAGGTGCGATTTATCATCACTTCAAATCAAAAGAGGAAATTATTGACGCATTGGGGGAAAAACTCTTTTTTGACAATAACCCGTTTGTTACCGTACAAAAGCAAAAGAACTTAAACGGTCTGCAAAAAATGCGCGAGGTCATAAAGTTAAACCATGCAGATATGGGTAGGACAGAACTTGGAAAACAAAGTATTCCTCTTTTGAAAAATCCCCGTTTGTTAGCAGAACTGGCTGACACAAACAGAAAATTGATTGCACCGCTTTGGCTGCAACTTATTCAAGAGGGAATAGCAGACGGCTCTATCAAAACCGACTATGCAAAAGAACTTTCAGAACTTTTGCCATTGCTTACAAATTTTTGGTTAATTCCGTCGGTCTATCCCACAACTCCGAAAGAATTACTTTCAAAGTTTGCTTTCATTAAGTACCTGTTGGATAGTATGAACTTACCGATTATTGATGATGAAATTTTCGGTATGGCACAAAATTACTTTGAACACTTAAATGTAGGCGAGTAAATAAAATTGCCTTGAAAAAGGCAGTTTTATTTTCAAACATTACGTTCATTCGTAAGGTATTATTTTTTCGGCAGATACATACCGTCTTAATGTATGAAAGGAGAATACTATGTCAAACTTAGACCAAAAAATCGAAAATGCTGCAAACAAAATTGAAGCTGCCGCAAATGAAGCATGGGAAAAGCGGTCATTCCGCATTGTATCTAAGTCTATATCTGCTGCGGCAGAAATCGGACTGATGATAGGAGCTGCACACTTATCTGAAAAAGGCTATAAATCAACAGCTACTTGTCTGTTTGCTTTGGGTGCGACAGGGCTTATTTGTGATTTGATATTCAACAGAAAATAGGAGGACACCATTATATGATACGATACTTAAAACAATACAAATTTTTGCTTTTCCTTACCGTATTATTTACTGCTATCAGTTCTCTATCCTATGTGTTTATCGCTATCTTGTTGCAACAGGTTATGGACATTGTAGATATGGGCGATATGGACAGCTTCATCAGAATACTACTCTTTTCTTTAGCCTACTTTGCGCTTATGGGAGTATTTATGTACCTACAATCTTTGTTCAGCAAAAAATTTGTCTGCAAGATTATGAAAGCTGTCCGTTCCAAAACCTTTATGGGAATTGCGAAACACACGATTGAGGATTACTCAAAAAACCATACCGCAGATTACTTATCTGCAATTACGAATGATGTAAAAATGATTGAGGACAATTTTTTACTTCCTCTCCTGCAAGTCATTCAATACACGATTATTTTCATAGCGTCCCTTGCTGTAATGATTTACTTTGACATTATCGTTACGGTATGCGTAATTATTGCAATCGCCATTATGCTTATCGTACCCAGTCTGTTCGGAGGACTGCTCTCTAAACGGCAGGACAAATATTCTGATATGCTATCCTCTTTTACAAATCATGTAAAAGACCTGTTATCCGGCTTTGAAATTATCAAGTCGTACCGAATGAAAAAATATGTCCTTTCACGATTTGAAACAAGCAATGAGGACACGATAAAAGCAAAATATTCAGTTGACAAAGCGATTGCTGCAAATGAAGCGGTTTCTATGGTTCTTGCGCTTCTTGTTCAAGTTGTTGTTGTTTTTCTTTCGGCATATTTCATTATTATCGGACGTATCAGCGCAGGAGCCTTATTGGGCATGGTGCAGGTTAGCAGTAATCTTGCAAATCCGCTTTTAATCATTTTTAGTAATATTCCTAAAATCAAGAGTATAAAGCCGATTGCACAGAAGCTAAATGAATTTTCAGATTACAGGAAGCAAGACACAGGTACAAAAAAATCCCCTACTTTCAATGAAATGATTTGTGTGGAGGATTTGCATTTTTCCTATGATAAAGAAAATGAAGTCATAAACGGTATTTCATTATCCATTAAAAAAGGAAAAAAATATGCCTTTGTCGGTAAAAGTGGCTGCGGAAAATCTACGCTTATCAAATTGATAGCCGGATATTATTCTGATTACAAAGGCAATGTCCTATATGATGAAGATAATCTTTTCAGTGTAGATATTGATAAAATAACCGCCTTGTCGTCGGTCATTCATCAGAACGTCTATATGTTTGACGAAAGCATTTTAGACAATATTTGTTTACACGAAGATTACAGCAAAGAAGAACTACAATCCGCACTGTCTGATAGTGGCTTATTGCATTTCATTGAGCAAGTACCAAACGGACTTGAATATCATGTTAGGGAAAACGGTAATAACCTTTCCGGCGGGCAAAAACAACGAATTGCGGTAGCAAGAGCTTTAATTCGTAAAAAGCCGCTGTTAATTTTAGACGAGGGTACATCTGCTATTGATATGCAGACTGCGTATGACATTGAAAGTAGGTTGTTGGAAATATCCGATTTAACCTTACTTACTATTACGCACAATATGAGCAAAGACATTCTTGAACTCTATGACGAGATTATTTTTATGGCAGACGGAAAAATCATTGAGCATGGCACATTTGAAACTCTCATTGCAAAACACGCTGCATTTTATGATTTCTACCAACTGAAAAAATAGGCATTTCATTTAAGGGAAAGCCGCTACTGGTTTACCTTACGGCGGTTTTGAAATAACAATCAAAACCGCCGTTTTCTTTTTCAAAAATGAGATAACGGAGGGTGTATTAAAGTCGCCCCTTTTTTGAGGATATGGCGGTATCAAGGAGGTATCGCCATGTCCTTTTTCTTATGCCTGTCTAATGGGTTACTATCAAAAAAAGCCATTATCCACCGACGGGTTATTCCGCCTATGTAGATGAACTGTTAAATCAATTAAATACTGCTGTTATTTCCTATGCGTCTGTCTGCATTTTGCAGGCAGGCGCATTTCGCATTTTACAGAAGATTTCATATAAACTTGATAGCGTACCGGGTGGCAGCAGCCTATTTCAAGGCAAACAACCTCACCAAGCTGCCCAGCCCGAAAAAGCTGGAAGCCGAGTATGCGCAGCTGGCATCCGAAAAGGCAAGGTTCTATGAACAGTACAAGGAAGCCAAGGAAGAACTGCTCAAGCTGAAAACCGCAAAGCAGAATGTTGCGTCCTATTTCCGGGAGGAAGAACAGGCGCAGATCGTGTCAAATTGACACAATTCCTCCTGCTGCCGCAGAAGCAGACGTTCGTAAGCAGATTGCAGAGCAGAACAACGTCAGCGAATCCTACGTTGCCCGTTCTGAAAAGTTCATGCGCGGCATAGAGATCATGGAACAGATGGTGCCCGGTATGCAGGAGAAAATCCTGTCCGGGCAATTCAAAGTCCGTGATGCTGATATGCACCGCCTCGCCAGAGCTGATTTTCCGGACCGCAAGCAGATCGTGCACGAGATTCTGCACCCGGAAGACCGTTCGGCTTCGCAGTCGAGCTGCTCACACTACTCTGGAATCAACTACTCCGCGCTGGAAGTCGCTGTCCGGCGGATTCAGCAGGACTTTGATTTTCTCGCCCGGCTTTGCCACGGTGGGACGATCAAAGGAGCGTGCGTTTGAACAAAAAGAAAAACTCTGGCGAAGGCGAGCGCCGCATCACCGGAAAAATCGCATGGATTTTACCGCAATTTGATTGTAACTTCTCTGGGATCATCTTATAATAATAGATACTTTCCTTCAATAAGTGAATCGAGGGCAATACCATGACGTATAAGGACATCAGACACAACAAAGAAGTCAACGAACTGCTAAAAAAGGGCAATCAGAATTTGGGCTTACTGGGCTACACCGACCACTCGCAGGATCATTGTGTCCGGGTAGCAGAAACCGCTGCGCATATCCTGAAAAAATTCGGTTATTCGGAACATGACATCGAGCTTGCCCGGATCGCAGGCTATATGCACGATATCGGAAATGCCATCAATCGGAACCGCCACGCCGAATACGGTGGGCTGCTGGCCAACGAGATTCTCAAACAGTATGACCTGATCATTCCGGACCGCATCACCATTGTGTCTGCCATTTCCAACCACGATGAATCTACCGGCGGAGCTGTGGACCCCATCTCGGCAGCCCTCATCATCGGTGACAAGACCGATGTGCGCCGCAGCCGCGTGCGGGAAAAGCCAAAGGCAACCTTCGATATCCATGACCGGGTCAATTACGCGGTGACAGACCAGACTCTGAAAATCAACACCGAGAAAAAGGTCATCTCGCTGAATCTGCAGATCGACACCGACATTTGCAGCATGTACGAATATTTTGAGATTTTCCTGCAGCGGATGCTGATGTGCCGCGGGGCTGCCGATATGCTGGGAGCAACCTTCAAGTTGACGGCCAATGGTGCCAAGGTTCTTTAATGTGCAGCCCCCTCCGCAATGAACCGCCCCAAGATTAGTAGACATGAATAAAAAGCGCCCTGTGTAGGGTGTGCCTTAACCGGACTGACGAAGCGAAAGCGGAGACAGTCCGGTTTTTAGTTGAATGCGTTCGTGGTTGTAGAAGTAAATGTAATCATCAATCATTTTGTTGGCTTCCTCAAAAGTTTCCGGCTTGTGTCGGTAGGTGCACTCGGTTTTGAGGATTCCGAAAAAGTTTTCAGCCAACGCATTGTCATAGCAGTTTCCACGCCTTGACATAGACGGCAAAATGCCGTATTCTTTAGTCAGGTCGAAATATGCTTGTGCGGTGTATTGGAACCCTTGGTCGCTGTGGAGGTGCAACTCCCGGCGACTTTCTGTTTTCACAGACTTCATTGCAAGATGAATGGTGTCCAATACAAGATTGATTGTCTGACTGGTTCCAGTCCTGTAAGCAACAATGCTTCTATCATATAAATCACGGATCATGGATAGGTAAAGAACCCCTTCCTGAGTTTGAATGTAAGAAATATCGGTAACCCATTTCTGATTTGGATGCTCGGCATTGAATGCCGCCGCATTGTGAAGCAGCGTGCGTTTTTCTGCGGTCAGGGCATGACCGTCCGCCACATGGTCCGCAATGATTTTCTGGATAGCTTCCGGCGCATGCGCCGGGTCGATCTCGCTGATTCTGGGCATTGTAACCCCTTCCTTTCCCGTTGGTGAATGGTTTTTCCATATAATATGCCCACTTACATATTATATCAATAGGTTTTTGCTTTGAGCATAAAATTGCTCTATGCCATCCTTCTGAAACACGTTTTTTCTCTGGATTCTCTTGACGATGCCCCGCCAATGGAGTAGGATTGGTGCTGCAAAAACGAATTGCCAAAGAGGAGATCCAAATGCAAATCAGCCTTTTATTGATGCAGCAGATCGCGCAGCTATTTCTGATCCTGCTGATGGGATATGCCGTTGTGAAAACCGGCCTGTTGAAGGCATCGGACAGCAAGGTGCTGTCTGTGGTCTTTGTCTATCTGGTCATGCCCTGTGTCGTTCTGAACGCCTTTCAGATCAAGGATACGCCGGAGATCCGCACCGGGCTGCTTTATTCCATGGGCATCGCCGTTGGAATGCACGTTGTATTTCTGCTTCTGAATGCGCTGTTCCGCAGGCCTCTCAAGCTGGACGCCGTGGAGCAGGTCAATATCATTTACAGCAATGCCGCCGCGCTGGTCATCCCCATCGTGCAGGCCCTGCTGGGGGAGGAATATGTTGTCTACTCCTGCGCCTTTGTCATTGTACAGCTGGTGCTGCTCTGGACCCATGCAAGCGCCTGCCTGCAGGGGTCTGCCCGGCTGGAATGGCGCAAGCTCCTTACCAATGTCAACCTGATCGCCATTGCAGCCGGTGCTCTGCTGTATCTGCTGCACATCTCGCTGCCCGCCCCGATCACCAGCACACTGAGCAGTGTCGGCAATATGATCGGCCCCATGGGAATGCTGCTGGCAGGCATGGCCATTGCGGAAGTGCCCCTGAAAAAGGTTTTCTGCACCCCGCGCAACTATCTGCCGGTGTTCCTGCGTCTGCTGGGTGTTCCGCTGGTCATCGTTCTGCTGCTTTGGGCAGTTCACGCCTCCCACTGGATCCCGGACGGCAAGTCCATCCTGATGACGGTCTACCTTTCTGCCATTACCCCCGCCTGTGCAACCGTCACCTCCATGGCACAGCTCTATGACCGGGATGCTTCTCATTCCAGCGCGATCTATGTCCTGAGCACGTTGCTTTCCATCCTGACCATGCCGCTGATGATCGGGTCGTTCGAGCTGTTGCTCTGAAATACGGAAAAAGGCCACCCGGCTCCGCAGCAGGGCTGCCTTTACAACTACAAGGATGTGTCTCTATGAAACTCAAACAATTCATTCAGCAGGAAACGGTCCTCACCGCAGCCGCTGTGCTGGCCGTCGTCTCCGCCTTCTTTGTTCCGCCGGATGCGCAGTATCTCGGCTACATCGACCTGCGCACGCTGGCGATTTTGTTTTCCCTGATGACGGTCATGGCCGGGCTGCGGCGGCAGGGCTTTTTTGATGAACTGGGCCGGGCCTTGCTGTCCCGCACCCACAGCACCTTTCAGCTGACGCTGGTACTGGTCGGGCTGTGCTTTTTCGGAAGCATGTTCATCACCAACGATGTTTCCCTGCTGACCTTCGTTCCCTTTACGTTCGTGGTCCTGAGCCGTCTGGGAGCGGATGTCCGCCGCTCCCTTCTGGTCCCGGTGGTCTGTATGCAGACCATCGCGGCAAACCTTGGCAGTATGCTGACCCCCATCGGCAACCCGCAGAACCTCTATCTTTACGGAAAAAGCGGCATGAGCATCGGGGGATTTGTGCTTCTTATGCTGCCCTACACCCTGGTCTCTCTGCTCCTGCTGCTGGCTTGGGCAGCGCTGGTCTGCCGGAAAGCCTCTGCCGCCTTCTCCGTGGACGAGCTTGTTTCTTCCTCTGCGTCTCAGGGGGATCAGAAGATCATCCTGCTGTATCTGGTTCTGTTTGCCGTCTGCCTGCTGTCCGTGATCCGGGTGCTGCCCTATGGCATCGCCTTTGCCGCTGTACTCGTCTGCGCCCTTTTTGCAGACCCGCACACCTTACGGACGGTGGACTATTCCCTGCTTCTGACCTTTGTGGCTTTTTTCATCTTCATTGGCAATCTGGGGCGCATTCCGGCCTTTTCCGGCTGGCTGCAGGAGTTTCTGACCGGCCGGGAAGTTCTGGTGGCGGTTCTTGCTTCGCAGGTCACCAGTAATGTTCCCGCCGCCCTGCTGCTGTCCGGGTTCACGGCAGAGACACAAGCCCTCATCATCGGCACCAATCTGGGAGGTCTTGGCACTTTGATCGCATCCATGGCCAGTCTTATTTCCTACCGGCAGATCGCACGGGAGCTGCCACAGGGGAAGAAGCAGTATTTTGGGCTGTTCACCCTGTCCAACCTGATCTTCCTTGCGCTCCTGCTGGGCGTGTGGTTCTTGCTCCGCTGAGCGTGGCAGATGACTTATGGTTTTTCTATAAAGCTAAAAAAGGGAGCTCTGTCACGGACGAAGGTCCGGGCAGAGCTCCCTTTGCGTTTATTGTATAATGCCTTATTCGCCTTCCGGCTCCTTGCAGACATCCACCCAGCCCTCGGCTCCGGCGGCTGCTTCCAGCTCCTGCAAGGTCAGCTTGACGGCGGTGTGGCCGTTGCCCGCCGCCGGGTAGACGGTATCAAACTTGCGCAGGCTCTCGTCCAGATAGACCGCCACACCCTCGTTCACCCCAAAGGGGCACACACCGCCGGGTGCATGACCCACATAGGCCTCCACCTCATCTTCCAACTTCCCAACTCTTATTCGGTAATGGCCCAGACCCGTGCAGGCAGACCGGTTGCACCTTCAATGCGGGGGTAAGAAACGATGACCACCGCACCGGCAGGCTGCACTTTATCCAGATTTGCAAGCACCTCCACCTGCAGCTTGTCGTTGTCCAGAACATAGCGCTCGCAGGCAAGGTCGCCCTTTTCCTCCGCCACCGCAGAGGAATCGGTATCCAGCGTTTCGTGGCCGTTGGCGGCGGCATTGCGCACCTTGTAGATATACTCCAATGCTTCCAGCGACCAGCCGGGGGCATTTTCTTTGCCCTCTGCGTCGATGCCGGACAGCGCATCCATATCCGGCCACTTCTTATACCAGTCGCTGCGCAGAGCCACCAGTGCGCCATCCGGGATAGGACCGTACTTTGCCTCGTAGGCCTTGATGTCCTCCACCGTCACAGCGTAGCGAGGGTCTTTCTTGGCCTGCTGGGAAATATCGATGACCACCAGCGGGAAGATCAGGTCGTTCACATCATACTTTTCGGACAGCGCTTTGCCCTTGATGAAGTGGCCCGGGAAGTCGATGTGGGTACCAAACTGTCCGGGGAATTTGAAGGTCTGGATCAGGCATTCCAGTTCCGGCTTGCCCCAGTCCCATACGGTCTTTGCCAGCTCCACGGAGCCTTCCGGGATGCCGGACCAGTAGGGGCTTTCGTTGTTCAGCGAGTGAGAAAGTTCCACCCAGCGATATTTTTTAGCATCCTTCAGTGCGTTCCACAGTTTATAATCAGCCATTGTCGATTCTCCTTTTGTTGTGACGATGTATGTTCGGGCATTTCTCCCAGACAACGGCATCTTCCTGTTTTTTCAGTCTGTCTGCCGGGAATTTGTCTGGGAGCAGCGCATTCGCCCGGGCAGCCTGTGCCGGGCATCTGCTGTATATTTCATCTGCCTGTGCTCCCTTCCTTGTGTTGGGGATAGTATAAACCCATTTTCGCACCATGTCAATAGGTTTATTCTATCAAAGACTTCCCCGCAAACGACAGGTCAGCAAACCGTTCGCCCTTGCAATAACGTTTCGTCATCCCCTTTCCCTTTTATCGCAGCTCTTCCAGCAGGGCGGTGCAGCCCTCCAGCACTTCCTGCCATGTGGCTTCAAACTCCCCGGTGTACCACGGGTCTGCCACATCGCCGGGGCGACTGGTATGATCCATCAGCAATGAGACCTTAGGCTTGCGTCCAGCCCTTTTCCTCTCTGGCCTGTTTCAAAGCGAGCCCGAGCCCATGAAAGTCAAACCTT
>OASY01000663.1_pt1 | contig 20472 bp, 17 predicted proteins | sample 1501231 | NCBI WGS metagenome assembly OASY01 (sample SAMEA2579917, study PRJEB22360) | human gut metagenome | biome: human gut; feature: human-associated habitat; material: faeces | place: Denmark | collected 2008/2010 | reverse complement strand
CAGCAGAAAGGTAAAATCTTCGGCGGAGCCGTAAATGGGAGAAGCACAAAAAAATGCGTTTAGCGAAGCGGCTAGCATTTTTGGGCTTCGACCTCATCTTCGGAATCGTTAAGGGCGAGCAGCCCTTAACTCGTTGCGGGGAGAGTGGAGTCCAGAGGTAGGGAGGGGGGATTCGAAACACCCCTCCCTACCTCTGGCCCGCGCGGAGCGCAAGCCGCTTGACCAAAAGAGAAAACATCCCCCGCGCCACCAGCGCGAGAACCAGCTCAAAGAAAAAACCGGCCCTGCGCTCTGGCCCACGCGGAGCGCAAAGCCATTTGACCGCAAGAGAAAAAACCAGTCCCGCGCCACCAGCGCGAGAACCAGCTCAAAGAAAAAACCAGCCCCGCCTCTGGCCCGCGCGGAGCGCAAAGCCATTTGACCAAAAGAAAAAACTGCCCCGCGCCACCAGCGCGAGAAGCCGTTACCCTCTACAAGCCTCGACAAACGCCCCAAACAGCCCCTGCTGTGCCGGGTCTGCGTCGCTGAGCCACTCCGGGTGCCACTGGACGCCGAGGCAGAAGTGTGCGTCCGGCTTTTCCAGTGCTTCCACAATGCCGTCCTCGCTGAGGGCGGCTATTTCTAATTCGGGGGCAATGCGGTCTGCCGCCTGATGGTGCTGGCTGTTGACGAGCACGGTGTCCTGCCCCAGCAGGCGGGACATCAGGGTCCCCCGCCGCACCGTGACGGTATGGACTTTCGCCCAGTGGTCATTGTGGGGAACGTGCTCGAAAGGCTTGATGTCCTGATACAGCGTGCCGCCCAGCACGACGTTCATTACCTGAATGCCCCGGCAGATGCCCAGCACCGGCTTGTCCGCCGCGAGGAACGCCCGCAGCAGCTTCGGCTCGGCGGCGTCCCGCAGAAGGTTCGGCTCGCCGCAGGCGGGGATGCGCTCCTGCCCGTAGAAGGCCGGGTCCATGTCGCCGCCGCCCGGCAGCAAGAGGCCGTCGCAGGTCAGCGCCTCGGCTGCGGCGGCGTCCGGGTCGGAAAGCTCTACCCAGTGTACCTCGGCACCGGCCCGGGCCAGACTTTCCACATATTTTGACTGTGCGGTGGTAAGCTCCGGGTCAGTGCTCATCCGGGGCATGGCGATGGTGACAGACATAACAAGCATCCTTTCAACTTCTGGATATAACAAAAACCCAGAACCATTGGTTCTGGGTTTTGTGGCGGAAAGATGGGGATTCGAACCCCAGAACGCTTTTGACACGTTACACGATTTCCAGTCGTGCGCCTTAGACCAACTCAGCCATCTTTCCACATCTTCAGTTCTTAGTGCTTCGGGCCGCGGCCCTCAGCGCTCCACTATAATACATGAAAGAAGGTCTTTTGTCAAGCATTTTTTCAAAAAAGTTTGCATTTTCTCAAAAATGACGCAGCTTCGATGGCTGAAAATGAAAAGGAGACGAAGGCCCCCTTGACGCAGGCGGCAAACGGGGCTATGATGAGGGCAGAGAGTATGCAGAGCGGGAAACTCTGCGGAAAACAAAAGGAATTCAGGAGGAAAAACAGATGAATTATTCAGATGTTTTGGCCAATGCCCGCCAGTGCATCGGCAAATACTGCAAGGCCTGCCCGGTGTGCAACGGCGTGGCCTGCAAGAATCAGATCCCCGGCCCCGGCGCAAAGGGCGTGGGCGACACCGCCATCCGCAATTATAATAAGTGGGCCGACATCCGTGTGAACATGGATACCCTCTGCGAGAACGGCACCCCCGATACCCACATGGAGCTGTTCGGCCGCCGCTTCAAGTACCCCTTCTTCGCCGGCCCTGTGGGCGCGGTGAACCTCCACTACTCCGATACCTACACCGACATGACCTACAACGACGTGCTGGTGCGCGGCTGCGCCGAGAGCGGCATCGCCGCCTTTACCGGCGACGGCACCAACCCCGACGTTATGACCATGGCCACCAAGGCCATCGGCAATGCCGATGGCTGCGGCGTGCCGACCATCAAGCCCTGGAACATCGACACCATCAAAGAGAAGATGGCACAGGCCAAGGCCAGCGGCTGCTTTGCCGTGGCAATGGATGTGGATGCCGCCGGTCTGCCCTTCCTCAAGAATATGACCCCTCCGGCCGGCAGCAAGAGCGTGGCCGAGCTGGCTGAGATCGTCAAGCTGGCCGAGCGTCCCTTCATCGTCAAGGGCGTCATGACCGTCAAGGGCGCCCTCAAGGCCAAGGAGGCCGGTGCCGCCGCCATCGTGGTATCCAACCACGGCGGCCGCGTCCTCGACCAGTGTCCTGCTACCGCCGAAGTCCTGCCTGAGATCGCCGCAGCCCTCAAGGGTACCGGCGTCAAGGTCCTGGTGGACGGCGGCATCCGCACCGGTGTGGATGTCTTCAAGGCACTGGCACTGGGCGCGGACGGCGTCCTCATCTGCCGCCCCTTCGTCACGGCTGTCTACGGCGGCGGCGAGGAAGGCGTCAAGTGCTACATCGACAAGCTGGCCGGTGAGCTGGCCGATACCATGCAGATGTGCGGCGCACACTCCATCGCGGAGATCACGCCGGATATGGTGCGGGTCTAAAAACATCGTTTATTAAAAAGCAGACATCCCCCTGAAAAGTCAAAAGATGATTTTTCAGGGGGGACATTATTTTGAAATAGAAAACTTTATTGCTGAATTATAATAGACCTGATATAATTTGAATGGTGGTGTATGGAGAAAACGGGGGCCGGCTGAAAATAAGAGGAATCTGAATATGATTACATTAAAGCAATATACAAATGAGGAAAATCAAATCCTTCCGCTGATTCAAGGCTTTTGGAAGGCACACAGCCACTACGACCAAAGCGGAGAAGAAGCACAGGAAGATTTGACCAACTGGACAAAAGACGGACATATTATTTATTTTATCCAACACGATGAAACCGTTGTGGGTTTTGCACATTTGGGCAGTCGGGGCGGAAAAACAGACTGGTTGGAAGAACTTTTTATTTTGCCAGAATATCAGGGAAACGGCTTCGGCAGTGAAGCAATTCATCAGTTGGAAGAGATTGTAAAGCAGTATTCCGCGTCGCTTTACATTGAAGCTGCTGCCCGGAATGAAGCGGCCATCCGGCTGTATCGAAAACTGGGATACGATTGTCTGAATACCATCACGATTCGCAAGGATTTCCCGGGCTACGAGTACGATGTAGTGCGAAAAGAAAAAATCCACGGGTTAGAGTTTGAGATTCGGAAGGACAAAGACTTCTGATTTGCTAAAATAACAAAGAAAAGCGGCGTCACAGCTAACCACTGTGATGCCGCTTTTGCGTTATCAAAAATTATTTCAGCGTTCCATCCAGCACCTGCTGATAGTACCACGGTTTCGGGGCATGGAAGGTCTTGCCGCTGAGGAACTCGAAATCGGGCTGGTTGAAGTGGGGCATGGTCAGCTCCCACGCACAGAGGGCCTGATATTTGAGCTTCAGCTCGCGGTTGGCGGTATTGTTGCCGTACTTGCTGTCGCCGAGGATGGGGCAGCCGATGCTTGCCATGTGGGCGCGGATCTGATGGGTGCGGCCGGTGATGAGCTGCACCTTGAGCAGAGCCAGACGGCCGGAGACGGCGATGGTCTCGTAGCGGGTCTCCACGTCCTTGGCACCCGGCTGCTTGTCCTCCACGATCTTCACGATGCCGCGGTCGGCGTCCTTGAGCAAGTAGCCGCCGAGGGTGGCGTCCGGGGGCGTGGGACGGCCGAAGGTGACGCAGAGGTAGGTCTTTTTCACCTCACGGCTCTTGATGGCGGCGAGGAACAGCTCCTCGGCCTCCGGCGTTTTTGCGATGATGACAAGACCGCTGGTGCCGGTGTCGAGGCGGTGGCAGAGGGCGGGGGTGTAGACGTCATTCTCTTTGTACTCGCCCTGCTGGTTGAGGTAGAGCAGAGCGCGGTTCAGCAGGGTGTCTTCGTCGGGGCCATCCACGGCGAGGCCGGCGGGCTTGTTGACGATGAGGATCTGCGGGCAGTCGTACACCACCTGCGCCGGGCCGCGGGCGTTTTTCCACGCCGGGCCGTCCACACGCTTGTCAGCGTCCAGAACATCGTCAAGGATAAACAGCTTGATCTCATCGCCTGCCATCACCCGGGTGGAGAGCGGCTGCTTTTTGCCGTTCAGTTTGATTTTATTTTCGCGCAGGGCCTTGTTCAGACGGCCCGGGTTCAGCGCGGGGAATTGCTGCATCAGATAGTTGTCCAGCCGGGTGGGGGCGAGACATTTTACTTTCAATATTTTCACGGAAGTTTCCTCTCTCTAACTTAAGACTAGGCTAAGATTTGCTTTTATTGTAGCGAATCCGCCTTCTTGCGTCAAGTTGGTTGTTTACTTTTTCAAAAAACAAGAGTATACTGTGCCGGTACAAAAAGAATTCATCGGAATTTAACGATGGTTTCATCATCAAATCTCCATTTATGGTATAATGAGAGCCTTACATGATTGAAGAGGGAAGAAGGTATTGATATGACGAACGACAAGAAACTGATGCTCCTTGCAGGCGTTCTGGCTCTGGGGATGCTGGCCGGATGCAGCTCTGCCAGCGCTGCCAGTGCCGCCAGCGGCATGGTCGGGGGGGGGGCCCCCCCCCCCGAGCTCTGTGCTTCGATGCCCGCCGCCAGCGAAGCCGAAGAGGTGAGCAGCGAAGTGCGCGTCCTGCCCGGCGAAGAGGGCGTCGTGATGCCCATCGACCAGGGCAGCCTCGAGGAGATGAAGACCGGCTCCTACAAGTTCGCCGCGAACATCTCGAGCGTGGACACCAAGAAGCGCCAGATGACCCTGACGGTCTACGGCTACGACGCTTACCGCGCCGAGGACGTGGACGCACTGGATGTGGGCAGCGTTTTCAGCACCCATCTGGACGGCGCTGTGGAAGCACAGAACGTGACTGTGGAAAAAATCGAAAAGAATGAAGAGAACGGCACCGTCTCCATCAACGGCGGCATCGAAGAGGGCGGCGTAGACCTCTGGCGCAGCGGCGACATCTACCGCACCGTCACCTACGACGACTACCCGGTCTACTACATGATGGGGGAACTCGTGCTGCCCGTGGACGACAGTGTGACCCTCAGCGACAGCTCCGCCGGCGTGGACGCTGTGCCGGTGGAGACGAACGGCGCCATCGAGGTGGGCAAGGCCGTCTCGGAGGATAAGGACAACTGGACGCCTTACAACACCACCGTCTTCACGAAGGACGGCGTCGTCAGCAATATCCTCCGCATCTGGGTGCCGTGACGCGCGATTTTTGGGAAAACCCGTTGACAAATGGCCTGACTATGCTATAATCTGAAATGAACGCAAAGGAGCAGTATGCCCTTTGCGCGTGAATGGTAATTATGGCAAATGGCAAGGATGGGGCCAGAAGGATGTGTGCCGCCGCCCAGAGAGAACGCCCTTGGCTGAAAGGCGTTCCGGCAGAGCATTTTTTACGCCACCCCGGAGCTTCCGGCGAAACAAACCGGACGCTGCGCAGCGTTACAGCGCACAAAGCGGCAGGAGCGCCCCGGCGGCATTTCTGCAATTTGGGTGGTACCACGGAGCTTTTCAGACAGCCTTCGTCCCTTTTCGGGATGAGGGCTGTTTTTTGTTTTTGTCAGCCTGCCATAAAAACTGCGTCCGGAGGAGGACGCCGATACACGAGGAGAGATTAAAACTATGCAATGGACCGGTTTGAATGAACTGCGTGACAAGTACCTTACCTTCTTTGAGGGCAAGGGCCACCTGCGTCTGGACAGCTTCCCGCTCGTCCCGAAGAACGACCCCAGCCTGCTGCTCATCAACAGCGGCATGGCACCTATGAAGAAGTGGTTCCTCGCTCAGGAGGAGCCGCCCCGTCATCGCGTGACCACCTGCCAGAAGTGCATCCGCACCCCTGACATCGAGCGCGTGGGCATCACCGCCCGCCACGGCACCTTCTTCGAGATGCTGGGCAACTTCTCCTTCCAGGATTACTTCAAGAAAGAGGTCATTCCCTGGGCATGGGAGTTCCTGACTTCCGACGAGTGGATGGCTATCCCGAAGGATAGGCTGCACATCTCCGTCTACCAAGAGGACGATGAGGCTTACGACATCTGGACCAAGAAGGTGGGCGTTGCCCCCGACCACATGGTCCGTCTGGGCAAGGAAGACAACTTCTGGGAGCACGGCTCCGGCCCGTGCGGCCCCTGCTCTGAGATCTACTTCGACCGCGGCCCCGAGTACGGCTGCGGCAAGCCGACCTGCGGCGTGGGCTGTGACTGCGACCGCTATATGGAGATCTGGAACCTGGTGTTCAGCCAGTTCGACGCCGACGGCAAGGGCCATTACGAGCGTCTGGCACGCCCCAACATTGATACCGGCATGGGTCTGGAGCGTCTGGCCTGCGTGATGCAGGGCGTGGGCAACCTGTTCGAGGTCGATACCGTCCAGAGCGTGCTGCACCATGTGGAGCACATCGCCGGCAAGACCTACGGTGCCGACCCCAAGGAGGACATCTCCATCCGCGTCATCACCGACCACATCCGCAGCTGCACCTTCATGGTGTCGGACGGCATCCTGCCCTCCAACGAGGGCCGCGGCTACGTGCTGCGCCGTCTGCTCCGCCGCGCTGCCCGCCATGGCCGTATGCTGGGCATCAGCCGCCCCTTCCTCGTGGAGCTGGTGGAGACGGTCATCCAGTCCAGCGAGTCCGCTTACCCCGAGCTGCGTGAGCACGACGCCTATATCAAGAAGGTCATCGGCACCGAGGAGGCAAACTTTGCCCGCACCATCGACGCCGGCATGAACATCCTGAACAACATGATCGACGGTCTGGAAAAGGCTCACGAGCACCTGCTGAAGGGTCTGGACGTCTTCAAGCTGAACGATACCTTCGGCTTCCCCCTCGACCTGACCAAGGAGATCGCTGCGGAGCAGGGCATCGAGATCGACGAGGAGGGCTTCCACGCCGAGATGACCAAGCAGAAGGAGCGCGCCCGTGCTGAGCGTCTCAAGAAGAACATCTCCGGCTGGAGCGAAGACCTGTTCGGCACTCTGACCGCTGAGCCCACCGAGTTCGTGGGCTACGACACCCTCAAGAGCGACAGCGTCGTTGTGGCTCTGAGCGACGAGGAGACTCTGACCGACGCCATCGCCACCGACGAGCAGGCCAAGGAAGGCGTGCTGGTCGTTCTCGATAAGACCCCGTTCTACGCTGAGATGGGCGGTCAGGCCGCAGACCACGGCGTCATCACCGGCGCTGAGTGCGTGCTGCGTGTGCAGGACGTCAAGAAGACCCCCAAGGGCTACTATGTCCACACCTGCACCCTCGAGAGCGGCATCGTCCATGTCGGCGACCATCTGACCGCCCGCGTGGATAAGGAATACCGCATGGCCATCGCCCGCAACCACACCGCTACCCACCTGCTGCAGGCAGCTCTGCGCGAGGTTCTGGGCGACCACGTCCATCAGGCAGGCTCCTATCAGGACGCTTCCATCACCCACTTCGACTTCACCCACTTCAGCGCTGTCACTCCCGAGGAGCTGGTCCGTGTGCAGAAGATCGTCAACGACAAGATCTTCGAGTCGATGAACGTCACCGTCAAGGAGATGCCCGTCGAAGAGGCCAAGAAGCTGGGCGCTATGGCCCTGTTCGGCGAGAAGTACGGCAAGGTCGTCCGCGTTGTTGATATTGAGGGCTGGTCCACCGAGTTCTGCGGCGGCACCCACGTCAAGAACACCGCTCAGATCGGCGGCTTCAAGATCGTCAGCGAGTCCTCTGTTGCTGCCGGCATCCGCCGTATCGAGGCTGTCACCGGCCGCAATCTGCTGATTCGTGCCAATATGCAGGAAGCGATGCTGCACACTGTGGCTAATACCCTGAAGGCAAACAATGTCGCCGCTCTGCCCGTTCGTGCGGAGGCTGTCATGGCTGAGAACAAGGCCATGAGCAAGGAGCTGGAGGACATCAAGGCAAGGGTCGCTGCTTCCAAGGTCACCAGCCTGTTCGACAACGCTGAGACCGTCGGCGACGTCAAGATCGCTTCCGCTTACTTCACCGGCACCTCCGGCGACACCCTGCGCGGCATGTGCGACACCATCCGTGACAGTGCCAAGGCTGCTGCTGTGGCTGTTCTGGTGGGCAAGTCTGACGACAAGATCACTATGGCCGTTACCGTGACCAAGGACGCTCAGGCAAAGGGTCTGAAGGCCGGCAATCTCGTCAAGGAGATCTCTGCCATCGCAGGTGGCAAGGGCGGCGGCAAGCCCGACTTCGCTATGGCCGGTCTGAAGGACGAGACCAAGATCGACGAGGCTCTGGCCGCTGTCAAGGGCATCGTGGAGAAGCAGCTGGGCTGATGTTTGGACAAAGGAGCTGCGCGTGAAAGGCTCTCCCTTTGGGAGAGCTGTCACCGCAGGTGACTGAGAGGGCAAGCCTGTGGCCCCAGAGCTGCGGCGGCGTGATAGGCAAGAGTTTTGTCAGAGCGATAGTGTCGCTGTGCTTTTAATTTCTTGTCAGCGTCCTTGCCCTCTCCGTCTGCTTCGCAGACACCTCTCCCAAGGGGAGAGGCTTGACAATACGCCGCAGTATCCAGATAATAGAAAGTAGGAAGGAGCGATTCCCATGGAAGATTGTCTGTTTTGCAAAATTGCAGAGGGGGACATCCCCTCGAAGAAGCTCTATGAGGACGAGCAGGTGGTGGCATTCTATGACATCGCCCCGCAGGCCAAGGTGCATTTCCTGGTCATCCCCAAAAAGCACATCCCCTCGGCCGCTGCGCTGACCGAGGAAGACGGCGCTCTGCTGGGCCATGTCTTTGCGGTCATCGCAAAGCTTGCCAGGGAGCAGGGTCTCGACAACGGCTACCGCGTCATCTCCAATGTGGGCGAGGACGCCGGCCAGACCGTCAAGCATCTGCACTTCCATGTTCTGGGCGGCGAGAAGCTGCCTGTCTGATTCCGAAAAAGTAAGGGAGATCGTTGAATATGGCTAAGACTTATACGCTGAATGTCGCGGGCCTGACCCGTGAGCTGACCATCTGCAAGGTGAACGACCACATGGACATTGCGGCCTTCATCATGCTGGGCGACGCCGAGCTGGCGGTGGCCGCTGCCGCTGAGCTGCTCAAGAAATGCCCGGATTTTGACATCCTGCTGACCGCTGAGGCCAAGGGCATCCCCCTGGCTCACGAGATGAGCCGCCAGAGCGGCAAGCCCTACGTCTGCGCACGCAAGGGCGTCAAGCTGTATATGCCCGACCCTGTTGTCGTCGAGGACCAGTCCATCACTACTGCTGGCAAGCAGAAGCTGGTCATCGACCGCAAGGAGCTGGACAAGATGAGCGGCAAGCGGGTGCTGGTCGTGGATGATGTCATCTCTACCGGCGGCTCTCTCAAGGCTCTGGACGAGCTGGCCGAGCAGACCCAGTGTACCATCGTGGGTCAGGCCGCCGTTCTGGCCGAGGGTGATGCTGCCCAGCGCAAGGACATCATCTTCCTCGAGCCGCTGCCTCTGTTCCTCCACTAAACCGGTATGCGACGCCCGCTCTGCGCGTTCTGCCTGAGTGCGCTGGGTGTGTTAGTGTTGTGCTCATTTTTGCCGCAGATGGGGCTTTTGCTGCCGTCTGCGGCAATTTTTGTTATCTTCTGCCTGCTGGTCTGGTGGAGAGGCGGGGCCGCGAGAGGGTATGCGGTCTGCCTGCTTCTGGGCGCGGTGCTGGGCGTCGGCATCATGAAAACGACCGGCGCGCGGCTTGCAAAGATACAGGACGCCTACGCCGGAAAAGAAGTGGCCCTCACCGCCGAAGTGGAGAGCACAGGCCGCGCCTACACAGCGGGCCGGGTGAGCGCCGTGCTGATGGTGGAAAAGGTGGACGGGGAAGCTGTCCACTTCCGGGTGGAGTGCGCCAGCCTGCCCAAATGTGAGGCCGGAGGCCGCATCCGGGGCCGCTTTTCGCTGGATGTGCCGGACGCTACCCGGCGTCTGGACGACTACGCCGACGGCATTGTCCTCAGCGCGGAATATCTGTCCGGGATGCTTCGTCTTGGGCCCAGCGAAAGCTTCCGCGCCCGGACGGCGCGGCTCCAGGCGGCGCTGAGCCGCGCCCTGCGAAAAGGCATGGCCGAAAACACCGGCGGCGTTCTGGCCGCGATGGTGGTGGGCGACCGGAGCCATCTGACTTCGACTCTCCGCAGTGCCTACCGGGGCGCGGGGCTTTCCCATGTGCTGGTGGTGAGCGGCCTCCACGTCACCATCTTCTGCGGCCTGCTGGACGCTCTGCCCCACAAGGAGCGGGAGCGGAGCCGGGCTTACCGGCGGATGCGGTCGCTGCTCCGGGCCGGGACGGCCCTTCTGCTGGTGGGCATCACCGGCGCGACGCCCTCTGTCCTCCGGGCGGCGGTGGCGGTCTGGGTCAGCTCCCTCGGCGTCTGGGTGGGAGGCCCGGCGGATACGCTCACCTCGCTGGGCGCGGCAGGCGTCCTTATGTGTCTGGGCAACGGATACGCGGTCTATGACGTGGGCTTCGAGCTGTCGTTTGCGGCAGTGATGGGAACACTGGCCGGTGCTGAGTGCGCAGGGCGTGGGCGGGAGCGCTATTACGACAGAAAGAAGAAACGGAAAAGCCGCCGGGAGAAACCGCCCCGCGCGGTGCTCCTTTTCCGGCGCTTTGCGGGCGGCGTGTGGGACTCGCTCTGCGTCTCCCTCTGTGCCTCGGCGGCGACCTTCCCGGTGCTGGTGCTGCGGGGGATGAGCACGACGGTCTGGGCCGTGGCGTCGGGCGTGGCCGTCCTCTGGCTGGTGGGGCCGATGCTGAGCTTCGGCCTCGGTGCAGCTCTGCTGGGTCTGGCGGCCCAGAATTTCGAATCCTTGCCTTTGTTTGAGATCATCCGCCGCCCGGCGGCCTTCTGTGCCGAAGGGCTGGCATGGCTGATGAACGAGTGGGCTTTCCGGGTGTCCGTTCTGCCGGGAGCGTCCCTCTGGTTTGATGGGACCTATGCCGCACTGGTGTGTCTTGCGCTGATCCTGCTCTGCGCAATGGCAATGCGGCGGCACATCCGCCTTCGGATAGCTCTGCCGACGGTCATTCTGCTGGCAGCACTGGCTATCGGGCTGGAAACGGCCCTGAGCTGGAATGTGGTGAACATCGAGCTGGTGGGGACCCGGGCTTCACCCGCTGTCATTATTACCCAGAGGGAGAAGGCCGTCGTCCTCTTCCGGGGCGGCAGCACCACCCGGCGGGCGGTGAAAAATCAGCTGGAAAAGCGGGGCGTAAAGACGGTCGAGCTTCTGGTTGACCTGCGGATGCAGCCGGAAGAACCCTGCCGTATCGAGGCCCAAAAGCGCATCAATGCTGCCGCTCTGGCCGAGAATACCACCCGCCGTGCTTCCTGCGGCGGGGTGAATCTGGAACTTTTCCGCACCCGGCAGGGCTGCATTCTGCGGATGCGTGTCGGAGGGCAGAGGTTCATCACCCTCAGCGGCACCGTCCGGCCTGCAAAGCCCATCCGGGCCGAGTGGCTGCTGGCCTCGTCGGCAAGGCCGGACAATATCCGGTACACCGACTGCCTGACCCTGAGCAGCAAATACCGCTGGATGGAGGGAGACGCAGAGCCTGTCTCACGTCTGCGCCTCCGTCTCGAGGGGGGAACGCTTTTCAAAGCGGGCAGAGTATGATAAAATAAAATAATCCTAATACAAAGGAGCCGATCATTTGGCAACGGAAACGAAACTCCGGCAGCTTGCTCAGGGAGGCTGTCCGGTCTACTATTTTTATTCCAGCGAGCGCTATCTTGTCCGGCAGGCTGTGGCCCGGGCGGCAAAGCTCCTGGCCGAGGGTGAGGACGAAGAGACGACCGTTCTGGACGGTGCTGCGCCCGAGATCGAGCAGCTCATCATGGCGGCAGGCACCATCTCCTTCTTCGGGACGCGGCGCGTGGTGCTTCTGCCCGAGGTGGACCCCGCCGCCTACAGCGACAAAGACCTCGACGAGCTGTGCGCCACGCTGGCCAGTCTCGAGAATGCCGTGGTGGTGCTGGGCAGCGTGTTCGAGATGGAGCGCAATAAGCTCAAGCTGGGCAAGCGGGCGCAGAAGCTCATCGCCCAGTGTACTAAGGTCGGCTTTGCCGAGGAGCTGGCCAAACCCAAGCCCTACGAGCTGAAGGTCATGGTGATGGACCGCGCCAAGGCGCAGGACACCACCCTCTCCGAGGGTACGGCGGCGGCCCTGCTGGAACGCTGCGGCGAAGACCCGTTCCTTCTCGAGAACGAGGTGGACAAGCTCTGCGCCCTCTCCGGCTACCAGACCGTGACCACGGCCATGGTGGCCGAGATGGGGACTGTGAGTCTCGAGGCCGACGTCTTCGAGATGATACGGATGATAACGGCGAAAAACGCCACCGGCGCCTGCAAAAAGCTGCAAACGCTTCTCCGCCTGCAGCAGGAGCCCATCCCCATCACGGCGGCCATGATCGGCAGCTATGTGGACCTCTATCGGGTCAAACTGGGCGCAGCCAGGCGGAAGAGCTACAGCACCGTGTTCAAGGATTTCGGCTACAAGGGCAGCGACTACCGGCTCAAGCGCTCTGCCGAGACAGCCAGCCACTACACGCTGCCCCAGCTGGAAGCCTGTATGCAGATCTTGCTTGAGCTGGACAAGAGTCTGAAAAGCCAGCCCGTGAGCGCGCAGACCCTGCTGGAAACGGCGCTCTGCCGTCTGGCGATGGCGGGAGGAAGAAGATGAGCGAGAAACTGGAACTGCTGCACACCGACCGTGTGCTCATCGTGGAGGGCAAGTACGATGCGGCCCGTCTCTCCCATCTGACCGACGCCATGATCCTGCTGACGGACGGCTTCGGCATCTATAAGGATAAGAAGCGTCAGCAGCTCTTCAAACAGCTGGCCCACAAAAACGGCCTTATCCTCCTGACGGACTCCGACGCGGCGGGCTTCCGCATCCGCACCTACATCACGAATCTGGTGGGGGAGAAGAACGTGGTGCAAGCCTACGTTCCGGCCATCCACGGCAAGGAAAAGCGGAAGGCTCAGCCCGGCAAAGAGGGGCTTCTGGGGGTCGAGGGGGTGGACGATGCCCTCGTTTTGCAGGCGCTCCGGGACGCTCTGGGCGAAGAAGCTGGCATTGCCCCTGCAAAGCCGGAGGGGCGGCAAATTACTTATACCGACCTCTATGAGTGGGGGCTTTCGGGTACGGCGGGCTCGGCTGAGCGGAAAACAAAGCTGCTCTGCGCTCTCGGCCTGCCGCCCCGGCTCTCGAAAAAAGAGCTGGTGGAAGCCCTCAACCGCCTTTACAGCTACGAGCAGCTGGACGAAATGCAGTCGGAACTGCTCAAAACATGAAAATACAGCGAACTCTCCTGAGAAAAACATGAAAAAGATTCAAGCAAGACTTCTGGGGAATTTGCCGCAAGCTGTGATATAATCAATATACTGTGCGCCCGTCGTGGACGAAACGACGGGCGCAGATCTTTGCAAGGTGCAATAAAGGAGACAATCAATGGAACGCGAAAAACTCAAATCGAGACTCGGGTTCATCCTCCTTTCCGCCGGCTGCGCGATCGGCATCGGAAATGTGTGGAAGTTCCCTTACATGGCAGGTCAGGGCGGCGGCGGCGCTTTCGTGCTGTTCTACCTGCTGTTCCTCGTCATTCTGGGTCTGCCCATCATGACCATGGAGTTCTCCGTGGGCCGTGCCAGCCACAAGAGCCCGGTGCGCGCCTATCAGGCCCTCGAAAAGCCCGGCCAGAAGTGGCACATCCACGGCTACTTCACCCTCATCGGCTGCTACCTGCTGATGATGTTCTACACCACGGTGTCCGGCTGGATGCTCCACTACTTCTACATGACCGCTGCCGGTAAGCTGGTGGGCCTTGACGCCGACCAGGTGGCTGGCAAGTTCACCGAGATGCTGGCAAGCCCGCTGACCATGGGCTTCTGGATGGTGGTCGTTGTGGCCATCGGCATCTTCGTCTGCGCCCGCGGTTTGCAGAACGGCCTCGAGAAAGTCACGAAAGTCATGATGATCGCCCTGCTGGTCATCATGGTGGTGCTGGCAGTCAACAGCATGTTCATGCCCGGCGCAAAGGAGGGCCTGATCTTCTTCCTCGTACCCGACTTTGAGCGGATGAAGGAAGTGGGCATCGTCAACACCCTGGTGGGGGCCATGAATCAGGCCTTCTTCACCCTGAGCCTCGGCATCGGTGCAATGGCCATCTTCGGCAGCTACATCGGCAAAGAGCACGCCCTGCTGGGCGAGAGCGTCCGCGTCGTGGTGCTGGATACCTTCGTCGCCATCACCGCCGGCCTCATTATCTTCCCGGCCTGCTTCACTTACGGCGTGGACCAGACCAGCGGCCCCAGCCTCATCTTTATCACCCTGCCCAACATCTTCGCCAATATGGCGATGGGCCGTCTGTGGGGCAGCCTGTTCTTCCTGTTCATGGCCTTTGCGGCGCTTTCCACCGTGCTGGCCGTCTTCGAGAACATCATCTGCTGCGGCATGGAGCTGACCGGCTGGAACCGTCAGAAGTCCAGCCTTGTCAACTTCTTCCTCATCATCGCCCTCTCTCTGCCCTGTGTGCTGGGCTACAACGTCTGGGCCTGGGACGGCTTCGCCATCTTCGGCGGCGCGGTGCTGGATGTGGAGGATTTCCTCGTCAGCAACCTCTTCCTGCCGCTGGGCTCCCTCGTCTACCTGCTGTTCTGCGTTACCCGCTGCGGCTGGGGCTGGGACAACTACAAGAAGGAAGTCAACACCGGCAAAGGCCTCAAGATGCACGACTGGATGCGCGGCTACCTGACCTATGGCCTGCCCCTCATCGTCCTGTTCATCTTCGTGTTCGGCCTGTACGATAAGTTCATCGCCTGATAAAACAAAAATACGGGATGCGGCATTTTGCAGCATCCCGTATTTTTTATCGCTTTATTTCACATACCGGCCTTCGCAGATATTCTTGCAGCAGGCGCTGATGGGGAACCAGCAGCAGTCGCGGCAGATGTCGGCGAGGATCTCCGGCGTGGCCTTGGCGTCGATCTCGCGGATGAGATCCTGGTAGATGTAATCCTTTTCCTCGAGACCGAAGTATTCCACCGTCTTTGCGTCGTAGCGCTTGACCTTTTCCTGCGTGTCGCAGAGGTCAGTCCCCAGCTTGTTGGGGCAGCAGGAGCAGAGGGTGTCGGTGGAGAAGGTGAGGTGGATGGTGGTGCCGGGAACATCCCGCAGCTGATGCACTACGTCGGTCATGTGGGCCACGAAATCGTTGTCATAGCCTTTGCCGGAGTAGCCCTGCGTGCAGAGCAGATGATGGGGACGAAGTAGGATGCTCATGCTTTCAGCCCCGGAATGCGCTTCCGCAGATTCAGGCCGATGGCGCAGGCCAGAACTGCCTTGATGATGGCAGTGGGGATGAAGGGCAGGACGCAGGCGGTGATCCCCACGGCGATGGTGCTGTGGGCGACGACCACGAACATTGCAACGCCCACCACATAGTTGACCACCGTGCCGACGATGACAGCGGTGACGAAAGCACCCTTGAAGGCGTCACGGTGCTCCACGCCGAGGCCGATGATGTAGGCCATCAGGGGGAAAGAGATGAGGAAGCCGCCGGTGGGGCCGACGAACTTATCGAAACCGCCGGAGAAGTTTGCCAGCACCGGCACACCCACAGCGCCCAGTGCCAGATAGACCAGCGTAGCGATGGCGGAAAGCTTGGAACCCAGCACCACAGCAGCCAGCGTGATGGCGAAGGTCTGCATGGTCATGGGGACGCCCAGAGGCATCGGGATGGAGATCTGGGCCATGACGGCAATGACGGCGGCGAACAGACCTGCATAGCAGATGTCCCGCACAGAGAACTTAGACTTGGCGGCCGCAGCGGCCTGGGTGTTCTGACTCATAAGAATTGTTCCTCCTATACGTTTCGGCCCAAAGCGGCCATGCTCCCAGTATGGCAGACTGTAAACGCTGCGTCAACTTTGGATTTGCGAAAGGGTTTACAATTTGAAACGAAAAACAAAACAGAAAAATACACAAAAGATGTCGCTTTTGGTTGTGGAATGTGCTATACTAAATCTTAGCTATAAGAAGCACACCAGTGATATATTGAGAGGAGAACATCATGCAGCATGAAACCGTGATCGTGCTGGACTTTGGCGGCCAGTACAATCAGCTCATCGCGCGCCGCGTCCGCGAGAATAATGTCTACTGTGAGATCTATTCCTATAAGACGGACCTGTCCGTCATCAAGGCGAAGAACCCCAAGGGCATCATCTTCACCGGCGGCCCCAACAGCGTCTATCTGGAGGATTCGCCCACCATCGACCCCGAGATCTTCAGCTGGGGCGTGCCTGTGCTGGGCATCTGCTACGGCAGTCAGCTCATGATGCACCTGCTGGGCGGCCGCGTCTGCCGCGCCCCCGAGCGCGAGTACGGCAAGACCGAGGTCTTCGTGGACAACAGCAGCAAGATGTTCACCGATGTGCAGCCCTCCACCGTCTGCTGGATGAGCCACAACGACTATATCGAGCAGGCTGCGCCCGGCTTCAAAATCACTGCCCACACCGTCAACTGCCCGGTGGCCGCAGCTGAGAACGAGGAAAAGGGGCTGTACGCCGTTCAGTTCCACCCCGAGGTGCTCCACACCGCTGAGGGCAAGAAGATGCTGCACAACTTCGTGTACAACGTCTGCGGCTGCACTGGCGATTGGAAGATGGACTCCTTCGTGGAGAACAACGTCGAGGCCCTGCGAAAGCGCATCGGCAGCGGCAAGGTGCTCTGCGCCCTGTCCGGCGGCGTCGATTCCTCCGTGCTGGCTGCCATGCTGGCCAAGGCCATCGGCAAGCAGCTGACCTGCGTGTTCGTAGACCACGGCCTGCTGCGCAAGAACGAGAAGGAAGAGGTCTGCTCTGTCTTCGGCCCCGGCAACGCCAACGGCTTTGACATCAACTTCATCTGCGTGGACGCCCGTGACCGCTACTTTGCAAAGCTGGCCGGCGTCACCGAGCCGGAGCGCAAGCGCAAGATCATCGGCGAGGAGTTCATCCGCGTCTTTGAGGAACAGGCGAAGCAGATCGGCAAGGTCGATTTCCTCGCACAGGGTACCATTTACCCCGATGTCGTCGAGAGCGGTCTGGGCGGTGAGTCCACCGTCATCAAGAGCCACCACAACGTCGGCGGCCTGCCTGACACCGTGGATTTCAAGGAACTGGTCGAGCCTCTGCGCAACCTGTTCAAGGACGAAGTCCGTCAGGCTGGCCGTGAGCTGGGTCTGCCCGAGTATCTGGTCAGCCGCCAGCCCTTCCCCGGCCCCGGTCTGGGCATCCGCATCATCGGCGAAGTGACCCCCGAGAAGGTCGCTATCGTGCAGGACGCCGACGCCATCTGGCGTGAGGAGATCGCCAAGGCCGGCCTTGATAAGGAGATCAGCCAGTATTACGCCGCTCTGACCAATATGCACAGCGTCGGCGTCATGGGCGACGAGCGCACCTACGACTACGCCGTGGCCCTGCGCGCCGTCACCACCACTGACTTCATGACCGCCGAGAGCTACAATATGCCCTGGGACGTGCTGGGTACTGTCACCAGCCGCATCGTCAATGAGGTCAAGCACGTCAACCGCGTGTTCTACGACTGCACCGGTAAGCCGCCGGCCACGATCGAGCTCGAGTAATCTGCAAACCCTGAAAAGTATTGATGCAATGCAATATTTTGAGAGCCAAAAGGCTCTGTGATACTGCTTTGATACGATCAGGCGATTATTCATAAAGAGAGACATAAGAATGCCCTCTGAGAAACGGTAAGTTTTTCAGAGGGTATTTTTAAGAAACACAACTTGCAAATATAGTGGAGTGAATATGCTTTATAAAAATAAAAGAGAGGGGATAAAATAGAAGATGAGTATTGAAAAATTGATGAGTAACCCATAAAATGATACTGTAAGATGTACCGAAATAAAAGTTGTGGAGCAAAGGGGGCGCTGGCGTGTATTTCCAATACGGCGAAGCGGAAACGGCGTATCTGAGCGCAAGAGACGAGCGGATGGCGGCGGTCATCGCACAGGCGGGACACATCGAGAGGGAAGTGGATACCGACCTCTTTTCGGCGGTGGTACACCACATCGTCGGCCAGCAGATCTCCACGAAAGCGCAGGCGACCATCTGGAAGCGGATGCGGGATGAGTTCGGCGTGGTGGATGCAGCTGCCGTCCTCGGAGCCGGGGTTGAGAAGCTGCAGAGCTTCGGTATGACCTTCCGAAAGGCTGAATACATTACGGACTTTGCCCGGAAAATCGAGAGCGGAGAATTTGACCTCGAGGGTATCCGGCAGAGGCCGGACGATGAGGCCATCCGGGAGCTGAGCGGCCTGAAAGGCGTCGGTGTCTGGACGGCAGAGATGATATTGCTCTTCTGTATGCAGCGGCCCGACGTGTTCAGCTACGACGACCTTGCCATCCAGCGTGGGCTGCGGATGGTGTACCACCACCGAAAAATCGACCGGAAACTGTTCGAAAAGTACCGCCGCCGGTTCAGTCCCTATTGCAGCGTGGCCAGCCTCTACCTCTGGGCGGCAGCAGGCGGCGCGGTGCCGGGCCTCAAGGACTACGCGCCGGCCCAAAAGCCGAAAAGGAAGGGATGAACCGCCATGACCGATACGATGTATTACGATTCGCCGCTGGGTGGGATACTGCTGGCGGCGGACGAAGAGGGCCTGACCGGGCTGTGGTTCGAAACACAGAAGTATTTTGCGGCGAAGCTTCCTCCAGAGCATGAAGAGGGGACAATACCGGTGCTGGGAGACGCCTGCCGCTGGCTGGACGTCTATTTTTCAGGCCGGGAGCCGGACTTTACGCCGAAACTCCATCTTATCGGCTCCGATTTCCGACAGGCGGTGTGGGCGCTGCTGCTGCAGATCCCCTACGGACAGACCACGACCTACGGCGCACTGGCAAAACAGCTGGCGGAGATAAACGGCGGAAAGCGCGTCTCCGCGCAGGCCGTGGGCGGCGCGGTGGGGCATAACCCTGTTTCCATCATCGTACCCTGCCATCGGGTGGTGGGCAGCGACGGCAGCCTGACCGGCTATGCGGGCGGCATCGACAAGAAGATGCGCTTGCTGACGCTGGAAAACGCGGAGGCGGCAAATCTTTACCGATAACAAAAAGCAGGCCATCCCGGCGGGATGACCTGCTTTTGCTATCGGTGGTTACTTGTTCTGGATGTACTCGTCGATGGCCTTGGCGGCAGCCTTGCCTGCGCCCATGGCCTTGATGACGGTGGCGGCACCGGTGACGGCGTCACCGCCGGCGTACACGCCCTCGCGGCTGGTCTTGCCCTCGTCGCCCTCGGTGACGATGCAGCCGTGCTTGTTGGTCTCGAGGCCCGGCGTGGTGGAGCGGATGAGGGGGTTGGGGCTGGTACCCAGGCTCATGATGACGGTATCCACGTCCATCGTGAACTCGCTGCCCTTCTTCTCGATGGGGCGGCGGCGGCCGGAAGCATCCGGTTCGCCCAGCTCCATCTCGATGCAGGTGATGGCCTTGACGAAGCCGTTCTCATCGGACAGGATCTCCACAGGGTTGCAGAGGGTCTTGAAGATAATGCCCTCTTCCTCGGCGTGCTCGACCTCTTCCTTACGGGCAGGCAGCTCAGCCATGCCGCGGCGGTAGACGATGTAGACCGTCTCAGCGCCCAGACGCAGGGCGCTGCGGGCAGCGTCCATTGCCACGTTGCCGCCGCCGACGACGGCGACCTTCCTGCCGGTGCGGATGGGGGTCTTGCTGGTGGGCAGATAAGCCTTCATCAGGTTGGAGCGGGTGAGGAACTCGTTGGCGGAGTAGACGCCCTTCAGGCTCTCGCCCGGGATGCCCATGAAGCGGGGCAGGCCGGCACCGGAACCCACGAAGACGGCCTCATAGCCGTACTCACCCATCAGCTCGTCGATGGTGAGCACCTTGCCGATGACCATGTTGCACTCGAAATCGACGCCCATCTTCTTGAGGCCGTCGATCTCCTGCTGGACGATGGCCTTGGGCAGACGGAACTCGGGGATGCCATACATCAGCACGCCGCCGGCCACGTGGAGGGCCTCGTAGACCGTGACCTTATAGCCCAGCTTGGCGAGGTCGCCTGCGGCGGTCAGGCCGGCAGGGCCTGCGCCGATGATGGCGACCTTGTGGCCGTTGGACGCAGGCACGACGGGGGCAGTGTGGACATTCTCACGGTGCCAGTCGGCCACGAAGCGCTCCAGACGGCCAATGCCGACGGGCTCGTTCTTGATGCCGCGGGTACACTTGCCCTCGCACTGGCTCTCCTGCGGGCAGACGCGGCCGCAGACGGCGGGCAGGGAAGAGGAACGATTGATGACCTGATAGGCGGCTTCGAAGTCCCCCTCGGCCAGATGGCCGATGAACTCGGGGATGTCGATGCCGACGGGGCAGCCGGTCTGGCAGGGCTTGGTCTTGCAGGGGGCCGCTCGTGGATT
>OASY01000658.1_pt1 | contig 20548 bp, 26 predicted proteins | sample 1501231 | NCBI WGS metagenome assembly OASY01 (sample SAMEA2579917, study PRJEB22360) | human gut metagenome | biome: human gut; feature: human-associated habitat; material: faeces | place: Denmark | collected 2008/2010 | reverse complement strand
GGGCGCGCTTCTCCACTTATGCCAGCCGGTGCATTGAAAACGAGCTTCGGATGCACTTCCGGCGGGAGCGGAAGAACGCCCCCACCCTCTCGCTTCAGGAGACTCTTGATGCCGGAAAGGAGGACTCTGCCCTCACCCTCGCCGATGTGCTGCAGGACGGCTTCTGCATGGAGGACAGCTGCGAAAAGCAGGACGACGCCCAGCGCCTGCGCCGCCTCATCGAGGGGCTGCCCGCCCGGGAGCGGAAACTCATATTGTTAAGGTACGGTCTGGCGGGCCAGCCGCCGCTGACCCAGCTGGAAACGGCAAAGCTGCTCCAAATAAGCCGGAGTTACGTTTCCCGGCTTGAAACACACGCACTGGAGCTTTTGCGGGCCGGATGGGAGCAGCCTTAGCTTCCTCTTGCATTCCTCACCGAACTGTGGTACAATACTAAGGCACACGAATCGTGTGCCTTGTCGGACAGCGCCTGCTGCGTGGTTCGGCATACGGATGCGGGTCCTGTACGATGGAGCCGCAGTGAACCAGGTCAGGTGGGGAACCAAGCAGCCTTAAGCGGCGTGCCCCGTGCGTTTCAGTCAGCCTGCATCCGTATGCCGAGTTACGCAAGGCGGGGGTCAAACCCCGTCAGCGCCGTCCGATTTTTTATTACTGACGGGAGGGAAGCACCGATGTATCGCGCATTATACCGCAAATGGAGACCCCAGCGGTTTGAGGATGTCGTCGCACAGCGCGGCATCGTCACGGCGCTGCGCAATCAGGTGGCGTCGGGCCGCGTAGGCCACGCCTACCTGTTTACCGGTGTGCGCGGCACGGGCAAGACCACCTGCGCGAAGATCTTCGCCAAGGCGGTCAACTGCCTCCACCCCCATAACGGCGACCCCTGCGGCGAGTGCGAGATCTGCAGGGGCATCGACAACGGCAGCATCCTCGACGTGGTGGAGATGGACGCGGCGTCCAACAACGGTGTGGACGACATCCGCGACCTGCGGGACGAGACAGCCTACACCCCCAGTGCCTGTCATTATAAGGTATACATCATCGACGAGGTACACATGCTGTCCACAGCGGCCTTCAACGCGTTACTGAAAACGCTGGAAGAGCCGCCCGCCCATGTCATCTTCATCCTCGCCACGACCGAGATCCAGAAAGTCCCGGCCACCATCCTCTCCCGCTGCCAGCGGTACGATTTCACCCGCATCGGGCCGGAAGACATCGCCCAGCGGGTCGAGTATATCGCCGGCCAAGAGGGCTTAGAGTTGACGACCGGTGGTGCAGAGCTGATCTCCCGTCTGGCCGACGGTGCCATGCGTGACGCCCTCTCGATCCTCGACACCTGCGCCGGCGTGACCGCAAAGATCGATGCTGATGTTGTCCGCCGGATGGCGGGCGTCACCGACCGCAGCTACCTGTTCCATATTTCGGATGCTCTCGAAGCGCAGGACGGCGCAGCGGCGCTGGCTCAGCTGGCCGCACTGCGGCAGCAGTCGGTGGATGTGAAGCGTCTGACGGAAGAGCTCATCGCCCACTACCGCGCCCTGATGCTGGCGGCTCTGCCCGGCGGGCAGAGCCTGCTGTCCGGTGTTTCCCCCGAAGAGGAACAGCAGTACCTCGAAAAAGGCCCTCAGCTGGGCCAGCGGGAGGCCATCCGGGCCATCCGTACGCTGGGCAGCGCCCTTGAGCACATGACCCGGGGCAGTGACCAGCGCATCGAGCTCGAACTGGCCCTCTTCACCCTCTCGGAGCCGCCGCAGGCGGCAACGCCTGTGCAGACTGTCGCTCCTGCCGCACCGGCCGTCCGGCCCTTTGTTGCGGCGCCGATCCAGCCTGCACCGCAGCCTTTCATGAGTACACCTGCTGCACCCGTGGAACCTGTGGCCGCACCGGCAGTGGAAAAGGAGCCTGCTCCCGCGCCCGCTGCAGAGCCGAAGGCCGCTGTCCCGGATATTCCAGAGTCCCCCGCGCCCGCAGACGAAGAGCTTCCACCACCGCCCGACGAGCCGCCGGTGGCGGAGTCGGCCCCCCTGCCCTGGGATGAGCCGACTGCGCCGGTCACTGCGCCTGTACCACCCGTACCGGAAGAGGAATCAGTGGAGCCCGCCGCACCGGTCTCACCGGCAGCACCTGCCCCGGAGTACACCGCCGACCCAGCTCTCAGCCGCCCCCGCAAGGTGGCCGCAGAGGGCGTCAATCCCTTCGAGCAGTGGAGCGAGGTCGTCAAGCTCTTACAGGAGAAGGACCCGATGCTTCACAGCTATCTGCGCAAATCGAAGGCGTACTTCGATGGCACACGGGTGCTCATCGACGGCGGCAAGACCTTCCGGGACTTCATCCGTGTCAACAAGGACAGCCAGCGTCTCATCAAAAAGCTCATCGCGCAGGTGTCAGGCGTCGCGGTGCCGATCGGCCCCTACGAGCCCCGCACCGCCGCAAAGCACACCTCCAATGCCGAACAGTCGCTCCATGCGCTGGAAAAGCTGGGTCTGGACGTGAGCATTGAGGACAGCGCGAAGAAACGAAAATAACCTCTCAGTCTACTTCGCAGACAGCTCCCCTACCGAGGGGAGCCTCTGGCGAAGAGGGAAAGTTTTCCGGTATGCCAAAGCCTCCCCTCGATAGGAGCAACAACGACGACCGCCGCCAGTGGCGGAAACAGGGAGTCGCTGTTGGGGCCGCGGCCAGCAAGACGCAAGTGCTTTTTATAAAGCACAAAGCGGATGCTGGGAGCCGCAACCCGGCCTTGGCGAGCGGATGCGAGACTGAGAGGGCAGGGCCGCTAAAAATAAAACCAACAAATAAGGAGAACCAATTATGAAAGCAAGAATGCCCGCAGGCTTTGGCCGCCCCGATATGAACGCCCTGATGCGTCAGGCTCAGAAGATGCAGGATGACATGAAGGCCAAGCAGGCCGAGCTGGAAGCCGCCGAGTACACTGGCAGCGCCTCCGGCGAGATGGTCACTGTCCGCATGAATGGCAAGCACGAGGTCCTTGGCATCACCATCAAGCCCGAGGCCGTTGACCCCGACGACATCGAGATGCTGGAAGACCTGGTGGCCGCTGCCGTCAACGCCACCGTCAAGCAGGTGGACGAAACTGCCGAGGCCGAGATGGGCAAGCTGACCGGCGGTCTGAACATCCCCGGCCTCTAAGCGGGAGGGATACGCATGGGTTACACCGCAGCGCCGCTGGAAAAGCTTATTGAGCAGTTCAGCCAGTTCCCGGGCATCGGCCGCAAGGGCGCGACCCGGATGGCCTATCAGGTGCTGAGCATGTCGGACGCGGACGCCGCGGCACTGGCCGAGGCCATCCAGAACGCCCACACCCGGCTCCACCGCTGCCGCGTCTGCCAGAACTACACCGAGGCCGAGCTCTGCCCCATCTGTTCCAGCGCCAAGCGGGACCGCTCCACCATCTGCGTGGTCGAGACGCCCCGCGATGTGCAGGCCTTTGAGCGCACCCGGGAGTACCACGGCCTGTATCATGTCCTCCACGGCCTCATCAGCCCCATGGACGGCATCGGTGCCGAACAGCTCTCGGTGAAGGAGCTGCTGGCCCGGCTGGGCAGCGGGGAGGTGAAAGAGGTCATCATGGCCATGAACCCCACCGTCGAGGGCGAGGCCACGGCCATGTATCTGGCAAAGCTCATCAAGCCCCTGGGCATCAAGACCACCCGTCTGGCCTACGGCCTGCCCGTGGGCGGCAGCCTCGAGTACACCGATGAGACGACGCTTTACCGCGCACTCTCCGGCCGCGACGAGCTGTAAAGAGCAGATTTTATAGAACCTTAACGATTCTTTCAAAAATCGCTCTTGAAAATCCAGCAAAATGTGATATAATGACAGGACAAAGAAGCTGCTTTTATAAGCAGGGTGCGCCGAACGACGAGAATTTTCGCCCATATACAGGACGGTGTGCAATGCTTATGAAAACGGCTTCTAGAGGAAAGGAGGCGCGCTTCATGGCACCTGCCAAGGAACGTCCGGCGACAAAGACCATCGCCACAAACCGCGAGGCGCGTCACGAGTATTTCGTGCTCGAAGCGCTGGAAACGGGCGTCGAGCTGAAAGGCACCGAGGTCAAGAGCCTGCGTGCCGGCGGCGTCAACCTGAAGGACAGCTGGGTCGATATTGAGGACGGCGAGCTTCTGGTCAAGGGAATGCACATCACTCCCTACGACCACGGCAACATCTTCAATCAGGACCCTCTGCGGGTGCGGCGTCTGCTGGCCCACAAGACCGAGATCCGGCGTCTGCACCAGCAGTGCAAGCTGCAGGGCTATACTCTCGTTCCCCTTTCTCTCTACTTCAAGCATGGCCGCGTCAAGATGGAAGTCGGCCTGTGCAAGGGCAAAAAGCTCTACGACAAGCGTGCCGACGCCGCCAAGCGCGACGCCAAGCGCTCCATCGACCGGGCTGTGAAGTCCAACGGCAAATTCTGCTAAATCTCTTTCAGGCGGCATTCCTGCCCTGAGAACACCAAGCTTTCTGCGCATGGCAGCATGCGCTTTATGGGGGCGTAAAGGTTTCGACGGGGGGAGCGAGGCCTGGGCAGCGGGTAGCAGTGGGGGAACTGCTCTAAACTCCTCCAAAAAATTAACTGACAACAATAATTATCAGTTGCTCGCAGCCTGAGTGCTGCGCGTTCCGCCCACTCTTGTGTCGTGTGGGGCCGGGGCGTCCTTTAGACACAGCACCTGAACGGACCTAAGCTTTGCGGACCGGCAGGAACTCATGAAGCTACTGAAGCGTTAGCCTGACGACCGGCGTGACGCGGAGGGAATGTTGTAGATCGCCTGCACCCGGAGACACCTACGCTGAACTCTTTTCGGACATGGGTTCGACTCCCATCGCCTCCACCAACCGCAACGCGGTAGAACCCTCGGAATTTGACGTTGCATCGTCATCTTCCGGGGGCTTTTTGTTTGTAGAAATGGGCAAAATCACCCGCTCAAAGTCCCCGGTTTTCTGGTCGGTTATATTGAATTTGACCTCTGCCCGATCCTCGTACAGCAGGATGGACGAAACGAACGTATCCAGGATGCGGCGGCGGTACTCTTCGTCCACCTCGTCCTCTTCCCGGCGGAACTGCTCGAACATGAACGTGAGCGCTTCCCGGCTGAACTGGGGCGGCGCGGGGGCGTTGTTGATCTCGCCAAGGGCAAAGGTAAGCTGGGCTTCCTGTTCTTCGAGAGCGCGCAGGCGGGCCGCAAGGCGGGCGCTGCCGCCCTCTTCGATGGCCTCAAGGATATTGTTCTGCTTGCGGCGGCACTCGGCCAGCTCTGCTTCCAGAGCGTCCTTCTCCGGGTTGCCTTTCGGCTCCTGCTCCTTGGCCTGCAATTCCATCATGCAGTCCACGATTTGAGAAATCTTTTCCGGGGTAAGGACATACTTTGCAACGCCGTCCACGATGACCTGTTCCAGATAGTTCTTTTCAATGGAGGTCTTGGAACACTTCTTCTCGACGTGCTGGGTGCAGGTGTAGTAGTAGTGTTTGCTCCCGGTGTGGCCCGTGGCGCTGGCTCCTTTCATGGCATGACCGCACAGGCCGCAGTCCAGTTTACCGACAAGCACATAGTCAGCCCTGGGCGCACCCTTGCCGCCGCCGTGGGCGCGGTTAAAGGCAAGCTGGGTCTGGCAGCGGTTGAACAGCTCCCGGTCGATCATGGCAGGCACTCCCCCCTCAATGCGGATGTCGGCGTACTTGTACACCCCCAGATACATCTCGTTGGTGATGATCCGGCAGATGGAGTTCTTGTTGAACGGATTCCCCCGGCTGGTGCGGTAGCCGCGGGCGGTCAATTCCCGCACGATGTCGGCAGCAGTAGCCCCTGCGGCGTACTGCTCAAAGATGTACCGCACGGCGGGGGCCTGCTTCTCGTTGATGCAGTAGTGCTTGTCCGGCCCGATGTCGTAGCCAAAGCTGCGGTTGCCGCCCAAGGCAATGCACTTGAGCGCACTTTCACGCTGACCCCGGCGGAGCTTCTGCGCCAGCTCGGCGGAGTAATACTCAGCCAGGGACTCCATCAAGCCCTCAATGATGATCCCTTCCGGGCCGTCTACCACCGTTTCGGCGGCATACAGAATCTTGACTCCGTTCTTCCGCAGGCGGGTCTTGTAGATGATGGAGTCGTAGCGGCTGCGGGCGAGGCGGTCTGTTTTCCAGCAGATCACAGCGTCGAAGAGGTGGCTGTCGCTGTCGGAGATCATCTGTTGGAACGCCGGGCGGCTGTCGCTCTTGCCGGAAATGTGGCGGTCGATATACTCATGGACGATCTTGTAGCCGTGGGCTTTGGCGTAGGCCTCACAGTCCCGGCGCTGACCCTCAATGCTCTGCTCGGTCTGCTGGCCGCCGTTGGAGTAGCGATAGTACGCCACCAGGCGCAGGCCGCCCACCTCTTGCAGTTTCTTTTTGCGAGGCATAAATACCACCTTTCAAGTAGTTTTAAGTTTGTTGCAAGCCGTTGCAAGTTCTGGGGAAAATAAATCTTTCCACACTTTCAACAGTCAAAAAGTTAAATTCATTTCCGAAATATCATATCTGGAAGCCATTTATATAAGTAGAGTTGCACGTTTAGGTTCAACTCGTTCCAAAACGCCCTGTCTTTTCTGCGGAGAAGATGGGGCGTTTTTATTTGCCATACACGAAAAAGCCTACCGGGCCTTGTCCCACGGTGGGCTTTTTCTTTTTGTGTGCTAAATTTTACGGGTGCTTCCTGCGCCATTCAGCGGCGGCACGGTCAAGCACTAACCTGTGGAAGAAGATTCTTTTCCCCCACTGGCGGCCTCGTCGGCCCGCTCGGCGTTGTACCGGGCTACCTCGTCCTGCACGTTGACAACGGCAGCGGCCACGTCGTCGGACACGTCCACCCGGCGGGGCGGCTGTGCGGCAGGCCCGCCAAAGACCTTGCGCATCTGTGTAAGGAACAGCGTGCGCTCCTGCGGGGACAGATCGAGAAAGTTCTCAATCACCGAGACCTGCTCTTTGTCCAGGCTGTACTCGGCGGCCAGCCGATCCAGCACAGTCTCCCGTGTCTGCTCGAACATCTCCCCCTCGCCAGTGCGAAGCCAGTGTTCATTGACTCCGAACTCACGGCAGATGGAGCGGATGGTCTGATCCGTTGTTCCGTTGACCCCGTTTTCGATACGGCTGACAGCAGACTTGCCCATACCGATTACAGAGCCAAAATCCTCCATCGAAAGATTTTTCTCTTTACGGAGGACTTTAATTCTTTCGCCGATGGTCATTTATTTTATTCACCACCTTTCTGCAATCCCATTATAGCAAATAAAGTTCCGAAAATCAACAAAAGAATCCCAGAAAACCATTGACAATGTTCCGAGAATTGACTATAATGACACTGTAAAGTTCCGACAAGCAACACGAGAGCAACAGAGAAGGGAGTGAGAGGATGGAGAACCCGGCAAAGTTCCTGCGCCAGAACAAGGGCAGGGATGCGAACGACAAAACAATGAAAGCCCTTGCCAATGACATTCTCGCAAAATGCCAAGAGCAAGAGCTTTCCTACGCAGAGATGCGGACACTCATTATTATGCTGTCTGGCCGTTTGGAAAGTGCCCAAACAGCATTGAGAGATTTACCGCTATCAGTCGTGGGGATTACACCTTTTTGATTTCAGAAAGAGCAGCGTCGAAATTAGCGGGGTCCATTGCAGAGTAGAGCGCAATGTAACCAGTAAAGGTGTCCAGAGCGTAAGCGGCGGGGTTTTCGGTGAGAGGAATCCCCTTTGCAAGCTCTGCGGCGGTAAGCTGCATGGACAGATCGTAGACGAGTTTTTGGCGGTCAGTCAAAATAATCACCTCCTTTCCGCCTTGATTATAGCACGGCGGAAAGGGGCGGGCAACATTAAAGGGAGGCGAAGCGGACGTGACGCTGAAACCTGAACACATTGTAGAAGAGCTGAACAAAACGCCGGAGCTGAAACGGCGGCTGATCCTGAAAATCATGGAAGAGTTACTGGACAGCGAAGCGTTTCTGGAAGCGTACCCAACACTGTACGACCCGCGCATTGCAGACGTTGACCTTGAATACAGGGAAAAGGTCTGCGAGGAAATGGCGCAGATCATCGTGCGGCTGTTCCGCAAAAACAAAGTGCGCCCGGACGACGCAGAGAAAGTGCTCGACCAGGCGCGGGAAGATTATCTGGGAACGTATGTCCACTCGGACAAGTCGTGAGGAAGTTCTTCCAGATCGGAAGCGGCAGCGCAGCCGGTGGCACGGCAGTACACGTTGTCGGCTTCAATCTGCGGAGTTGGACAGGCCTCCCAGATAATGCCGTTGTACAAAAATCCGTATTGGCCGTCATCCGTGCGGACGATGTACAGCGGGCCGATGGGTGAATCGTAGACCCACATCTTATAATACACCCCCTTTCCTGCCCTGATTATAGCACGGCGGGCAGGGGCGGACAACAAGGAGCGTGAGAGCGTGGCAGAAAAACTGGAAAGCATGGATGAAGCAACCATGAGAGAAAAAGTGCTGTTTCTGTATGGATACTACACGGGTTGCGCAAAAGCGGAAGAGGACGCTATCTTTCAAGAGATTTACGTTGGAATTGCGCAAGATTTCGCTTGGATACTCGGAATCAAAGAAGGTGAAAAAGAAAATGAGTGAGAAAGAAAAGATGAAGAGTGAAGAGATCGCAAAGGTGCTGGCGGAGAACCCGACGGCCAAAATCTACCTGGCGGGGCTGGCCCAGGGCATGAAGCTGGCAAAGTCTATGGAGCCGGAGGCAGAACAGCCCACCCAGACGGGCAAGGAGGAAGCCAATGAATAAGTTTACGACCCTGGCGGTGGTCATCGTGGCAGCTTGCACGGTAACGTACACAATCGTAACGATGATCCGCAATCACCGTCGGTACGTCCGGCAGAAAGAAGCCCTTGACCGCTGGTTCTCTGCATACAAAAAGGCCCAGGAAGAGAGGCGTGGCAAATGGCAGTAACGGGAGTGCTGAAAAAGTGCGCCGACTGCGGCACAGTATTTGTAGCCGAAAACCCGGCAAGCAAATACTGCCCCTGCTGCTCTGCCCGCCGGAACATCCCCGGCCCCGCCCGTGGGAATGGCTACCGAAAGCCGCCCCCGGATGCCCTGACACTGGACGTTCGGGCGGCGGATGCCGCGGGGCTTTCCTACGGCGTGTGGCGCGCACGGGAGGACGACAGAAAAAGAAAGGCGAAAGAAACAATTCGCCGCCAGATAGAAGAAAGGAAAAAGAAGCATGGCGAAAGTAAAGATCAACTGGCCGCCCATGAGCATGAAAGCCGAGGGTGACGATGCCGCAGTTCTGGCCCAGGCAGAGCAGTTCTTGAAGTATGTGAAGGAGGCACACAAGATCAGCTTTGATGCGCTGCCGACCTTCTTCCGGGACGGCTGCCGTGACCCGGAAGAGGGCGTTGGAGAGCCGGAATGTGTGGGATGCAATGACGACTGCGAGAGTTGCGAAACCTACGAGAAAGCAAATTCGGTAAAGCCTTTGACTGAGCCGGAAGAGGTAGCCCCCGGCGCACAGTGGGATGTTGTCGCAATATACGACAACGCAGGCATTCCCAGCATCATGCACCGCTTCCGCCGCATGAACGACAAAGACCTGTTCCGCGGCGGAAAGGACAAGCCGCACCCGGCGTTCATCATTGGCGGCGAGGTATACGACGAGATTTACATTTCGGTCTACGAGAACACCATGATTAACGGTAAACCGTACAGCCTGCCCTACATGGAGCCTGTCACCGACATTACCGCAGACAAGTTTGCAGATGCCTGCTTCGCCAAGGGCGAGGGATGGCACTGCATGACGGCGGCGGAGTGGGGCTTGCTGGCCTGTCTTAGCTGGAAGAACGGCACATTGCCACACGGTAACACCAACTGCGGCAAGTACCACGCCGACCCGACAGAGTGCGGTGTGAACGTCAAGGACAGCAACAAGACGCTGACTGGTTCTGGCCCTGCTACCTGGACGCACGACCACACGCCGACGGGTGTACATGACCTGTGCGGCAACGTCTTAGAGATCGTCCGGGGTCTGCGGATCAAGGACGGCGCGCTCTGGGCAGCGGAGAACAACAACGCAGCCCTGCCGGAAACAGACCTGACAACCTGCGGCGACGGATGGAAGCCCATCGTGGATAGCAACGGCGACCAGGTTTACGTCGATGCAATGGACGGCATCAAGTTCACCACAGAGAAACCGCAGCATGGACGCGCCAACTTTGAGAGCTGGGAAGACGTGCGGATGTTATGTTGGAGCGACCAGCTTATGGAACTGGGCTTGTTTGCTGGTGAGGGCGAGGCGGTCTGTGCTGTGGACGCGACGGAGGGCGAATACCTTCCGCTTCGGGGCGGCGACTGGCGCGATGGCGGCAACGCTGGCCTGTTCCACTTGAGCCTCGGCAGTCCGCGCAGCTATTCCAGCTGGAACATCGGGGGCCGTTCCGCTTATTTCAAGAAACGCTGAAAGCTGTTCGCTGGCAAGCTGTGAGCCGAGCGGTAGCGAGGCGGAAAGGAAGAAGCGAATGAACTGCTCAAAACGCAGGCACGACGGCGCAGCATACCGTCGGTGCGATACGCTGGTTTCACTGTACTGCCGACCGTGCAAAGACCGCACAAAGGCACGGCAGACACAGCAGCACAAGAAGAAACGCGGGAGGAAAAAGAAGTGACGATCATTATTCTGTGCGTGATGCTCATTATCCTGTTCGTCATAGCACTGGCGGTAACAGCATTTCTCTGCTGGGTGTCCGCTACGGCTTTTAGCTGGGGCATCGTCGCCCTGGTTTGGCTCTTCCTGCTGGTGATAGCCGTCTTTATCGGCGGCGGTGATGGCTGGGAATAACACCCGGCACGGGCTGGGCGACCCGAAACACGCCTGCCATGTGGCCGGAAGCGGGGGACGCAGACGGCCACCCCGGTTTATCGGATTTACCGGGTGTCCTACCAGACGAGGACAAAAAGAACACGTCAGGGCGGCCCGCATGGGCGGAGCGGCAACCTGTCCAAACCGCCCCTTTGATATGGCGCAGCCAGTGCAAGGCGGGAGTTATTCACCCGCCCGGTGCTGACTCCGGGGCGCGCCTCCACATCCGAATATAAAACAGAAACCAAAGGAGAACGAACATGAAAACACCTGCAAAAATCAACGCAAGCCGGGACGAATCCGGGAAAATGCTGATAGGCCTGGACGGGACGGGAGCTGGTCTGCTCCTGCTGGCCGGAAGAATTGCATCCGGGGTGCTTGTGACCGTGGCAAGCAACGAAAAGGAGCTGGCTGAACTCAAGAATGTTATGCACAAGATGATCGACGAAGCCTGCAAGGAAGAATGGCTCGACAAGATCAGCGGCAAGCGCGGCGTGCAGACAGACAACATGGCGGAGTTTTTCGCACATCTGCTCATGGGGAAGTTCTAAGAAAGGCGGTACGGCAATGGCAAGAAAAAAAGCCCAGCCCATCGTTACGGAATACCAGACCCGCAGCTTGCTTGACTTGGCAGAACTTTTCTACTCTGACCCGGCGAACGTAAAGCGGTTAGAGGAATGGCAGAAGAAACAGGAGGGCAAGCGCAATGGCAAACGAAAGGCTGTATGAGGACATGGAGCCGCGGGAAAAGTTTGAAGCACTGTGGCTGAAAGCAGGACTTCACAAACGGCCCGGTGCGGATGCACTGCTCTACGACTTAGAGAAGCAGAGGTTCTTTGATCTCCCGGCAAGCATTAAGCACCACTCAAACCGTTTCGGCGGCCTGGCAACCCACACCGTCAATGTGGCGGATGCGGCAATGGAACTGTGCGAAACCAACCACGCCTTTAAGGATTGCGACAAGAACGCAGTGCTTGTGGCGGCACTCCTGCACGACATTTGCAAGGTCAACAAGTACCACGAAACTGCATTCCACAAGTACAGTTATGAGGATCGCGGTCTGCTGGGACACGGCGAAGAGAGCGTGATTATGGCACAGCGGTTTATCAAGCTGACCGGGAAAGAAATCATTGCGATTCGCTGGCACATGGGGGCGTACTGCGGCAAGGAAAGCTGGGACACGCTCGGAACAGCCTATGACCGCTATCCCGAAGTTCTCTGCCTGCATTTCGCAGACATGATCGCAACCCACTATGATGAACGGTAATACAAACCCGGTAAGGTACGTTGTGTATCTGCCGGATGGAACAAGAATCACGGGAGAGGCTGCGCTCCTGCCGGAAGATTTGAACTGCGGGTTTTCGGAAGCCGAGATTGCATATATAGCAACTGCCGGACTGGCAGCATGGGACGCTTGTAAAGGCGGAATCTACTATCGGTACATCTGGCCATGTTGGCGGCTGACAAGAAATTATAACAAGCCGGAACGCTGGGAAATCTGGCAGGACGAACGAGAACATCCGGCCCCGATGGGGCGCGCAAGTTACATCAAAAAAGCGAAAAAGGAGAACCGTTTGGCAAGAAGCGCATACACCAAGACTACCCCGCAAAAGGGTGCAACAAGAGAAGTACAGTGTGAGCATACGTTCAAAATAACCATCCCACGGTGCGCGCCGTGCGGTGGACACGACAAACAGTGCAAGCACTATCGACCGAAGAATAAGTAACCACATTTGGCTTATTTTGCAGGGCCGCTACACCACGCGTCAGTGCGGCGGCCTTTTATGTGACGCAGGGCGAATCAGTTGTTGGTAGCTGCTGATCCGCTGAAAGCGGGGCCGAACCCCGCCTGCGTCGGTTGCGTATAGGCATCATGGAAGCTGGTGCGATTTTCCATAACATTTGCGCACCAACAGGGCGAAAGAGTGCCGTATGGCAGCGTCCCTCCTAACGCGAAAGCTGGTGAAAAACCATGCTGCTCCTAGTCAAGTCGTACCCTGCATGACGGCAACGGAAGCCGAAAGAGGGTGCGCCGCAGCACAAGCGAAGAAGTGCCTTGTCCTACCCGCCCAAGCCAAAGGCGGCAGGCCTTTCCCCCTGCTGGTTAAAGGCAGATAAGGCCGCCCGCCGCCTCTCCGTATTTTCGATTTTCTCCAGGGAGGCGGCGGTCTTATATGTGGGTGCGCCTATGCTGTCGCTGGTGATGGGACCTCTTGCGGGAAAAATGCTGGGCAGTATGTTCTGGTTCTTTGAGTATCGATTCACCATTCTGCCTGTCCTGCTGACAATTCCGGTATTTCTTCTGCTGGGGTGGCTGATTCCTTGCATGATGTATGACAACGCAGCGAAATGCAGCGTTGTAGAGCAATTAAGGGATGCTCAATAACTGTTAAGCAAAAAACGGCCCTCTGCCAATGAAAAGGCAGAGGGCTGAGTTTTAATCTAAGGGTTTACATTCAGTTACAGTTTTTAGATAAATTTCGGGGGTTCCGTTCAAAACAAGGTCTGCATATCCAATCGGGTCATTGTAGATTAGATAGTCCAGCTCTGACCGCTGATACATATTGTCAGCAACCTCATTCTCCACGGCTATTGTATCAATAGCAATCATACTGCCATCTAAGAATTTCAGTTCCACACAGGCATTATCCATGTTGAACTCACAAGAAATCAACCTATCCATAAGAAACCTCCACTTTGCTGGATGTTAGATCATCCCAAAATATTTGAATGCTTCTCGGATTGCTTTCTCTTTTTCCGGTGGACACTGGGGCTGTCTGGAATCCTCGGACTTCGGCAGATTATAGTTCTTACCAACCCCAATCCCACATTTTCGTTTAATCTGTGAGATATAGAGGTTGGACACCTTTAACCCGGTATGCTCCAACACATACTCCTTGATCTGCGGATAGGTTGCCCCATCCTGAAATTCGGACATATCCATATCTTCCAAAGAGAACTCAACCCGAATCTTTTTCGAGTCGACCTCACCCTTGGAAAGCAAGACAACCGTCTCGACGCTTTCCGTCCCCGGGGTACGGTCAAGCCAGATGCTCACCGCCTCCGCATGGGTGGGCAGAGCTGCCATGACCGTCAGGGCCAGAACACCCGATGTGACCGCCGCAATAAATTTTCTTCGCATGATAAAACCTCCTTTTTATGAGCGGTTCATCCCAGAATCGAGAATCTCCGCACTTCTACATTGTTATTCTCCACGCCGGAGCAGTCCTGAAAGACTTTATGCCGTATCCGGCCCCGGATGGTGTTGCCGCTGACTTCCTTCGTGCTGGCGATGCCGTAGCCGAGGGAGACGTCCAGCGTATTTCCTTTCAAGGCGCTGAGCTGATAGCAGATGCGCCGCCCGTTGTCGCCGCTCAGGGTGATGCGGCTGTTCTGGATGACCGTGCTGCCGTCGGCACGGTCATTGCCCCGGGCCAGCATGGGGTTCGCGCCCTTTTTCATATCGTGCTCTGCCATGCTGTCCGGCTGTTTCATGGTGATGTCGCAGTTGTCCACGACGGCGCGGGTCTTATCGCCTACCATACGGAAAATGGTCTCGCAATGCTCCGCACGGACGGTGCAATCCTCCATCCGGACGTCTGTGGTGCCGCTCTGCCCCAGCGTGATGAACCACGCCGGGCAATGATCGGCGTCCAGCGCCTCCTGCGTCTGTGTCTCATAGAAGCTGCAGCCCGAGAGGACGACATCCCGCACCGCGCCGCCCCATCCCCAGACCGCCAGCAGCTCGTCGGCACCGGACTTGTAAAATTCACAGTTCTGGAAGCGGATATTCCGGCTCTCCACTCTGTCCGTCCAGTTGCGCACCCAGATGCCGCCGGACGCGCCGGAGGTCATCTGGCGGAACACACAGCCCTCAAAACGGATATTCTCGTTGCCGCCATACAGGTCGGCGGCGCAGCGCCCCCACTCGTTGGGCTCACAGTCGAAGGTGCAGCCCACAAATTCCACATTGCGGGCGAGCATCACCCGGAGCATATAGTTGGCCTGACAGCTGTCCGCTGCCCGGAAGGTCACATTTTCCAGCCGGACGTCGTGGGCGCGGTCATCATTGGGGTCTCCCATAAGCTCCACCGCCACACGGTCCTCTCTCAGGTCAGGGTACTGAATATCGCTGAGCAGGACAGCGCCGTTTCCCTGGATGGTCAGCCCGCTGGGCAGCCCGAGACAGGAGGAGAAGCGGTAGACCGCCCCCGCCGTCAGCTCGAGAGGCCGACCGGCCGCGCTGGCCTGCTGCATCGCGGCCTGCAGAGCCTGCAGGTCGTCCGCGATCCCGTCGCCCTTCGCCCCGAACTGTTCCGGCGCAACGCCGGTACTCGCCGGACGAGCCGTACCGCTCTGGGCAGCGGACCCTGTGACCGCCTGAGCCGGGACCGCAGCCGCTGTTTCGCTCTTCTGCCCACAGCCGCACAAAAGCAGCGCCGCCATGAGGACAAAGGACAAGGCTTTTATTTTCACGTTCGAATGTTCTCCTTCTCTGCCGGGGCTTCTTATGCTTATCATACCATAAACCGCAGTCGATGTACAGCCAAAAGAGCCGCTGCCCGCAAAATGCGGCAGCGGCTCTTTTCAGCTTTTCAGTTCAGCCGGGTGTCAGCTCAGGACTGGCAGGCGGTGATGAGGCTCATCTTGTAGACCTCGTCGGCGTTGCAGCCACGGGACAGGTCGTTGATGGGAGCGTTCAGGCCCTGCAGGATGGGGCCGTAGGCAGCGTAGCCGCCCAGACGCTGTGCGATCTTATAGCCGATGTTGCCGGCCTCGATGCAGGGGAAGATGAAGGTGTTGGCCTGACCGGCGACCTTGCTGCCCTTGCACTTGACCTGTGCGACCTCAGGAGCAACGGCTGCGTCGAACTGCAGCTCGCCGTCAATAGCCAGCTCGGGGGCCATCTCCTGAGCTTTGATGACAGCGTCGTGGCTCAGAGCGACGGTGCCGCCCTTGCCGGAGCCCTTGGTGGAGAAGCTCAGGACAGCGACCTTCGGGTCGATGCCGAACAGCTTAGCGGTCTTAGCGGTCTCGACAGCCACCTCAGCCAGCTTGGCAGAAGCAGCGACCTTGACCTCGCCGGTAGCCTTATCGACGGTATCGGTGTAGTCGATGTTGACGGCGCAGTCGCCCATAGCGATGCGCTTCAGGCCCTCTTCGCCGCAGTCACGGTCCAGAATGAAGCAGGAGCTCACCAGATGAGCGCCCTTCTTGGTCTTGACCAGCTGCAGAGCGGGGCGGATGGTGTCGGCGGTGGAGTAGGTAGCGCCGCCCAGCAGGCAGTCAGCCTTGCCCATCTTGACCAGCATGGTGCCGAAGTAGTTGGACTTCTTCAGCAGAGCAGTGCACTCCTCTGCGGTCTGCTTGCCCTTGCGCAGCTCGACCATGGTGTTGACCATCTCATCGAAGCCGGCGTAGTTCTCAGGGTCGATGATCTCAGCAGCGGAAATATCAAAATTGCCAGCAGCGGCAGCGGCCTTGCACTCTGCCTCGTTGCCAACCATAACGACTTTCAACACACCCTCTGCCAGCAGCTTGCTTGCGGCCTCCAGGATACGGGGGTCATTGCCCTCGGTAAAAACGATCGTTTTGGGGTTTGCCTTCAGCTGGGCTACCAGGGGTGCAAACATATCAGCCATTGTTGATTACCTCCGAAATTACTTTGCAATTATTCCCGGGCATCACAGATATGCCCTTCTTTTTTATTCTAGCACAGAGTCAGAAAACTTCAAGACAAATCTTGAATTTTGTGGTATATTTTAAGGAAGAAATCGCGCGATGATTTGTTAAGAAAATGTCATTTAGTTTGTGAGAGGATACCGAGCTTATGGATTGGGAAACACTGAAAAACGACTGTCTCGCCTGTCAGCGCTGTCCGCTGCACACCACCCGGCACAACGTGGTGTTCGGGCAGGGCGTGGAGGATGCCGAGGTGCTCTTCGTGGGCGAAGGCCCCGGCCAGAGCGAGGACGAGCAGGGCCTGCCCTTCGTGGGACGCAGCGGCCAGCTGCTGGACAAATACCTCTTTGCCATCGACCTCGACCGTGCCTCCAACTGCTATATCGCCAACATCGTCAAGTGCCGCCCGCCCCAGAACCGCGACCCCCTGCCCGCCGAGAGCGAAGCCTGTATGCCCTGGCTGCGGGAGCAGTTCCGTCTGCTGCGGCCTAAAATCGTCGTCTGCCTGGGCCGCATCGCCGCCCAGCGGATGATACGCGCCGACTTTTCGGTGACGAAGGAGCACGGCACCTTTATTGAGAAGAACGGCATCCTCTTCATGGGGACGTTCCACCCCGCCGCCCTGCTCCGTCAACCCCAGAACAAGCCGGAGGCTTTCGGCGACTTTGTGGCCCTGCGGGATAAAATACACGAGGTGTGCGAGCATACGTATTGACCCTCACTTTTTCCTTCACTTTTGCATAACCTAAAAACAAAAGTGAGGTGTTTGAGTATGAATGCTGTACGCAGCGATTCTGTTGATTTCTTTCTGGGCACCACCACCCCCGCCGGGTTCAAAGGCTATTTTGAGCCGCTTCGGCGGGAGCCGGGGATGCAGATGTATCTCATCAAAAGCGGGCCGGGCTGCGGCAAATCGACGCTGATGAAGCGGCTGGCCATCAAGGCCGAGCAGAGGGGCGAGCCTATCCAGCGCATCCACTGCGCCAGCGACCCCGACAGTCTGGACGGCGTCATCTTTCTCGACAAGCGCGCCGCCATCGTGGACGCCACCGCACCCCATGTCATGGAGCCGGACGCCCCGGGCGCAGAGGAGCAGGTGGTGAGCCTGTACCACACACTGGACGCCGACGCCCTCCACGCCCACGCCGACGAGGTGAAGCGGCTCTTCGCCCAGAACACGGCCCTGCGCAGCCGGGCCGCGCGGTATATCGCGTCCGCCGGGAGCCTGCTGCTGGACAGCCGCCGGGCTGAGGCGTGCAGTGCCAACTTCGAGAAGGTCCGCCGCTACGTCAAGCGGCTCTGCGCCCGGACTCTCCCCCGCCTGCCCGAGGGGGCCTCGGCCAGCGAAGAGCTGCGGCTGCTGTCGGCCATCACGCCGAAAGGGCCGGTCTTCTACCGCGGCACCGTACAGGCGCTGGCCGACCGGTATGTGGTCTTCCATGACGACTACGGCGCCGTCTCCCGCCTGCTTCTCGAGCTCATCCGGGCCGAGGCGCTGGCCCGGGGCTACCACATCATCACCTGCCCCTGCGCCATGCACCCCGACGACAAGATAGACCATCTCTTCATCCCAGCCCTCCGGCTGGCTTTCCTCACCGACAACCGGTGGCACCCGGTGCAGCTGCCCGGCGTGCAGGCCGTCCGGTGTACCCGTTTCGTGGACCGGGAAAATCTGGCGGGCTACCGCGCCCGTCTCCGCTTCAACGAACGGGCGGCAGCAGAGCTTTTGGAACAGGCCGCGGCCCGGATGGCCCGCAGCCCGGAGGGCGCAGGCCAAAGCCTGCCACGACGAGCTGGAGACGTACTACCGCGCCGCCGTGGACTTCGGCAAGGTGGACGAAGCCGCCGCCCAGTGCGCCGGGATGCTGGGGCTGGCGTAAGAATCAACCTCTCAGGCGCTCCCGCGCCAGCTCCCCCAAAGGGGGAGCCTTATACAAGATGATGCCATAAAAAAGGAAGTGACCCGCTATGCCTGCTTTTCGCCTGCCTGTCCGCCAGCTGGTGGAATTTTTGCTCCGCACCGGCAGCATCGACAGCCGCTTTACCGGCTTCGACCGCGCCAACGAGGGCGCACGCATCCACCGCAAGCTCCAAAAGGCCGCAGGCGAAGGCTACACCGCCGAAGTCTTCCTCTCCGGCGAACGGGAGGCGGCGGGCATCCCCTTCACCATCGAAGGCCGGGCCGACGGCATCTTCACCGACGAGGCGGGCGTGACGGTCATCGACGAGATAAAGACCACAGCCGTCCCCGCCGACGACATCGCCGAGGACATGAACCCCTGCCACTGGGCGCAGGGAATGGTCTACGGGGCGCTGTATGGCCGTCAGCAGGGGCTGGAAAAGCTGGACGTCCGGCTCACCTACTACCAGATCGACACCGACGACATCCTCCGCTTCGTGCGGCATTTCACCCTTGAAGAGCTGGAAGCGTTTTTGCAGGATCTGCTCGAGCAGTACGCCCCCTGGGCGCAGCGTCAGCTGGCGTGGAAGGAGCAGCGGGGCGTGAGACTTTCGGCGCTGGATTTCCCCTTCCCGGCCTACCGGCCCGGGCAGAGGGCGCTGGCAGGCGAAGTCTACCGCGCCTGCACTGCCGCGCCGTCTAAAAGCGGCGTCCGTCTCTTCTGTCAGGCCCCCACCGGCATCGGCAAGACCATGAGCGTCCTCTTCCCTGCTCTGCGGGCCATCGGCACCGGCTGCGGCGAGAAGCTGTTCTACCTGACGGCCCGCAACACGACTCAGTCTGCCGCCGAGGATGCCATTGCGCGGCTGCGGGCGTCTGATCCCAAGCTGGCTCTGCGCAGCGTGACCCTGACGGCCAAGGAAAAGGTCTGCCTCCACCCGGATGCCGAGGGCCATCCCGCCTGCCTGCCGGAGCTCTGCCCCTACGCAAACGGCTACTACGACCGGGTGAACACGGCCCTGAAAGCCCTTCTGGACGACGGCACCGGCCGCTTCGACCGGGCCGCGCTGGCCGACGCCGCAAAGCAGTTCACGGTCTGCCCCTTCGAGCTGGGGCTGGATCTGAGCGAGTGGTGCGACGTCATCATCGGCGACTATAACTACCTCTTCGACCCCGTAGTGCATCTGCGGCGGTTCTTCGACAGCGCGGGCGACTGGCTCTTCCTCGTGGATGAGGCCCACAATCTGCCCGAGCGGGCGCGGGCCATGTACTCGGCGCGCTTCCGCAAGAGCAGCCTCACCGAGGCAAAACGCGCACTCGGGCGGGGCAAAAGCCCCCTCAAGACCGCTCTGAGCAAGGCCGACAAAGCCTTTTTAGAGGGACGGAAAGCGGTCTCGACCCTCGCGCCCCGCCGGGGCAGCACTGCCGCCGAAGAGGACGACAGCGGCCAGACCTCCCTGCCGGGATCTGCGGAGACGCCCGCCATCGAGCTGCCCGCCGCCGACTACGCTCAGGACGGCACGGTGTTCTGCAAGGAGCTTCCCTCAGCCCTGCTGGCCCCGCTGCGGGCGCTGACGGCTCCCTTGCAGGACTGGCTGGAAGACGATCCCGACTCCGAAGCCCACGCGGCCCTGCTGGATCTCTACTTTGAGGTGCAGGACATCCTGCGGGCGTCGGAACGGTACGACGAGCATTTTGCCGCCCAGCTCACCGCCCGGGGCAGTGACCTTGAATTGCAGCTGCTCTGCCTCGACCCGTCCCCCTTCGTGGACGCAAGCCTTTCGGCAGGGCGGGCGGCGGCGCTGTTCAGCGCGACGCTGACGCCGCCGGGCTACTACCGCACCGTCCTCGGCTGTCCCGAGGCCCGGGCCGTGGCGCTGGAAAGCCCCTTCCCGGCAGAAAACCTCGGGCTCTACTGTCTGCCCTCCATCTCCACCCGCTACCGCCAGCGGGAGGCCAGCATCCGGCCCATCTCGGACGCCCTCGCGGCGCTGGCGTCCAGCCGGGTGGGCAACTATCTGGCCTTCTTCCCCAGCTATGCCTATCTGCGGCAGGTGGGGGGGGGCTTTACCGCCCGCTACCCCGGCCCGCCCCGTT
>OASY01000651.1_pt1 | contig 20784 bp, 17 predicted proteins | sample 1501231 | NCBI WGS metagenome assembly OASY01 (sample SAMEA2579917, study PRJEB22360) | human gut metagenome | biome: human gut; feature: human-associated habitat; material: faeces | place: Denmark | collected 2008/2010 | reverse complement strand
ATCTGATTAAACAGCGATTTCCGGGAATGACACCGGCACAAATCCGCCGTTATGCCGAACGCTGGAAGCCCTGGCGTTCTTATGCGCTGTTGCATATCTGGTATACGGAAGGCTGGCAACCAGACGGAACGGACGAATTGTAGGCCTGATACGCCGCATCAGGCGATGGGGAAGCACGCCTCAGTTAATCGCGAAATAACTGCTATTCACCAGCAAATCCAGCGGTTGGGCATCGGCAATCACATCGCCATAAATCAGATCGACGCCGATGCCAGAAAGCGTATCCATCACCAGGGGTAAAACTACTGGCCCGGCGATGGTCTTCATCCCGAGCCGCTGAGCGTGCCCCTGAATGATCGTAATCAGCATCTCATCCATCAAATTTCCCTGCACGTTGGCGCATAACTCACCATCAAGTAGCAGGTAATCTGCCATATTCGCTTTCAGCGAGTTGAAGATTTGCAGATCGCGGCCCACCTGACTGAATACGATCCGACATCCCGCCAGCCGCAGTTTTTGCACGCTTTCTGCGTGATCTAAAATCGCGTCTGCCGGAATAATCAGATGTAATAACCGTGGTGGTAGAGGGCTATTTTCCAGCTGCTCAATTAGTTCATTCACCAGCGTGGCGCTACTCAAACCGGCAACGGAAAGCGGGAGGGCGATGCTTATACCTTTACTGGCAACCGCTTTGGCGGCCTGCTGGAAAAAATCGTGGAATACCCGTCGGTCAAGAGCATGGCTAAGTGCCGGATCGCTGAAGCTACGACGAAATGTTTGTTCATCAATAATCTCGCCTTCGCAACTCCAGAGCTTAAGTGAAATCAGCCACAAATTACGCGCTTGCGGGATCCGCGGCGAAGCGACACCGTGGGCGATCATCATCAACTGATTCTCTTTAATCATCCGCCACTGTTCATCAAGCGACATCGCCGCCCGTTCGCTATGTGCGGCAGCTTGCTGCGGTTCGTAAATCGTCACCCGGCCCCGGCCACCATTTTTGGAGGCATAACAGGCGATATCAGCCTGCGACATCACTTCAGCCGCCTGATGATTGTTGTCATCAATCAAGGTAATCCCGGCACTGGCACCTACCCGATGTACACGTCCTTCCCAGATAAAGTGATAGTCATTCACGGCGCTGATAATGCGTGTAGCGATAAAACGCGCACTTTCGACATTACAATCTGGCAGCAGCAGACCAAATTCATCGCCACCGAGTCGCGCCAGCACGTCGCTGGAGCGCAGCATACTCAGCATCAATGACGCCAGTTCGCGCAGTAAAGCGTCGCCAGCGGCGTGCCCGGCGCTGTCATTCACCGCTTTAAAGCGATCAAGATCGATAAACACCAGTGCATGTCGCTGATGTGTACTGTTTACCGTTTGCAGCAGGATGCGTAGTTGCTTCTCAAAACTGGCGCGATTGGCGAGATGCGTCAGTGCATCATGGGAGGCGCTGTAGCTCAGCTGGCGCAGCATTTTGCGCGATTCGGTGACGTCCTGAATCACCAGAACCGAACCAATATTGCTGCCGTCCAGAGTACTTAACGGCGTAATACTGTAATGCACGTCGTAGCTGCCGCCGCTTCGGCAGTGCAACACCACATCTTGTTCAATCGCGGAACGTGAGGTGTCGGCACTGTAAATGTTCTCCATTAATGGTCCGTTGTCGCCAAAAGTAATATGCAACACCGTCAGGAGTGGAACACCTAACGCTTCTTCCTGCGTCCAGCCGCTCATCTTCTCCGCCACCGGATTCATAAAGGTAATTTTCATTGCCATATCAATACAGACCACGGCTTCGCCGATGGAATCCAGCGTAATGTGCAGGCGCTCTTTTTCCTGAAACAATGCCTCGTTAAGCTGTTTTACCTCGGTCATATCCATATTAATGCCGAGCAGGCGTTCGACTTCGCCTTCTTTATTCAGTACCCGGTTAGCGAGGGCGCGGATATGGCGAATGCCGTCTTTCACGGTAATGCGAAATTCCAGTTTAAAGGGAGAGCGTGATTGCAACGAATCACGAATCACTTTTTCGGCATGCTGGCGATCTTCCGGCAGCACGCACTCGTACCACACCTGCCAGTTCGGTTTGATATGCGGAGGAATTTCATACAGCTCGAACATCCGCTTATCCCAGCTAAAAATATTCGGCTTAAGCTCCCACTCCCAGATGCCAATCCCGCCCGCTTCGTTAGCCAGCGTGATGCGCTCCATCAGTTGCTGATTCACCTGTTCGGTGCGTTTTAGCTCGTTAATGTCTTCAATCTGAGCGATAAAATAGAGCGGCGTGCCATCCGTGTGGCGCACCAGTGAGACGGCAAGCAACGCCCAGACAACATCGCCATTGCGGTTGTAGTAGCGTTTTTCCATTGAATAGGTGTTTATTTCACCGCTGATCAGCTTTTCAACCTGTTGCAGATCTTTATTGAGATCCTCCGGCCAGGTCAGTTGCTGAAAGGTGAGTCCGCGCAGCTCTTCCTGACTGTAACCGAGAAACTGGCAGAGTGCTTTGTTGGATTGCAGCCATTGTCCCTCGGTGCCCACTAACGCCATACCGATAGCGGAATATTCCATCGCGTTCCGAAAGCGGGTTTCGCTTTCGGAAATGTGTTTGCGTTCCGCACGAAAGGCATACATCACCATGGTCATGATGTTGGCGGGCAGCAGGATCAGCAAAAACGGTAGCCACGGCATATGGCTCATCAGGTATGTACGCGGCGTAGCAAGCAGGGAGGGATCCGCGGCCATCATCAGTGACACCATCATCACCGTGGTAAGGAAGATCAAAAAGGCTTCCATTCGTGGCAGGCGCACGGCGCTCCACATCAACAGCACAATAATGAAAGTAAAAGGCCACGGCAGATACAGCATCGAAAGCCAGCTTAACGTCAGTGTGATGGCTAACGTGAGCAGCGACTCAAAAAGCAACCGTGGGTTGCGATGGCGCAGCAGATAGTGTGGTTTAAATAACAACCCCAGCGGCACCAGTGCCAGTGCGCCGATGGATTCTGACAGTACCCATATCAAAAATGCCCTGAGAGGATCGTCTCCGGGCGTCAGCAGGATAACCAGAACACCCCCCAACAGAGGCGGAACAATGGCGCTGCCGAGTGCCAGACGCAGCCAGTCAGCCAGATTTTGCAATGGGTTATACCACGGCAGCAATTTACGCAGTAGCACTGCCCCGACCACGGCTTCAACAATATTGATGGTCGTCCAGGTCATGTTCAGCGAGCTGGTGGAAAAAAGCAGGATGGATGCGGCGATATTTCCCAGTGAGCAGCTCAGCGCAATCCCCGGCCACATACGCCCGGCATGGCGATAAAACGCCACCATCATGATGGACGTCGGGAACCACAGTGGGGCGAGTTGGGTGCCAAACTGCGAAAGCTCAAGCGAGAAAAGGGTAAAGATAAACGAGACTAAACCTAAACTGACCAGGTGAAGCAGCGGGTGGGGCAGGGCAATTAATACATGCTGTGATTGTTTGCTCATTACCGCTTTATCCGCAAGACCAGGTCGCCAGTATTCGTTTCTGTGTTTATGCTAGTACAAAAGTTTTACATTTTATATGCGAATTGCTCATAAAGTGACGTAAAGGCGGATAATTTGCGCAACTTCGTATAACAATTTTTACCTTGCATTAAAACTGAACAACGTAATTTGCCACCGGGAATTATTCGTCAACAATTACTCTGAGCGCGCGGCAACGCTATTCGACTGGTATCAGGCGGATGAAATCCCTATAATTGCCGCGTTTGGCGCTTCGTCGCCCCCTTCCTAACATCCAGGTTAATCAGGTCGCTAAATATATGACTGATCAGTCTCATCAGTGCGTCATTATCGGTATCGCTGGCGCATCGGCTTCCGGCAAGAGTCTTATTGCCAGTACCCTTTATCGTGAATTACGTGAGCAAGTCGGTGATGAACACATCGGCGTAATTCCCGAAGACTGCTATTACAAAGATCAAAGCCATCTGTCGATGGAAGAACGCGTTAAGACCAACTACGACCATCCCAGCGCGATGGATCACAGCCTGTTGCTTGAGCATTTACAAGCGTTGAAACGCGGCTCGGCCATTGACCTGCCGGTTTACAGCTATGTTGAACATACGCGTATGAAAGAAACGGTGACGGTTGAGCCGAAGAAAGTCATCATTCTCGAAGGCATTTTGCTGCTAACGGATGCGCGTTTGCGTGACGAACTTAACTTCTCAATTTTCGTTGATACCCCGCTGGATATCTGCCTGATGCGCCGCATCAAGCGTGACGTTAACGAGCGTGGGCGTTCAATGGATTCAGTGATGGCGCAATATCAAAAAACCGTGCGTCCGATGTTCCTGCAATTCATTGAGCCTTCTAAACAATATGCGGACATTATCGTGCCGCGCGGCGGGAAAAACCGCATCGCCATCGATATATTGAAAGCGAAAATAAGTCAGTTCTTTGAATAAGCTTGATAAATTGTGTACCGTTCAGTGATAACCTGGTATGCCCTTGACGTAATTGGCGTTAAGGGAGTGATGCACGAAAGGAGAAAATGCCATGCGTCTGTGTGACCGAGATATTGAAGCCTGGCTTGATGAAGGCCGTTTGTCGATCAACCCACGTCCGCCAGTGGAGCGTATTAATGGCGCGACGGTGGATGTGCGCCTGGGCAATAAATTTCGTACCTTCCGTGGTCACACGGCAGCGTTTATCGATCTGAGCGGTCCCAAAGATGAAGTGAGCGCCGCGCTTGACCGCGTGATGAGCGATGAGATCGTACTCGATGAAAGCGAGGCGTTTTATCTTCACCCAGGAGAGCTGGCGCTGGCGGTGACGCTGGAGTCGGTGACGCTGCCAGCCGATCTGGTGGGCTGGACGGTCGTTCCTCACTGGCGCGTCTGGGGCTTATGGTGCACGTCACCGCGCACCGTATCGATCCGGGCTGGTCTGGCTGTATTGTGCTGGAGTTCTACAACTCCGGTAAGCTGCCGCTGGCGCTGCGTCCGGGCATGTTAATTGGTGCGCTGAGCTTTGAGCCGCTTTCCGGCCCGGGGGCGCCACCTCACACCCGCCGTGAAGATGCGAAATATCGCAACCAGCAGGGCGCGGTAGCCAGCCGAATCGATAAAGACTAATTCAGGCCCATTGAGGATACCATGAGACGATTTCTGACGACGCTGATGATACTCCTGGTCGTGCTGGTGGCCGGGTTATCTGCGTTAGTGTTGCTGGTGAATCCGAATGATTTCCGCGACTATATGGTCAAGCAAGTTGCTGCACGTAGCGGTTATCAATTGCAGCTCGACGGGCCACTGCGTTGGCACGTCTGGCCGCAACTTAGTATCCTCTCCGGGCGAATGTCTCTCACTGCCCAGGGCGCGAGCCAGCCACTGGTTCGCGCAGACAACATGCGTCTGGACGTGGCGCTTTTACCACTGCTGAGTCATCAACTGAGCGTTAAGCAGGTGATGCTAAAAGGGGCAGTGATCCAACTGACGCCGCAGACGGAAGCGGTACGCAGTGAAGATGCCCCGGTTGCACCACGCGACAATACCTTGCCGGATCTGTCAGACGATCGCGGATGGTCGTTTGATATATCCAGTCTTAAGGTGGCGGACAGCGTGCTGGTGTTCCAGCATGAAGATGACGAGCAGGTGACAATCCGCAATATTCGCCTGCAAATGGAACAAGATCCCCAACATCGTGGTTCATTTGAGTTCTCCGGGCGGGTTAATCGCGATCAGCGCGATCTCACGATATCCCTTAACGGTACGGTAGATGCTTCTGATTATCCGCATGATTTAACGGCGGCTATTGAACAAGTTAACTGGCAGTTGCAGGGTGCAGATTTACCAAAACAAGGTATTCAGGGGCAGGGGAGTTTCCAGGCCCAGTGGCAGGAGTCACATAAACGCCCTTCATTTAACCAAATTAGTTTGACCGCCAATGACAGTACGCTGAGCGGGCAAGCACAGGTCACGTTGACAGAGAAACCGGAATGGCAGCTGAGACTGCAATTCCCGCAACTGAATCTTGACAACCTCATCCCGCTTAATGAAACAGCGAACGGTGAAAACGGTGCCGCGCAGCAGGGGCAGAGCCAATCAACGTTGCCGCGCCCGGTCATTTCTTCGCGTATTGATGAACCGGCCTATCAGGGACTGCAAGGCTTTACGGCTGATATTTTGTTGCAGGCCAGTAACGTGCGCTGGCGCGGAATGAATTTTACAGATGTTGCCACGCAAATGACCAACAAGTCGGGTTTGCTGGAAATTACTCAACTGCAGGGCAAACTTAACGGTGGACAGGTTTCACTGCCGGGCACGCTGGACGCGACATCAATAAATCCGCGGATAAACTTCCAGCCACGGCTGGAAAACGTTGAGATTGGTACCATTCTGAAGGCGTTTAACTATCCGATTTCGTTGACCGGAAAGATGTCACTGGCTGGTGATTTCTCCGGTGCTGACATAGATGCCGACGCATTCCGCCATAACTGGCAAGGACAGGCACATGTCGAAATGACCGACACGCGCATGGAAGGGATGAACTTCCAGCAGATGATTCAGCAAGCGGTAGAACGTAATGGTGGTGATGTGAAGGCCGCTGAAAACTTCGATAACGTAACGCGTCTTGACCGCTTTACCACCGATTTGACGTTGAAGGATGGCGTCGTGACGTTAAACGACATGCAAGGTCAATCGCCCATGCTGGCGCTTTCCGGGGCTGGTACGTTGAATCTGGCGGAGCAAACCTGTGACACCCAGTTTGATATTCGGGTCGTGGGGGGCTGGAACGGGGAAAGCAAACTGATTGATTTCCTCAAAGAAACGCCAGTACCGCTGCGGGTTTATGGCAACTGGCAGCAACTTAATTACAGCCTGCAAGTGGACCAGCTGCTACGCAAACATCTACAGGACGAAGCGAAACGTCGCCTGAATGACTGGGCCGAGCGGAATAAAGATTCCCGCAATGGCAAAGATGTGAAGAAGTTGCTGGAGAAGATGTAAGACAAGTTATGCAGATGGCGGCGTCAATTTGTCGCCATCTGTATTTATAGCACTAAGCAGCATGTGGATATTGAACTTCAATACGTTGAATATGCAACCCTGCATGAGCCATCATGGTGATCAATTTATCGATACTAAAGATCTGGATTTTACCTCTGGCAAGTTCAGATATGCGAGGTTGAGTGACCCCTAAAGCAGACGCTGCCTGAGCCTGGCTAAACCCTTGTTGTTCAATCCAGTTATTAATGATCGTAACAAGTTCGGCACGGATCCGCATATTTTCCGCTTGTTCAGGGGTGTCACTCACCGCATCCCACACACTATCAAAGGTTTCAATTTTCATTTTTCCGCTCCTGAACAAGTTCTTTATAGCGTCGTTTGGCTAAATCAATATCCGATTGACTGGTAGTCTGTGTTTTCTTTTGAAAACAATGCAATACGTAAACCGCTTCTTCAAATTTTGCGACATACATGACGCGATAGATCCCATCAGCATCGCGAGTACGAATCTCTCGCACACCAGGGCCGATAGTTGAAAAAGGTTTCCAGTCGTATGGGTTTAACCCTTGTTGGATCCTGTCGAGTTGATAGCCAATTTCCTGTCGAGACGATTCTGGAAATGCGCGTAAATCGTCAAGACTGGTATCAAGAAAAGCCAGCTTTTTTCTCATTACTCCATCCTTAGATTATACTAAATTTTGTATAAATCAAATGCGCAGTTTGAACCTGCGCATTTGATGTTTTATCACACCTCGTACTCCATCTCGCCATCCTTACGCAGCGGAATAATCTGCACCTTCTGCACGCGATGGCTTTCCACCTGCAACGTTTTGAGCAAGTAATCCCCTACCTGAACTTCTTCGCCAGGTTTTGGAATACGCTGCAAATATTCCATCAACAGCCCGGCAATGGTGTGATATTCGCGTTTCTCATCCAGCGGTAGCGGCACATATTGCACCAGATCTTCCAGCGGCATATGACCATTCGCAGTCCAGGAACCGTCGGCATTCTTCTGAATATCATGGCGGGCGTCGATCTCTTCCACTTCGTTCGGCAAGTTACCGGCAATGGTTTCAGTGACGTCACTTAATGTCACAATCCCTTCCACCGAGCCAAACTCATCCACCACAAAAGCAAAGTGTGTGCGGGCATTACGGAACTGCTCCAGGGCAGGTAACAACGGCAAGGTTTCCGGGAACACCAGCGGCTGGCGAATCAACACCCGCAGGTTGAGCGGTTCGCCGCGCAGAGACTGTTGTAGCAGGTCGATAACGTGAACAACACCGAGCAAATCTTCTGCGTCATCACCGTCGGTAACCACCAGCCGCGTATGCTGATTTCGCTCCAGCAACTGGCGGATTTCCTCTTCCGGCGCGTTGAGATCGATATGCTCAATATCGTGGCGCGACGTCATAATGCTGCTGACAGTACGCTGGTTAAGATTAAGGACCCGCTCAATCATCCGCCGTTCCTGCGGATTAAAGATCTGCTGGTTACCATGATCCACCAGCATGGACGCGGTTTCGGCGTCCAGTTCCGCATCTTCTTTTTGCCCGCTAAGCAGGCGCATTACCGCTTCGGTAGTCCGCTGGCGCAGCGTCTGGTTAGCGGAAAGAAAACGTCGCCGGTTAAAGATAGCCAACTGATTGAGCGCCTCGATCATCACCGAGAAACCAATAGCAGCGTACAGGTAGCCTTTCGGAATGACGAAGCCGAAACCTTCTGCCACCAGGCTAAAGCCAATCATCAACAGGAAGCTTAAGCAGAGAATAACGATCGTCGGGTGACTGTTAACAAATTGCGTTAACGGCTTGCTGGCCATCAACATCAGGCTGATAGCGATAACAACGGCGGCCATCATGACCAGTAAATGGTCGACCATCCCGACGGCGGTAATCACCGAGTCGAGTGAGAAGATGGCGTCCAGTACCACAATTTGTGTCACCACCCCCCAGAACTTCGCACCTTTGCGTTGCGTGGGGTTATTGCTGTCTTTCCCCTCCAGCCGTTCGTTCAGCTCCATCGTGGCTTTGAACAGCAGGAAGAAACCACCAAACAGCATGATTAAGTCGCGGGCGCTAAAGGTAAACGAGCGGAAGCTGAACAGCGGTTGAGTCAGGGTGACCAGCCAGGAGATAGACGCCAGCAGTAACAGGCGCATTAACATCGCCAGCAGCAGCCCGGTAACCCGTGCGCGGTCGCGCTGCTTCGGCGGTAGTTTTTCGGCGAGGATGGCAATAAAGACCAGGTTATCAATGCCGAGGACCAGTTCGATCACAATCAGCGTGATTAACCCGGCCCAGATAGACGGATCGGCAATCCATTCCATAGTAAGTACAAAACCTATTCGTTGTATGACAAATGTCACAATTCGATCATGGATAAATCGGGGCAAAAATGCAATGTTGCAGCACTATTTATCTCATATTATTTGAGGTTTATAACCTCACATTATCCCTGAATTAAAAGTGGTAATAATAAAACATTATTTAAGAAATATCGCATGTGGAGACACTATATTAAATATTGTCAACCTAAAGAAACTCCTAAAAACCATATTGAATGACACTTAATATAATTCTTAAAAATAGCCAATTGCCGAATTGTTACCTTGCCTGCTATTCCGTTAGCTGTAACACTTCCTCCTGCATTATTGGAGAGCCAATATTCAATTACCATAATGTCACCTTATATTCGGAAGTTAATTTCCGCAATAACCCTTTCTCATCAACGACTGTATGTTGAGAGGGTTTTAAAAATTAAGCTAAATCAGTGTATTGGTAGCTAAAAAGCCAGGGGCGGTAGCGTGTCTGGATGCCTGAAAGACCAGTCTGAATTATTCTGTCAATAGCCTGCGGATGAAATCAATTTTTTTAGGACTGATGCCAGTTAAATTTTTATTCAATTAACTGCAAGGTAAATGTGCATGGCGACATTGCTATTAATAGTGCACAGGATAATTACTCTGCCAAAGTGATAAATAAACAATGATGAAATCCAAAATGAAATTGATGCCATTATTGGTGTCAGTAACCTTGATAAGCGGTTGCACAGTACTTCCGGGCAGCAATATGTCGACGATGGGTAAAGACGTCATCAAACAGCAGGACGCTGATTTCGATCTCGACAAAATGGTGAATGTTTATCCGTTGACCCCGCGCCTGATTGACCAATTACGCCCACGCCCGAATGTAGCGCGCCCCAATATGACGCTGGAAAGTGAGATCGCGAATTATCAGTATCGCGTCGGGCCGGGGGACGTTCTTAATGTCACCGTCTGGGATCACCCGGAACTCACCACGCCAGCCGGTCAGTACCGCAGCTCCAGCGACACCGGCAACTGGGTACAGCCTGACGGCACTATGTTTTACCCGTATATCGGCAAGGTTCACGTCGTGGGGAAAACGCTCGCTGAAATCCGCAGTGATATTACCGGGCGCTTAGCGACGTACATCGCTGACCCGCAGGTGGACGTTAATATCGCCGCCTTCCGCTCGCAAAAAGCTTATATCTCCGGTCAGGTGAATAAATCCGGTCAACAGGCCATCACCAACGTGCCACTGACCATTCTTGATGCCATCAACGCCGCAGGTGGCCTGACCGACACCGCTGACTGGCGCAACGTGGTGCTAACACACAATGGTCGTGAAGAGCGCATTTCTTTACAGGCGCTGATGCAAAACGGCGACCTCAATCAGAACCGACTGCTTTACCCCGGCGATATTCTCTACGTGCCGCGTAATGATGATCTGAAAGTGTTTGTGATGGGTGAAGTGAAGAAACAGAGCACCCTGAAAATGGACTTTAGCGGCATGACCCTGACTGAAGCCCTGGGTAATGCTGAAGGCATCGACATGACCACCTCCAACGCCAGCGGCATCTTTGTCATTCGTCCGCTGAAAGGCGAGGGTGGGCGTAACGGCAAGATTGCCAATATCTACCAGCTGGATATGTCCGATGCCACGTCGCTGGTGATGGCGACAGAATTCCGCCTGCAACCTTATGACGTGGTGTATGTCACTACCGCCCCGGTTTCCCGCTGGAACCGTCTGATCAATCAGTTGCTGCCAACTATTAGCGGTGTCCGTTACATGACGGATACAGCCAGCGACATTCATAACTGGTAATCGTCATGTTTAACAACATCTTAGTTGTCTGCGTCGGCAATATTTGCCGTTCCCCGACGGCGGAACGCTTACTGCAACGTTATCACCCGGAGCTAAAAGTGGAGTCCGCTGGACTCGGCGCGCTGGTCGGTAAGGGCGCTGACCCTACCGCTATCAGCATCGCCGCAGAACATCAACTGTCTCTGGAAGGTCACTGTGCCCGTCAAATCAGCCGCAGCCTGTGTCGCAACTACGACCTGATTTTGACCATGGAAAAGCGCCATATCGAACGCTTATGCGAGATGGCACCTGAGATGCGCGGCAAAGTGATGCTGTTTGGTCACTGGGATAACGAATGTGAAATCCCCGATCCATATCGCAAAAGCCGGGAAACGTTTGCAGCGGTGTACACATTACTTGAACGGTCTGCCCGCCAGTGGGCGCAGGCATTGAACGCAGAGCAGGTATAAGAATGACAGAAAAAGTAAAACAACATGCCGCTCCGGTAACGGGCAGTGATGAAATCGATATTGGTCGCCTGGTCGGCACCGTCATTGAAGCGCGCTGGTGGGTGATTGGCATCACCGCCGTATTTGCCCTCTGTGCCGTGGTTTACACCTTCTTCGCCACGCCGATTTATAGTGCCGACGCACTGGTACAAATCGAGCAAAACAGCGGCAATTCGTTAGTGCAGGACATTGGTTCGGCATTAGCCAACAAACCGCCAGCATCGGACGCCGAGATCCAGTTGATTCGTTCGCGTCTGGTGCTTGGTAAAACGGTGGACGATCTCGACCTCGATATTGCGGTGAGCAAAAACACGTTCCCGATTTTCGGTGCGGGCTGGGATCGCCTGATGGGACGCCAGAACGAGACGGTAAAAGTGACCACCTTTAACCGCCCGAAAGAGATGGCGGAACAGGTGTTTACGCTTAATGTGCTGGACGATAAAAACTACACTCTGAGCAGCGATGGCGGCTTTAGCGCCCGTGGGCAAGCGGGCCAGATGCTGAAAAAAGAAGGCGTCACGCTGATGGTTGAAGCCATTCACGCCCGCCCGGGTAGTGAGTTTACCGTCACCAAATACTCCACGCTGGGGATGATCAATCAACTACAAAACAGCCTGACGGTAACGGAGAACGGCAAAGACGCAGGCGTACTGAGCCTGACTTATACCGGTGAAGATCGCGAACAGATCCGCGACATTCTTAACAGCATCGCTCGTAACTATCAGGAACAAAATATTGAGCGCAAATCGGCGGAAGCGTCGAAAAGCCTCGCTTTCCTCGCGCAACAGTTACCGGAAGTACGTAGCCGCCTTGATGTTGCCGAAAACAAACTGAATGCCTTCCGTCAGGATAAAGATTCTGTTGATCTGCCGCTGGAAGCGAAAGCGGTGCTCGATTCGATGGTGAACATCGACGCGCAGTTGAACGAACTGACCTTTAAAGAAGCGGAAATCTCCAAGCTGTACACCAAAGTTCACCCGGCGTATCGCACGCTGCTGGAGAAACGGCAGGCGCTGGAAGACGAAAAAGCCAAACTTAATGGTCGCGTAACGGCGATGCCGAAAACCCAGCAGGAAATTGTCCGTCTGACCCGCGATGTCGAGTCTGGGCAGCAGGTCTATATGCAACTGCTGAATAAAGAACAGGAGCTGAAAATCACCGAAGCCAGCACCGTCGGCGATGTGCGCATTGTTGACCCGGCAATCACCCAGCCAGGTGTGCTGAAACCGAAGAAAGGGCTGATTATCCTCGGCGCAATTATCCTCGGCCTGATGCTCTCTATCGTGGGTGTACTGCTGCGCTCGTTGTTTAATCGCGGCATCGAAAGCCCGCAAGTGCTGGAAGAACACGGTATCAGCGTATATGCCAGCATCCCGCTGTCGGAGTGGCAAAAAGCGCGCGATAGCGTCAAAACCATCAAAGGGGTTAAACGCTATAAACAGAGCCAGCTACTGGCGGTGGGGAATCCAACCGATCTGGCGATTGAAGCCATCCGCAGTCTGCGTACCAGTCTGCACTTCGCGATGATGCAGGCGCAGAACAATGTGTTGATGATGACCGGGGTTAGCCCGTCAATCGGTAAAACCTTTGTCTGCGCTAACCTGGCGGCGGTGATCAGCCAGACCAATAAACGGGTGTTGTTGATCGACTGCGATATGCGCAAAGGCTACACCCACGAACTGTTGGGCACTAATAACGTTAATGGCCTGTCGGAAATTCTGATTGGTCAGGGCGATGTTACTACCGCTGCTAAACCGACCTCTATTGCCAAATTTGACCTGATCCCGCGCGGTCAGGTACCGCCAAATCCTTCTGAACTGTTGATGAGCGAACGCTTTGCCGAACTGGTGAGCTGGGCGAGTAAAAACTACGACCTGGTGTTGATTGATACGCCGCCGATTCTGGCAGTGACCGATGCGGCAATTGTCGGGCGTCATGTTGGAACCACGTTAATGGTGGCGCGTTATGCGGTCAACACATTGAAAGAAGTGGAAACCAGTCTGAGCCGCTTTGAGCAAAACGGTATTCCGGTGAAAGGGGTGATTCTGAACTCCATCTTCCGCCGCGCCAGCGCGTATCAGGATTATGGCTATTACGAATACGAATATAAGTCGGATGCGAAATAACGACGCCTGCATTCGCACCGCCCCGTAGGCCGGATAAGGCGCTCATGCCGCATCCGGCAAGCAAACCAGCTCATAAGTAGGGAGAACAACCTATGAAAGACAATCCGCTGATCTCAATCTATATGCCGACCTGGAACCGCCAACAACTGGCGATTCGGGCGATAAAATCGGTCCTGCGCCAGGACTACAACAACTGGGAGATGATCATCGTGGATGATTGCTCCACCTCCTGGGAACAACTCCAACAGTACGTCACCGCCCTCAACGATCCGCGTATCACTTACATTCACAACGACATTAACAGCGGGGCGTGCGCGGTACGTAACCAGGCGATTATGCTGGCGCAAGGGGAATATATCACCGGGATCGATGATGATGATGAATGGACCCCCAACCGTCTGAGCGTCTTCCTCGCCCATAAACAGCAACTGGCCACACACGCCTTTTTGTACGCTAACGACTACGTTTGCCAGGGCGAAGTCTATTCCCAACCGGCAAGTTTGCCACTGTATCCCAAATCGCCGTATTCACGCCGCCTGTTCTACAAACGCAATATCATTGGCAATCAGGTCTTTACCTGGGCGTGGCGTTTCAAAGAGTGTTTGTTCGATACCGAACTGAAAGCGGCACAGGATTACGACATTTTCCTGCGGATGGTGGTGGAGTATGGCGAACCGTGGAAAGTGGAAGAGGCGACGCAGATCCTGCATATCAATCACGGTGAAATGCAGATCACCTCGTCACCGAAAAAATTCTCCGGATACTTCCACTTTTACCGCAAGCACAAAGACAAATTCGACCGTGCAAGCAAAAAATATCAGCTGTTTACCCTCTACCAGATCCGCAATAAACGTATGACCTGGCGCACTTTGCTGACGCTGCTGTCGGTGCGTAACGGCAAACGTCTGGCTGATGGTATTCGGGGGCGCTAAAGATGCTGGAAGATCTGCGCGCCAACAGCTGGAGTTTACGCCCGTGCTGCATGGTTCTTGCCTATCGCGTTGCTCATTTTTGTTCGGTGTGGCGCAAAAAGAACGTCCTCAACAATCTGTGGGCGGCCCCGCTGCTGGTGCTGTATCGCATTATCACCGAATGCTTTTTCGGTTATGAAATCCAGGCTGCCGCGACCATTGGCCGCCGCTTTACTATCCATCACGGTTACGCCGTAGTGATCAATAAAAACGTGGTAGCGGGGGATGATTTCACCATTCGCCACGGCGTCACTATCGGCAATCGTGGTGCCGATAACATGGCATGTCCACACATTGGCAACGGCGTCGAACTCGGTGCCAACGTCATTATTCTTGGTGATATCACGCTTGGTAACAACGTCACCGTGGGCGCGGGCAGCGTGGTGCTCGACTCTGTCCCGGACAACGCGCTGGTGGTGGGAGAAAAAGCGCGAGTGAAGGTAATTAAATGAATATTCTGCAATTTAATGTGCGACTGGCGGAAGGCGGGGCGGCAGGTGTGGCGTTAGATCTCCACCAGCGTGCGCTGCAACAGGGGCTGGCGTCACATTTTGTCTACGGCTACGGCAAAGGCGGCAAAGAGAGCGTCAGCCATCAGAACTATCCGCAGGTCATCAAACATACGCCGCGGATGACCGCGATGGCGAACATTGCCCTGTTTCGTCTGTTTAATCGCGATCTGTTCGGCAATTTCAATGAGTTATATCGCACCATTACTCGCACACCGGGTCCGGTGGTCCTGCATTTTCATGTGCTGCACAGCTACTGGTTGAATCTTAAGAGCGTGGTGCGCTTTTGCGAAAAAGTGAAAAACCACAAACCGGATATCACTTTGGTCTGGACGTTACACGATCACTGGAGCGTTACCGGACGCTGCGCCTTTACCGACGGTTGTGAAGGCTGGAAAAAGGGCTGCCAGAAATGCCCGACCTTAAATAATTATCCGCCGGTGAAGATTGATCGCGCACACCAGCTGGTGGCGGGCAAACGCCAGTTATTCCGTGAGATGCTGGCGCTGGGCTGTCAGTTTATTTCCCCCAGCCAGCATGTGGCTGATGCTTTCAATAGTCTGTACGGTCCAGGGCGTTGCCGGATTATCAATAATGGCATTGATATGGCAACCGAAGCGATTCTGGCGGACTTGCCTCCGGTGCGCGAAACCCAGGGCAAGCCGAAAATCGCGGTGGTGGCGCATGATCTGCGTTACGACGGCAAAACTAACCAGCAACTGGTACGCGAGATGATGGCGCTGGGCGACAAAATCGAACTGCATACCTTTGGTAAGTTCTCGCCGTTCACCGCTGGCAACGTGGTTAATCACGGCTTTGAAACTGACAAGCGCAAGTTGATGAGCGCGCTCAATCAGATGGATGCGCTGGTATTCAGTTCTCGCGTCGATAACTACCCGCTGATTTTGTGTGAGGCGCTATCGATTGGCGTGCCGGTGATTGCCACCCATAGCGACGCGGCGCGGGAAGTGTTGCAAAAATCCGGCGGTAAAACCGTCAGCGAAGAAGACGTGCTGCAACTGGTGCAGTTAAGCAAACCGGAAATCGCGCAGGCGATATTTAGTACCACGCTGGCTGAGTTCAGCCAACGCAGCCGCGCCGCCTACAGTGGACAACAGATGCTGGAGGAGTATGTCAACTTCTATCAGAATCTGTAGCTACCTGCTGCTGCCGCTGATTTACCTGTTGGTTAACGTCAAAATCGCCCAGCTTGGCGAAAGTTTCCCCATCACCATCGTCACTTTTTTACCTGTCTTGTTACTGCTGTTTTTAGAACGCATCAGCGTTAAAAAATTGATGATTGCCTTAGGGATTGGCGCGGGACTCACGGCGTTTAACTACCTGTTTGGTCAGTCGTTGGATGCCAGTAAATACGTCACTTCAACCATGCTGTTTGTCTATATTGTGATCATTATTGGCATGGTGTGGAGTATTCGCTTTAAAACGATTTCGCCCCACAACCACCGCAAGATATTACGCTTTTTTTATCTGGTGGTCGGGTTGGTGGTGGCGCTGGCGGCGGTGGAGATGGCGCAAATTATCCTCACCGGTGGCAGCAGTATTATGGAGTCGATTTCGAAATATCTGATTTACAGCAACAGCTATGTGCTGAATTTCATCAAATTCGGCGGCAAGCGCACGACAGCACTTTATTTCGAACCGGCATTTTTCGCTCTGGCATTAATCTCAATTTGGCTCAGCATCAAACAGTTTGGTATCAAAACCCCTAAAACCGATGCTATGATTCTCGCAGGGATAATATTATCCGGATCGTTTTCAGGGGTTATGACCTTTATCCTGTTTTATTTGCTGGAGTGGGCATTTCAATATCTGAATAAAGAGGCGATTAAGAAAAAGTTACCGTTAGCATTGATTTCTCTGGCTGTATTCCTGGTTGGTGTGGTAATTGCATTTCCTTATATTTCCACCCGTCTGGGCGATTTAGGTACGGAAGGATCGTCATCGTATTATCGTATTGTCGGTCCGCTGGTGATGGTCGGTTATTCTTTGACCCATATTGACGGTGTAGTCAGATTTGGCTCACTTTATGAATATGTCGCATCATTCGGAATATTTAACGGTGCGGATGTCGGAAAAACCATAGACAATGGTTTGTATCTGCTGATTATTTATTTTTCCTGGTTCGCGGTGTTTTTATCGCTGTGGTACATGGGGAAAGTGATAAAAATGATGATCAACGCTTTTGGTGATAATCGCAATTTTCGCGTGCAATTATATCTTTTCACTCCGGTATCGCTGTTTTTTACCGGTTCGATATTTAGCCCGGAATATGCATTTTTAATCGTCTGTCCGTTTATTTTGCGAAAAGCGTTAAATATTACGAGGTAAGAATAAGAACATGTTGCTTAGCATAATCACTGTCGCGTTTCGTAACCTCGAAGGGATAGTCAAAACACATGCCTCGCTGGCGCATCTGGCGCAGGCGGACGATATCAGCTTCGAATGGATTGTTGTCGATGGCGGTTCCAATGACGGCACCCGTGAGTACCTGGAAAATCTCAATGGTATCTATAACCTACGCTTTGTCAGCGAACCAGATAACGGTATCTACGACGCCATGAACAAGGGCATTGCGATGGCACAAGGCAAGTTCGCGCTGTTTCTCAACTCGGGCGATATTTTTCATCAGGATGCCGCAAATTTTATCCGTAAGTTAAAAGTGCAAAAAGATAACGTGATGATCACCGGCGATGCGCTGCTGGATTTTGGCGACGGGCATAAAATTAAACGTAGCGCCAAACCGGGCTGGTATATTTATCACAGCCTACCCGCCAGTCATCAGGCGATATTTTTCCCGGTATCCGGCTTGAAGAAATGGCGTTATGACCTGGAATATAAAGTTTCTTCCGATTACGCGCTGGCGGCCAAAATGTATAGAGCCGGTTATGCATTTAAAAAACTCAATGGCCTGGTGTCTGAATTTTCTATGGGTGGGGTATCAACCACCAATAATATGGAATTGTGTGCTGACGCCAAAAAAGTCCAACGGCAAATATTACATGTGCCTGGCTTCTGGGCAGAATTATCCTGGCATTTACGCCAGCGTACTACCTCAAAGACGAAAGCCTTATATAACAAAAGCTGAATATAAGGGAAAACGATGCAAGATTTAAGCGGTTTCTCGGTACCGAAAGGGTTCCGGGGCAGCAATGCTATTAAAGTGCAATTGTGGTGGGCGGTACAGGCAACAATATTTGCCTGGTCGCCACAAGTATTGTATCGCTGGCGGGCTTTTTTATTACGTTTATTCGGCGCAAAAATAGGAAAAAACGTAGTTATTCGTCCGTCAGTAAAAATTACCTATCCGTGGAAATTAACCTTAGGTGATTACGCGTGGGTCGGCGATGAGGTCAATTTATATACCCTCGGTGAAATAACCATTGGCGCACATTCGGTGATATCGCAGAAAAGTTATTTATGCACCGGGAGCCACGACCATGCAAGTCAACATTTCACCATTAACGCCACGCCTATTGTGATTGGCGAGAAATGCTGGCTGGCAACCGATGTTTTTGTTGCCCCAGGCGTCACGATCGGCAACGGCACCGTCGTGGGTGCGCGAAGCAGTGTTTTTAAATCGCTTCCGGCAAATGTGGTTTGCCGGGGGAATCCCGCAGTGGTGATACGCGAACGCGTTGAAACTGAATAAATTCAAAAAATACAGAGGAATAAGACATGTCAAAAGTCGCTCTCATCACCGGTGTAACCGGACAAGACGGTTCTTACCTGGCAGAGTTTCTGCTGGAAAAAGGTTACGAGGTGCATGGTATTAAGCGTCGCGCATCGTCATTCAACACCGAGCGCGTGGATCACATTTATCAGGATCCGCACACCTGCAACCCGAAATTCCATCTGCATTATGGCGACCTGAGTGATACCTCCAACCTGACGCGCATTTTGCGTGAAGTACAGCCGGATGAAGTGTACAACCTGGGGGCAATGAGCCACGTTGCGGTTTCTTTTGAGTCACCGGAATATACCGCAGACGTCGATGCGATGGGTACGCTGCGCCTGCTCGAGGCGATCCGCTTCCTCGGTCTGGAAAAGAAAACCCGTTTTTATCAGGCTTCCACCTCTGAACTGTATGGTCTGGTGCAGGAAATTCCGCAGAAAGAGACCACGCCGTTCTATCCACGCTCTCCGTATGCGGTCGCCAAACTGTATGCCTACTGGATCACCGTTAACTACCGCGAATCCTACGGCATGTATGCCTGTAACGGTATTCTCTTCAACCATGAATCCCCGCGCCGCGGCGAAACCTTCGTTACCCGCAAAATCACCCGCGCAATCGCCAACATCGCCCAGGGGCTGGAGTCGTGCCTGTACCTCGGCAATATGGATTCCCTGCGTGACTGGGGCCATGCCAAAGACTACGTAAAAATGCAGTGGATGATGCTGCAACAGGAACAGCCGGAAGATTTCGTAATTGCTACCGGCGTTCAGTACTCCGTGCGTCAGTTCGTAGAAATGGCGGCGGCACAGTTGGGTATCAAACTGCGCTTTGAAGGCACGGGCGTTGAAGAGAAGGGCATTGTGGTTTCCGTCACCGGGCATGATGCGCCGGGCGTTAAACCGGGCGATGTGATTATCGCCGTTGACCCGCGTTACTTCCGCCCGGCAGAAGTTGAAACGCTGCTCGGCGACCCGACCAAAGCGCACGAAAAACTGGGCTGGAAACCGGAAATCACCCTCAGAGAGATGGTGTCTGAAATGGTGGCTAATGACCTCGAAGCGGCGAAAAAACACTCTCTGCTGAAATCTCACGGCTACGACGTGGCGATCGCGCTGGAGTCATAAACATGCGTAAACAACGAATCTTTATCGCTGGCCATCGTGGGATGGTTGGTTCCGCCATCAGGCGTCAGCTCGAACAGCGCGGTGATGTGGAACTGGTATTACGCACCCGCGACGAGCTGAACCTGCTGGACAGCCGCGCCGTGCATGATTTCTTTGCCAGCGAACGTATTGACCAGGTCTATCTGGCGGCGGCGAAAGTGGGCGGCATTGTTGCCAACAACACCTATCCGGCGGATTTCATCTACCAGAACATGATGATTGAGAGCAATATCATTCACGCTGCGCATCAGAACGACGTGAACAAACTGCTGTTTCTCGGATCGTCCTGCATCTACCCGAAACTGGCAAAACAGCCGATGGCAGAAAGCGAGTTGTTGCAGGGCACGCTGGAGCCGACCAACGAACCTTATGCCATTGCCAAAATCGCCGGGATCAAACTGTGCGAATCTTACAACCGCCAGTACGGACGCGATTACCGCTCGGTCATGCCGACCAACCTGTACGGGCCGCACGACAACTTCCATCCGAGTAACTCGCATGTGATCCCAGCATTGCTGCGTCGCTTCCACGAGGCGACGGCACAGAATGCGCCGGACGTGGTGGTGTGGGGCAGCGGTACACCGATGCGTGAATTTCTGCACGTCGATGATATGGCGGCGGCGAGCATTCATGTGATGGAGCTGGCGCACGAAGTCTGGCTGGGAACCACCCAGCCGATGCCGGCCCCCCTTAACTAAAAACATC